>Ga0316622_100000126_pt1 | contig 36745 bp, 31 predicted proteins | sample OWC_Aug_OW2_C1_D_FD_207646 | JGI IMG/M metagenome (GOLD analysis project Ga0316622, IMG submission 207646) | Wetland soil microbial communities from Old Woman Creek delta, Ohio, United States - OWC_Aug_OW2_C1_D5_C | ecosystem: Environmental > Terrestrial > Soil > Wetlands | place: USA: Ohio... | reverse complement strand
TCGAGAGGAAAGGAAGCGGCGCCGGGACGCCAAGCGCGCCGGGGACAAGCCTGAGGAAGGTCACGATGGGGCAGACTGACGGAATCCGGGCCATCGTCGCCACCGACTGCGGCAGCACGACGACCAAGGCGATCCTCATCAAGCTCGTGGACGGCGAGTATCGACTCATCGTCCGCGGCGAGGCGCCGACCACCGTCGAGGCTCCGTTCGAGGACGTGACGAGGGGAGTCCTGAACGCGATCAGGGAGGTGGAGGAGCTGTCCGGGCACGAGGTGCTGGACGGTGAGAAGATCATCCATCCGAACGACGGGCAGAGGGGCGTGGATCTGTACCTCTCGACGTCGAGCGCGGGCGGCGGTCTCCAGATGATGGTGGCGGGTGTGGTGAAGAGCATGACCGCTGAGAGCGCGCAGCGCGCGGCGCTCGGGGCCGGCGCCATCGTCATGGACGTTCTGGCGTCGAACGACGGGCGCCTTCCGCACCAGCAGATCGAGCGGATCCGTCACCTGCGTCCTGACATGATGCTGCTCTCGGGCGGAGTGGACGGGGGGACGATCACGCACGTGGTCGAACTCGCGCAGATCATCTCGGCGGCGGATCCGAGGCCGCGCCTCGGTCTCGGATTCAAGCTCCCGATCATCTATGCAGGCAACAAGGACGCCCAGCCCGAGGTCGCGAAGCTGCTCGACGAGAAGACCTCGCTCTTTCAGGTGGAGAACCTGAGGCCCGTGCTGGAGCGGGAGAACCTCGGCCCTGCGCGCGAGAAGATCCACGACCTCTTCATGGAGCACGTGATGGCGCAGGCGCCCGGCTACGACAAGCTCATGGAGTGGACCGATGCGCCCATCATGCCCACGCCCGGCGCCGTCGGCTCGATCATCGAGACCATCGCGAAGCGGCAGGGCATCGAGGTCGTGGGCGTCGACATCGGCGGCGCCACGACCGACGTGTTCTCCGTCTTCGAGAACACGTTCAACAGGACGGTCTCAGCGAACCTCGGGATGAGCTACTCGGTGTCGAACGTGCTGGCCGAGACCGGCGTCGACAACGTGATGAGGTGGGTGCCGTTCAAACTGCCTGAGCTCGACGTCAGAAACCGCATCAAGAACAAGATGATCCGCCCGACCACGGTGCCCCAGACGCTCGAAGACCTCAAGGTCGAGCAGGCGATCGCGAGGGAGGCCCTGCGGCTCGCTTTCGAGCAGCACAAGTCGTTCGCGGTGAGCCTGAAGGGCGTGCAGCAGGAGCGCACGATCTCCGACGCCTTCAGCCAGAGCGCATCGGGCGGTACGCTCGTCAACATGATGGACCTGGACCTCCTCGTGGGTTCGGGTGGCGTGCTCTCGCACGCTCCCCGCAGGCAGCAGGCGGCCATGATGCTCATCGACGGCTTCCTGCCGGAGGGCATCACGCGGCTCGCCGTGGACTCGATCTTCATGATGCCCCAGCTCGGCGTCCTGGCCGCAGTTCACGAGAAGGCCGCGACGGAGGTCTTCGAGAAGGACTGCCTCATCCACCTGGGCTCGCTGGTCGCGCCGTCCGGCACGGGCCACGAGGGGAAGCCATGCCTGCGCATCGAGGCTGCGCTTCCCGGCGGCCGTTCGATCGCCGAGGACGTCCCCTTCGGCGAGATGCGTGTGTATCCTCTCGGCGTCGGCGAGACCGCGAGCGCGAAGATCACGCCCTCGCGCGGCTTCGACGTCGGAGCAGGGGCGGGCCGCATGCTCGAGGCGAAGCTCACTGGAGGAGTGGTGGGCCTCATGGTGGACGCCCGAGGGCGGCCGTTCACACTGCCGTCCGACGAGCACGAGCGGGTCGAGAAGCTGACGAAGTGGACGAAGACCTTCGACGCCTATCCGGAGACATAACGGCAGGGGCGCGCGGCGCAGGGCGATCGTGCCTGCGCCGGCAGGCGGGGCGCGTCCACGCAGCGCACGCCGGAGCGCCGTCCCGAAGCACCCGTTGAGGAGAGCACGCCATGGCCCACGCATACACACCCGGACTGAGAGTCGCGACGCTCACTGCGGTCCGCAAGGTCCGGCGTCTGCCCATCAAGGGGGAGGTGCTGGTCAAGAAGGGCGACCGTGTGACGTCAGACACCGTCGTGGCACGGACGCACCTGCCCGGCAACGTGCAGCTTGTGAACGTCGCGAGCAAGCTCGGCATCCCGGCTGAGGACCTCCCGTCCGTGATGGTCAAGAAGGAAGGAGACCCCGTCAAGCGAGGGGATCCCATCGCGACGACCAAGGGTTTCTTCGGCCTCTTCAGGTCCCAGGTCCCCTCACCGTGCGACGGCACGCTTGAGAACATCTCGACCGTGACGGGACAGATCATTCTGCGCGAGCCGCCAACGCCCATCCAGGTCACCGCGTACGTCGACGGGGAGGTCGTGGAGGTGTTCCCGAACGAAGGCGTCGCGGTCGAGGCCTTCGGGACGTTCGTCCAGGGCATCTTCGGGGTGGGGGGGGAGAGGACCGGGGAGGTCAAGGTGGTCGCGAAGAGCCCAAGCGACGTCATCGGCGTGTCCCAGATCGACCCCACGCTCAAAGGCAAGATCGTCATCGGCGGCTCCCACGTCACCTGGGACGTTCTCCAGAAGGCCATGGAGGTCGGAGTGAACGGCATCGTCGTCGGCGGCTTTGACGATCCCGACCTGAGGAAGCTCCTGGGCAAGGACCTCGGCGTGGCGATCACGGGGTCGGAGGACATCGCGACGACGCTTGTTCTCACCGAGGGGTTCGGGGAGATCGCCATGGCCGGCGCCACGTTCGAGCTCCTGAAGTCCAGAGAGGGGAGAAAGGCCTCGATCAACGGCGCGACGCAGATCCGCGCAGGCGTGATCCGCCCCGAGATCGTGATCCCCATGCCTGACGCCAAGTCGGCCGCCGACGTCGCGGCCTCTCACGTTTCGGGCCTCGAGGCGGGCAGCACGATCCGCGTGATCCGGGAGCCGTATTTCGGCAGACTCGGCGTCGTCACCGACCTTCCGAACGAGCTCCAGACCATGGAGTCCGAGTCGAAGGTCCGGGTGCTCAATGTCCGGTTCGACGACGGGACCGATGCCCTGCTGCCGAGGGCGAACGTGGAGATGATCGAGAGGTAGCGAGAGCGCGGCGCCTCACAGGGCAGTGGGACAATGCGCTTGACAGCGGGCACAGGCGTTTGTAGCCTCGCTTTCTGGTGTGCGGAAGGACCGCGGCAGGGGCGCCGGGGCCGAGTGCGGGGGCTCTGGAAGGAGCGTGCGATGCGCGGTGACAGAGGGTTCCCTGTGCGAACCCGGTTCGCAGCGGGGCCGGTCGTCGCCCTGATGGCGGTGTCGGCCCTCTTCTTGTGCCCTCACGCGGTGCCTGCGCAGGCGCAGGACGAGGCCGCACCGACGCAGGCGCCGCCTCTGGCCGCGCCGACGTCGGTCACGCTTCGCGACGCTCCTGACGACCGCGGTGGCGCGGTCGACGTCTCGTGGACGCTCTCGGCCGACGACACTGACGGGCGGGTGACCAGCTACACGGTCTACCGGTCGACGAGCCCCGACACGGGCTTCGTCATGGCTGGTACGGTCGCGAAGGGGATAGGGAGATTTGGGGACGGCGGGCTGCCGGACCGCACGCCGCTGTACTACAAGGTTGCAGCGACCGACGGCGCCACGGAGTCCCTCTCGCCTGTCGCGGGCCCGGTCATGGCCTCGCCCCAGTGGTTCTACCGCGGCCGTCTCATCGTCATGATCGCCTCGCTCCTGTTCATCTTCGCGGTCGTCGGGTTCGTGAGGGCGGCCAAGGCGGGCAAGGACCTCTTCATCAGGCGTCTGGCCGGTCTCGACCACATGGACGACGCCGTCGGACGCGCGACCGAGATGGGCAAGCCCATCCTCTTCATCACGGGCCTCTCGACGATCTCCGATGTGGCGACGATCGCGGGTATCAACATCCTCGGTGAGGTCGCGAAGAAGACGGCCGAGTACAACACGCGCCTCATCGTGCCCTGCGCGGATCCGATCGTCATGGCGGTCGAGCAGGAGGTGGTGAAGCAGGCGTACGCGAAGGTGGGGCGCCCCGATGGGTACAGCGAGGACGACGTCTTCTACCTCACCCGGAGCCAGTTTGCCTACGTGGCAGGTGTGAACGGCATCATGGTCCGCCAGAGGCCCGCCACGATCCTGTATATGGGCATGTTCTACGCCGAATCGCTCGTGATGGCCGAGACGGGCTCGGCAATCGGGGCGATCCAGATCGCCGGCACGGACGCGGTGACGCAGCTGCCGTTCTTCATCACGACCTGCGACTACACGCTGATCGGTGAGGAGCTGTACGCCGCGAGCGCGTACCTCTCCCGTGAGCCCGTCCTTCTCGGCGGCCTCAAGGGACAGGACGCGGCGAAGGCGGCCATCGGCCTCTTCGTCGTGCTCGGCGCGATCACCGCGACCCTGACCGCGCTCGGCGTCATGCCCGTGGACTTCATCGCGCGCATCTTCGCGAACAGCTAGCGGGCGCACGTCTGCCGGGAGGCCGCAAGCATGCGACGACAGTTTCCCCTCTTCCTCTGTTTCATAGCCGGCGTCTTCATGGCCGTGCAGTACTTCATTCCGCACCCGTCGGTCCAGGTGTGGTACGAGCGCATCCTCGACTGGTTGCAGACGCTTCTCGCCTTTGCGTTCCTGATCGGCACCGTGAGTCTCGTGAGGCTTCACTACCACAAGATCCGTCACAAGGCGAGTGACCGCGGGTACAGCTTTGTGCTCTTTGCCGGTCTCGCGCTCATGCTCGCCTTCGGATTCACGAACAGAAGCCCCGGCTCACGGTTCGACCACATGTTCCAGTATGTCCAGGTGCCTATCGAGGGCACGATGTTCTCGCTTCTCGCGTTCTACATCGCCTCGGCCGCGTTCCGTGCCTTCAGGGCGAGGACGGTCGAGGCCACGCTGCTCCTGGCAGCCGCGAGCGTCGTGATGCTGGGCCGCGTGCCGATCGGCGACCTGATCCACAGGTCCATTCCCTGGGCGGCCAACTGGATCCTGAATGTGCCCAACATGGCGTCGAAGCGCGGGATCATGATCGGCGTCGGCCTCGGCATGATGGCCACGGCTCTCAAGATCATGCTCGGCATCGAGCGGGCGTGGATGGGCGGCACCGACTAGCAGGCGGGCTCTGGTCGTACTGCCCCGGAGGTTCCGATGGGCTTGCTCGAGAAGTTCCTTCAGATAGACAGGCGGTGGATCTTCCTCGCGATCGCCATCGCCGTGGTGGTGCCGTTCTTCCTGCCCATGGGTTTGCCCGTCGTTGTCACGAAGCCCGTGCGGGACCTCTACAACGCGGTCGACGCGATTCCGCCGAACTCGGAGCCGCTCTTCATCTCGGTCGACTACGCGCCTTCCACGATTCCCGAGCTGGACCCGATGACGCTGGCCGTTCTCCGCCACGCGTTCTCGAAGGACATCAGGGTCGTCGCGCTCACGCTCGACCCGGCGGGCTACGGCCTCGCGGAGCGCGCGCTCGAGTCGGTGGCGAGGGAGTACGGCAAGGAGCGGAACAAGGACTACGTGTACCTCGGCTTCCAGCCCGGCATCGCGGCCGTCGTGCTCGGCATGGGCACCGACATCAAGGGCGTCTTCCCAGAGGATGCATACGGCACGCCCCTGAGCGAGATCCCCATGATGGACGGCATCAGGAACTACGACCAGATTCCGCTTCTCATCACCATGGCGAGTTCCGGCGTCATCGAGGCGTGGGTGATCTACGCGCACCAGCCCTATGGTGCGAGAATTGGGGCGGGAGTCACGGCAGTCATGGCCACCGACTACTACCCGTTCCTCGACACTGGGCAGCTCGTGGGTCTCCTCGGAGGGATGCGGGGCGCGGCCGAGTACGAGGAGCTCATCAAGCACCCCGACGCAGGGGTGCGGGGGATGGACAGCCAGTCCGTGATCCACGTCCTCATCATCGTGCTCATCGTGCTCGGCAACATCGCCTACTTCGGCTCCAAGAAGCGCAGCCAGGAAGCGAAGGAACCCGCGGCGTAGACCGCGCCGCCGGGCGGAGCGTGCCCCGGCAACGGGGCCGGGTAACGGAGGGTGGAGATGCAGGTGACGCTGATCTGGGCAACGCTGGCAGCGATCCTGACGCTCGCGGTCTACAGCTTCCTGTACAAGGACAATCCTTTCTACAAGTTCGCCGAGCACCTCGTCGTCGGCGTGTCGGCCGCGTACTACCTCGTCATCTACTACTACAACTTCATCGACCCGAACGTCATCTCGCCGATCTTCAAGCTCGAGTTCGGCGGTGCGCCGATCCGGATCCTCGGCATGCAGTGGTGGATGGCGCTCATCCCCGGCCTTCTCGGGCTCCTTCTCTATGCCCGGTTCTTCCCCAAGATCGGGTGGGTCAGCCGCTGGGCGCTCGGGATCTACGTCGGTGGGTACTCCGGGCTCGAGATCGCGCCGGTGATGCAGGCCCGTGTCCTTGACCAGATCCGTGGAGGCTCGCTGCCCCTCGTCGTGCCGCACGACCCATCGACCTCGTTCACGAACATCCTCCTCGTCGTGGGGCTCCTCGGGACGCTCACGTACTTCTTCTTCTCTCTCAAGCACAAGGGCGTCCTCGGCGTCCTCGCGCGCATCGGCATCGTCTATATCATGGTTGGTTTCGGAGCGTCGTTCGGCTACACGGTGATGTCGCGCATCTCGCTCCTGATCGGCCGCGTGGACTTCCTCAGGCAGGTTGCCGACAGCTGGATCCAGTGGCTGGCCACATAGCGCTGTCGGCGTCCTGACCGGATTCGCGCGGGATGAGGTCGTCCCGCCCGACTCCCCGGAGCCATGAGAACTCACTCCCCGCTCGTCGGACTCGCTCTCATCCTCGCGCTCTGCGCGCCTGTCTTTGGCGCTGAGGGAGAGACCGCGCCGCCGGCGCCCGGGGAGAACGCCCCGCCCGACCCGGTGACCTTGCTCTCCGCCCGGGACTATCTGGACAACAACGACAACGGTGACAAGATCGAGGTCACCTGGTGTCTGTCTGCTGACGACGGCGGGGGCGCAGGCGACGTCCTCGAGTATCGCATCCGGCGCTCGTCCGGACCCGGAGTGGCGGGGGAGGTCGTGGGCACGGTGCCTGCCGGTACCACCTCGTTCCTCGACGAGGGGGTCGAGCCCGGCGAGGCGTACTACTACGACGTGGCGGCCTTCGACGGCGGTTCGGAGTCCGCACCCGCGGAGACCGGGCCCGTGACGGGGAGGCGGAACTTCTTCCAGACGTCGCGCCTTCCCGTGCTCGTGCTCGCCGCTCTCTTCTTCGCGATGGTCCTCACGTTCACGCGCCTCGCTCAGCGCGGGGCCAACCTCTTCGTGCGCAGGATTCCGGGTCTCACGGCCGTCGAGGAAGCGGTGGGCCGCGCGACCGAGATGGGACGTCCTGTGCTCTACGTCCCGGGCATCGGCGAGATCGACGACATCCAGACGATCGCGAGCCTGACCATCCTCTCGCACGTGGCGAAGATCACGGCGGAGTACGAGACGCCGCTCATCGTTCCGACGGCGCGTTCCGTCGTCATGTCGGCCGCCGAGGAGGTCGTCAAGGAGGCGTACGCCGAGGCGGGGCATCCCGACAACTACTCGCCCGACAACATCCGCTACCTCTCGGACGCGCAGTTTGCGTTCGCGGGCGCCGTGAGCGGCATCATGCTGCGCGAGCGGCCCGCGGCGAATCTGTACCTGGGAGCTTTCTGGGCGGAGTCACTCCTCTTCGCCGAGACCGGCTTCGAGACGAAGGCCATCCAGGTGGCCGGCACGGCGAACGTGTCTCAGCTGCCCTTCTTCGTCACGGCGTGCGACTACACGCTGATCGGAGAGGAGCTGTACGCGGCGAGCGCCTACCTCTCGAAGGAACCGAAGCTCCTCGGGAGCCTGAAGGGCTCCGACTGGATGAAGGTCGTGTCGATCGGCATCATGGTTCTGGGCATCGTCCTGTCGCTCTTCGGAGTGACGGGGTTCGCGGGCTGGTTCTTCACGCAGTAGGCTGCGTCCCAGGCCGGTCAAGGGGAGCAGCGCTGCGCGCGTCGGCAGGGGGCAACGGGCACCGCGCATGAGACGAGAGATCCCACTGGCGATCACGTTCCTCGTGGGCATGTTCATGCTCGTGGACTTCTTCGTCCCGCACACCCGGGTGTCGGCCGTGGGCGAGGAGATGAAGCAGTGGGGCACGATCGTGATCGCCGCCTCGATACTCCTCGGGATCGGGAACCTGATCAGGGTGCACTCGAAGAAGATCGCGCGCAGGAACACCGGGTGGGGATACAGCATCGTCTGCCTGACCGTGATGTCCGTGATGCTCTGGTTCGGTCTGTGGCCGGGCGAGAGGCTGGGTCCGAGCCCGCTCGTGGGGACCATCGCGCAGGGGTCCTACTTCAACTGGATGTACATGTACATGGACGTGCCCCTGCAGAGCACGATGTTCTCGCTCCTCGCGTTCTTCATTGCCTCCGCGGCCTACAGGGCGTTCCGGCTGCGCTCGCCGGAGGCGAGCCTCCTGCTCATCGCCGCGATCATCGTGATGCTCGGCCGGGTACCGCTCGGCCAGCTCATGACGAAGGGACTGCCCGAGAAGGCGACGCTTCCGTGGCTCACCGAGGCGATCATGACGTATCCGAACATGGCCGCGTTCAGGGGGATCCTCATCGGCGCCGCGCTCGGGGTCATGGCGACGGGGCTTCGGATCATCCTCGGCATCGAGCGGTCGTATCTGGGTGGGGAGAAGTAGCGGATGGCGCAGTTCGACCTCAGGAACGTTGACAGGAGGGTGATCTTCACCCTCATCTTCGTCGCTGTCGCCTGGCCGCTCATCCAGCCGATGCGGCTGCCGATGGACGTCACGCCTCCCGTCCAGCAGCTCTACGACTCCGTGGAGGCCGTCCCCCCGGGCTCCATCGTCATGCTTGCCGGCGACTACAGCCCCGACACGATGCCCGAGCTTCAGCCGATGGTGGTGGCGTTCGTGCGCCACGCCTTCAGGCGGGACCTTCGGATCGTGACGACGAGCCTCTGGGCGGACTCGCCGCCGCTGATCGAGGCCGCCATGACGCCGCTCGCGGAGGAGTTCGGGAAGAGCTACGGCACCGACTTCGTCAATCTCGGCTACATGGCCGGAGGCACCGTGACGCTTCTCGGGATGGGGGCGAGCATCCCGAACACCTTCCCGCAGGACTACCACCAGACGCCCGTCCGCGACATCCCGCTCATGCGCGAGGTGGAGAACTTCGACGACATCGCGCTCGTCATGAACATCTCGTCCGGGACCCCGGGCACCAGGGAATGGGTGCAGCAGGTCCAGAGCCGGTACCGCGTGAGGCTCGCGTCGGGGACGACGGCGGTCGCCGCGCCGCCGTTCTATCCCTACGTCCAGAGCGGGCAGCTCGTTGGACTCCTCGGAGGCCTGAAGGGCGCTGCGGAGTACGAGGGGCTCGTCGGCGCGACCGGCGATGCGACGAGGGGCATGGACGCGCAGTCGATCGTGCACGCGCTCATCGTGTTCTTCATCCTGCTCGGCAACGTCGTGTACCTCATGGAGCGGCGTGCCCGCCCGACGGGGGCCGCTCGCCCGGCACGGGCACCCGAGGTGTCGCCATGACGTGGCTCCACGACTTCGTCCTCGGGGCACCGGGCACGACGCCCGCGGTCGTGTGGGGCTACTGGGTCGCCGCGGTCCTCACGCTGGCCGTGTACAGCTTCCTCTACAAGGACAACCCGCTGTACCGGTTCGCGGAGAGCGTCTTCGTCGGCGTCGGCGCTGCCTACTGGCTCGCGCTCCTCTACCACAACACGCTGGTCCCCAAGCTCTTCGTGCCGCTCTTCCCGCCCGAGGGCGAGCCGATGCTCTGGTACCGTATCTTCCCGGGCATCCTCGCCGTGTTCATGCTGCTCCGGTTCTTCCCGAAGCTCTCGTGGCTGTCGAGGTGGTCGCTCGGGTTCATCGTGGGCATGTACGCGGGCGTCAACACGACGGGCTTCGCGCAGGGTGACTTCGTCGCCCAGCTCCACGCGACGATGACGACGCCGCTCACGGAAGGCGGTGGGCTCTCGATCGCGCTCAACGTGGCCGCGATCCTGGGCGTCATCGCGACGCTCGTCTACTTCTTCTTCTCGAAGGAGCATCGCGGAGCGCTGGGCGGCATCGCGCGCGTCGGCATCTGCTTCCTCATGGTCGCGTTCGGCGCATCGTTCGGATACACCGTGATGGGACGCGTGTCGCTCCTCATCGGCCGCATGACGTTCCTTCTCAGAGACTGGCTCCACCTGATGCACTAGCGCGTTCTCGCTCCTGTGCTTCGCGACCCGGCCCGCGCCGCTCCGCGGGCGCGGAACGACTCGACGCTCATGCCGCACTGGCGCTTTCTGAATACCGGGATGAGAGACGGCGCCGCCAACATGGCGGTCGACGAGGCGCTTCTCGCCGGCGTCAACGACGGCACGTCGCCGCCGACGGTTCGCGTGTTCGGCTGGATCCCGCACACCGTGTCGATCGGATACTCGCAGGACCCTGGAAGCGAGATCGACCTCGCCGCGTGCCGCGGCGCGGGGATCGGGGTCGTCCGTCGCCCCACCGGGGGGCGCGCCGTGTTCCACGCCGACGAGCTCACCTACTCGGTCGTCGGCCCGTCCGGGGTGCCGCCGCTCGGCTCCTCCATCATGGAGACCTATCGGGCGATCGGGGAGGCACTCGTGGACGGCGTCCGGGCGCTCGGCGTCGACGCGCAGCTCGAGGAGGTGGGCACCGACGCGGGGGCCCGCCGGGGCGGGCCGAGCCCCCCGTGCTTCGTGAGCTCGGGGCGGTTCGAGGTCGTCGTCTCCGGGCGGAAGCTCGTCGGAAGCGCGCAGCGGAGAGTCGGCAGGGGTGTCCTGCAGCACGGCTCGCTGCTCCTCGGCCCCAGGCACGAGGACCTGGCGTCCCTGCTGCCCGGGCTGACCGCCGGCGAACGGACTGCCCTGCGACGGGCGCTCTCCGCAAAGACGACCACCCTCTGCACGGTCTTGGGGAGGACGGTCGGGTTCGACGAAGCGGCGCGCGCCATCCGGGGCGGTTTCGAGCGGGCGTGGGGCATCGCGCTTGCTGAAGGAGTGCTCAGCGACAGCGAGGAAGGGACCGCCGCCCGGCTCGCAAGCGGGTATGCCATCGAGCGTTAGGGCGGCAAAATGGGAGTTGACAGCCCTGATGCGTGAGTGTACGATGCGGAGTTGGATAGAGCGACCGGCCCTCGCCCATCACGGGCGACGTGGCGGTTATTTGCATGTATGCCAGGAAGGCCCGAGGAGATGAGGAACCCATGAAGGCGGCAAGAGTGACATCCCGGGCGACCGCGGCCGTCGGGGCCGTGGTTGTGAGTCTCCTGGTCATCGCGCTCCTGGCGGGCAGCGCCGCGGCGCAGGGCCCGACAGGCAGGATCGTGGGTCGCGTGACCGACTCGGGCACGGGGAGACCTCTCGCGTTCGCGAACGTGACCGTGCTCGGAACCCCGTACGGGAACATCACGAACCAGCTTGGCGAGTATGCGGTCGACTTCGTTCCCGTCGGCACGTACGTCGTGCAGGCCTCGTACATGGGGTACAACACGAAGCGGTCCGAGTCCGTGAGCGTGCAGGCGGACCGGTCGACCCAGGTGGACTTCGCGCTCACGGAGGCCGTGCTCGAGGCCGACGAGGTCGTCGTGACGGCCGAGCGCCCCATGATCGAGACGGACAAGACCACCACGCGGCGCGCAATGGGCCAGGACGAGGTGAAGGTCCGGTCGATCAATACGGTCGAGGAGGCCATCGCGACGCAGCCGGGCGTCGTGCTCCACGAGGGTCAGATCCACGTCAGGGGAGGGCGGGCGAGCGAGGTGAAGATGTACGTGGACGGCATCGCGATCAGCGACGCCTCCTCCGGAACAGGCAACCTCGAGGTCAGCCTCTCCTCGCTGTCGGAGTTCGAGCTCCTGTCCGGCGGCTTCGACGCCGAGTACGGGAACGTCCAGTCGGGAGTCATCAACCTCCAGACGCGAGAGGGCGGGCGCGACTTCTCGGGCGAGGTCACCTACACGACGGACGACTACGGGGCGCCGGAGAAGACCTACGACAATTACGACAACCTCTCGTTCGGCATGGGCGGTCCCCTGTTCACTGAGAAGCTCCGGTACTATGTGTCAGGTGAGGGACGCTTCACGGACACGTACCTGCCGACGTCGAAGGAGAGGGAGAGCCACGACGTCTACGGGAAGCTCTTCGGCATCCAGGTGACCGACCGGCAGAACATGCTCGTCTCGGCGCAGGCCAAGCTCTCCTTCCTGGCGTCGCCGACCCGCAAGCTCACGGCCGAGTTCCTGAACTCGAACACCGTGAACGACTTCTACTTCCACAGCTACGCGAGGTCAGGCTACTGGTCTCGTCAGCTCGAGGACTGGTCGCACGTCCCTCTCGACACGACGTACCAGTACTACAACGGCGCCGACCACACGCCCACGCAGAACACGACGTTCGGGACGCAGAAGCTCGTGTGGCGCGACAACGTGAGCCCGACCACGTACTACACGGTCAAGGTCGCCCGCTTTGACTCTAACGTGGAGTACTGGATCGACGAGGACCCCAACAAGTACTGGTGGGAGGCGTACGTCGGCGCGAACCGCACGACCGACCCCGACTCCGACAACGACCTCAACCCCGAGCCAGGCTACTACAGGACGTGGGGCGACAACCTCGGCTGGTCGAGGGAGAAGACGAGCGCCACGACCGTCAAGGCCGACTTCACCAACCAGCGTAGCGAGACGCATCAGACCAAGTCGGGCATCGAGGTCGTGTACAACGAACTCGACGTTACGCAGCTGTCCCTCGGCAGCCTCATTCCGGCCGCCGGCGACACGCTGAACCCCGACTTCATGTTCTTCGACTGGGACAGGGCCCTGAACACGAACGAGCGCCAGAGCCACAACATCTACGAAGGCTTCCCCTCGAACGGCGCCATGTACCTGCAGGACAGGATGAAGTACGAGGGCATGATCCTGCGCGCCGGTCTGAGGCTCGACTGGTCCGACCCGGGGCCGGCTTCCGGGGTGGGCGAGAGCGAGATCTGGCGCGAGAGGATCAAGGCGGTCTTGAGCCCGCGCATCGGCATCGCGCATCCCATCTCGGACCGCGACGCGCTTCACTTCCACTACGGCCGCTTCTACCAGATGCCGCACCTCACGGCCTACTTCGAGGCGGGCGAGGACCTGGAGGACGCGGCGGCAGGGCGCGTCATCGGCTACTCCGGCCTTGAGCCGGAGGTCACGACCTCGTACCAGTTCGGTGCCGAGCACCAGTTCACGCAGAACGTGGCGATGGACATCACGGGCTTCTACAAGGACATCTTCGGGCTCCTGGCGACCGAGGAGTACGAGCGAGGCCCGACGGAAGGCACGGTGTACCCGTACGTGAACAAGGACTACGCCTCCGTGAAGGGCATCGAGTTCAAGCTCAACAAGCGGTTCTCGAACTTCTTCTCCGGGAACTTCACATACACCTGGCTCCGCGCGACGGGCGTGAGCTCCGACGAGAACCAGGGTGCCGTGGCCGAGGCTCAGGGCCTGCCCCGGCAGCCCCTGAAGGAGATCCCTCTCGACTGGGACGAGCGGAACACCATCACGGGCTTCGTCTTCGTGAGCGACCCCGGGAACTGGGAAGTGACGTTCGACTACAACTACGGCAGCGGCACGCCGTACACCCCGGTCGTCCTGGGACAGAAGGAGATCGACCCCGAGAGCGTGAACTCGGGCCGTCTCCCGTCGCACCAGTTGCTCAACATCAAGGGTACGAAGAAGTACAAGCTCTACGGCCAGGAGTTCAGGCTCTTCTTCCAGGCCCTGAACGTGTTCGACAAGCGGAACATCAACGGTCTCGGAACCTACGGGGCCGAGTACTACACGATGACCGGCGAGCTCGGCGGCGCCTATCTCGAGACTGACGCGGAGGGGCGCGAGCAGCTGGAGCCGCTGCACGATCCCTCCGTCTTCGCGGAGGGCCGCGTCATCAGGGTCGGCGTGGCCATCGACTGGTAGGGCGCCCCGTTCACGAGGCGGGCAGGCTCGGCGTGTCTCTCTTGCGCCCGCAGCCCGCGCGGAGGTTCTTGATGAGTCTTCGGAGGAGGGGTCGGCGACTCGGAGGCGCTCCCAGACGGGTGGAGCGCCTTCTGGCAGGGATGCTCCTCGTCGCCTGCGTGGTGGGCATCGCGCTCGCCACGACCGACAGAGTCGAGGCGAGGATGAACGCCACCGACAAGGCCGCGTACGAGGCCAGCATGCGGACCCTGCAGTCCAGGGTGTACACGCTGTACGGCTGGTACCACAGCGTGGGGCAGGTCCTGGTGCACGTGAGCAACCTCGGGTTCTTCGGACGGTTCGGCGTTGACCTGGACAACCCGTCGTGCGAGTGGCCCGCCGGCAGCAACAACGAGTACCTCTTCGCGGCAGGCCTCTGGGTGGGTGGTATCGTCGACAACCGCGTGACGGGACGGGTTGATACCCTCGTGTCGGCGGCCGTCTACCAGCTGGAGTTCCGGCCGAACCCCGACGACTTCCTCGAGACCATCTACGAGACGTGGGAGGGCGCGGCCAACAGCGGCCGCGTCTTCGACGACGACGGCGACTGCACGGACCACATCCTCGATGAGGAGAACCCGTTCGAGTGGTACGACGAGGATCCGTACAACGGCCGGGACGACGACGGCGACGGCCTGGTCGACGAGGACTACGCGGCGATCTCCCAGCAGCTGTTCCGGTGCGTCTACGAGGACACCTACGAAGAGGACGTCAACGACAACGCCACGCCCGGTGACGAGCACACGAGCCTCGGCCTCCGCGTCATCCAGGAGAGCTACCAGTGGACCAGCGAGGCCACCGATGACTTTGTCGGCATCGACTACAAGGTCGTGAACATCGGCGAGGACACGATCCGGATGGCCTACGTCGGTTTCATGGTTGACGCCGACGCCGGCCCCGACGACGACGACCTCTTTCCCTACGTCGATGACCGAGGCGGGTTCCTCGACACGGTCTACGTGACACCGAATCCGAACGATCCCTCCGTCAGCGACACGCTCTCCGTATCGCTCTGCTACATGTACGACGATCCGTACGGCCAGGACGGCAACGTCGCGAAGGGATACATCGGCTGCATGTTCCTCGGCCATCCGACCAGCAATCCGGACACGCTCGATCCCGGCGAGCTGCCGGACGCGCCCACGCGCACGAGAGTGCACGCGTTCAGCATCTGGTCGAGCGGCACGGAGGATCCCAACAACGATCGCGACCGGTACCGGCTCCTCCGCGGGCGGGCTGACTACCCGAACTACGATGGCATCGACAACGACATCGACGGAGAGATCGACGACGAGGACGAATGGCGCATCAACATCGACCGGCGTGCCGACTCCCCACAGGACTGGCGTCTCATGCTCTCTGCGGGTCCGTTCAGGCAGATCCTCCCCGGGGACACGCTGGCGTTCCAGTACGCGTTCGTGATGGGCCAGGGCGTCCAGGGAATGCTCGAGAACGCCGTCACGGCGCAGCAGATCTACAACGGCATCACGCAGGAGCTTCCCCGTTGCGACGGGGAAATGGAAAGCGTGCGCATCCACTGGGTCGCCGACACGCCGCCGCCGCCGCCGTTCCAGGAGATCACGGCGGGCGACCACTTCGTCCGCGTCGAGTGGGACGACTATCCCGAGGACATCCAGGACCCGCTGACGCGCATCAGGGACTTCTACGGGTACCAGGTGTGGAAGGCCGTCGGATGGACGCGGGAGTCGACGGAGCCAAGGGACCAGGACTGGGAGCTGATCCTCGACATCGATCGGGGGGACGGAGGGAGCGAGCTCGAGGACTGGGACACCGGGCTCGAGGGCATCGGCAAGTACGCGATGGTGGACTCGCTCGTGAAGAACGGCTTCGCGTACTGGTACTCGGTGACCGCATACGACAGCACGGCCGAGGGGTATCACTTCGGCAAGTACACGCAGAACAAGACGCTCGTCACCCCGTACTCGGGTGTCCGCAACACGCTCGATGACGTCATCGTCGTGCCGAACCCGTACGTGAAGCACGAGTACATATCCAGGTGGAATCTCGAGCCTGACGACACCGACCCCACCGGGGAGAAGCTCTGCTTCCAGAATCTGCCGCGAGACTCCATCGTCCGGATCTACTCGCTGGGCGGCGAGCTCGTGAAGACGATCTACCCGGACGCAGAGGCGACCGGCGGCGATGCCTGCTGGAACCTGATCTCGAGGAACGACCAGATCGTGGTGAGCGGCGTCTACCTCTATCAGGTAGACTCGCCGATCGGACAGAAGATAGGCAAGCTGGTCATCATCAAGTAGGGGAACGCGCGGCCTGACGGCCGAAGGAGTTCCTTCCCAGAGAAGGAGGACCGTCCTTGATCAGGAAGCTTCTTCCGGCTCTCTTGGCCCTCGTCGCGCTTGCGGGACCGGCGTCGGCCACGGAGATGTTCGAGAAGGTGGGCACGATCGGCTTCCAGTTCTTGGAGATGGGAGCCGGACCGCGCGGCGTTGGGATGGGGGAGGCGATGGTGGCCGCGACGGACGGCATCGAGTCCCTGTACTGGAACCCGGCCGGCCTTCGCAGCATCACGGGCCCGACGGTCTTCTTCAGCTACGGCACCTGGCCCGCCGACATCTCGCACCAGTTCGTGGGCTATGCCATGAGGCCCGGGTTCATCCAGGGCATCGTCGGCGTGAGTGTGACGACGCTGTCGATGGAGCCGATGGTCGTGCGGACCGCCGACAGCCCCGACGGTGTGGGTGTCGAGTTCGACTGCAGCGACATGGCCGTGGGCGTTTCCTACGCCAGGGCCTTCACAGACAAGTTCTCTGCGGGCGGCACGCTCAAGTGGATCCACTCGAGCCTTGGGGACCTGTCGGTCCTGGACGTCGAGGGACTCGAGGACTACACCATAGACGTCATCGCCGGGGACTTCGGGACGCTCTACGACACGGGCTTCCGGTCGCTCAAGATCGGGCTTTTCATCCAGAACATGGGACCGGAGGGCACGTACATCGACGAGCCCGTCCCGCTTCCCACGACGTTCAAGTTCGGCGTCTCCATGGACGTCCTGAACGTCGCGGGACAGAAGGTCCTCGTGGCCGGCGAGTTCAAGCACCCCGCGGATACGTCGGAGAAGGTCAACGTCGGCGCCGAGTACAGCCTGAACAACACGTACTTCGTCCGTGGTGGCTACAGGATCGACTACGACGAGGAGAGCTTCACGGCGGGGGGCGGAGCGAAGCTCACCATTGGAGCGCTCGGACGCATCGCTGTGGACTACAGCTACTCCGACATGGGGGATCTGGGCGGCGTCCACCGAGCCGGCCTGACTCTCGAGTTCTAGGCCGAGCCTGGCCCGGCGCGGCCAGCCGGTTCGCCTGAAGGGCGTTGAAAGGAGAGGGGACTTGCTGAGACCGGTCTTGATCGGAGGTGCGCTGTCACTCCTCCTGTGCGTCCCCCACGCGGCTAACGCCGGGGGCGCCGGCACGCACTTGGCGGCCTTTCTCGAGGTCGAGGGCGGCGCGAGGCAGATGGGCATGGGTGGGGCCTTCACCGGGTTGGCCGACGACGCGATGGCGATCTTCTACAACCCCGCGGGCCTCAAGCATCTCGAGGGCAGCCAGATTCACCTCAACAACTCGACCTGGCCGGCGGGGCTCTCGCTTCAGCACCTGGCCTACGGGTTCCGCCACAGCTACCTTCCGGGCACGTTCGCGTTCAGCTGGGCCGTCATGCAGATGAGCCCGTATCACGAGAAGACGGAGTACTACGATCCCGAGAGCGAGTTCGGGATCGGCATCCTGGACCCCGTGGACGCCGGCGACATGTCCTTCGGCGCCTCCTACTGCTGGGACTTCGGCGGCGGCCTTTCGGCCGGCACGACTCTCCACTGGTACCACATGCACATGGCGGACGCCTTCTGCGAAGGCATGTACGGGGACCTCGGCGTCCTCTATGACACGAAGTTCAGGAACCTGCGGCTGGGCGCCTCGGCGCTGAACCTCGGCCCGTCGAACAGGTGGGCCGGCACGGGCTCCGAGACAGGCTTCGGTGAGGATTTCGCGCTGCCGACGACGTATCGCGTCGGGGCCTCGATCAGGCTCTACGACGTCGTGAGGCACCGCGTGGTGGTCACGGCGGACTACAAGTACCCGGCCGACGGCCAGAGCAGGGTCAACGTCGGAACCGAGTACACGTTCAACAAGGGCTCCGTCTTCGTGTACGGCCGCGTCGGGTATCGCGCCGGGTACGACGAGGACGGGCTCACGGCAGGTCTGGGAGTGGAGTTCCCGAGCAGCAAGGAAGCCCAGGCCAGGGTCGACTACGCGTACGTGGACATGGGCAACCTCGATTACGTGCAGAGGCTGGGAGTCTCCTTCTCGTTCTAGACGGCGCGCACGCGCGGGCCACGGGCAGGGGCAGAACAAGGAAACGCCCGGGACCTTAGGGTCCCGGGCGTCGTCGTTTCAGACCGCTTCGCCATCGTCGAGCGCCCCGGCCCGCGGCGGCCGCGGCGGGTGTTCCGCTCGGCGCCTGCTTATCGGCTCCCTCCGCTCGTGAACCTCTCCTCTCCGAACAGGACAAGCAGGGTGTCCATGACCGCTCTCACCTGCTCGGTCTGGAGGTAGTAGAGCGGGAACCCGAAGTACGCGGTGTTCCCGTGGTTGTCGCCCGAGAGGTGGAGCATCGCGCAGGGCTTGCCCTCGAAGGTCATGTTCCTGAAGGAGTCGATCGTGAAGATCTCGAGTCCCGTGCCCTCGCACGTCTCGACCCTGTCGACGCGAGGCAGGCCGCCGTGCCTGTAGTTCGGGTTGGCGGAGTTGTAGATGATCGACCACTTCCCGAGGCTGTCGATGTACATGGGAGTGAACATGTCAGGATCGGTCGGGACGGCGCCGTAGAAGCAGTACCCGTAGTTGTAAGGGGCGTTCGGGTTCGCCGCCGCGCCGCTGTTCCAAGCCCGGCAGATGTGCAGGAAGTCCCTGACGAACTGGTCAGGGGCTGTGGTGTCGCCCGCTGTGATCTCGAGCGGGTACGGTCGGTCGAGGATCTGCCTCAGGACCTCCTGGCCCTCGAGGACCAGATTGCCTCCCACGCGAACGTAGCCGGCCAGCGCGTTGTAGGTGACCTGGTTGGGGTCAAAGGCGCGCGCTAGAACCGTATACTGGTTGTCGCAGTACCAGATGCAGGTCGAGGCGCCTCGCAGCGCGTCCACGTCGGGGGGCTGCGCCACGCCGCCGATGATGTGCTGCGACGGCTCCCATTCTACGCGGTCTCTCTCGTACCCGGCCAGAAGCAGGTCGTAGAACGACGTTCTGGCCGCGTCCGTGCCCCACTGCGGCAACGTCTCGTTCCAATCGTAGTCGTCGACGATCAGGATGTACTGGTCGAGCGTCGCTTCGACCACGTCGAAGTAGATCCTCGCCCTCGTCATGACGTTGGCGTTGTCCAGGGCGCTGACGTACAGCGAGTGACGGCCGATCGTCGGGGTCACCTGGAAGCGCGTGTCATACATCGACCACGCCGGCCACGTCGACGTGTCGTCGTAGGCGTGCCTGTAGCCGCGCACCTGTCCGCCGTAGTCGTCCGCGTTCGCCGCCCACTCGAACGACAGGCGCTCGCCGGCGAAAATGGGTATCGGCAGGTTGTACTCGTCCGACCACACTGGACCGCGGAACGCGAAGTTGCCGAACACGTTGGTTGCGATGTAGAGCCTCGGTCCTGCAAGCTCGGGATTGCAGGTGAACTCCCGCGTCGCAGGCGTCTGGTCGACCGCGCCCGCGTCGTCCATGGACCAGACCTCGAACCTGTGGAGTCCGGCCAGGGGGCCGAAGTTGGCCGTCGTCGTGCCTTCCGGAAGGAGAGGGCTCTCCGCAACGAGCACCCACTGGTTGTTCACGCGCTGGTAGAGCCTGTACTGGAAGCCGACGATGACGCCGTCACGGTCCCTGCCCTGCCAGGTGAACGTGACCATGGGGCCCGTCACGCCAGCCGGACCGGCCACGATCTCGGTCTCCGGCACGATCGTGAACGCCGTGAACGAGATCGTCTCCGGCGAAAGGTCCTCGGCGCCCTCGTTGTCCACGGCCTTCACCGAGAACGTGTGGTACTCGTAGCCGTACTGGGGATCAACCGTTGCGTTTGCCGAGACGAGGAACACACTGTCCGTGCTCACCACACGCACCCAGTCGAGCGTGTCCCACTTCGTCCAGTAGTAGGCCACCTCGCCATCGGGATCCCATCCGAACCAGTTCATCCTTACCCGGTAGTTGGCCTCTCCCTCAGGATCGGGCGCGAAGGAGAGCGTCGTCTCGGGTGGTATGTTCGGAGCCCTCTCACCCCCATCGAACTTGCTGCACCCCGTGAGAAACGCAGCGGCGAGGATGCCGATGAGCAGTGACACCGCGAGCAGTCGCCTAAGCCACATCATGGTTGGCCGTTCCTCCTGAGGCAGCCTCCGTCACCGGCGGGCCGCCTGCTGCGTTACTCCACGTAGAAGGTCACGTCCTGGTAGCCGACTTCCCAGCAGTCCGAGCTGTCGCGCGCCCTCACCTTGAACAGGTGCTCGCCGGGCTCGACGCCCGTGTAGCTCACGCTCGTGCCCTCGGTCTGCTGCCAGCTGTTCACCCGGGGATCGAGGACGTACTGGTACGCCTCGATCGTGCCGTCGAGATCGGTTCCCTGCCACGTCACCGTGAAGTCCGCGCCGACGGTCTGACCCTCGGTGGGGGAGAGGATCACGGTTGTGGGCGGGTAGTTGTAGTAGAAGACGTACTTCTCGCGGTCGGCCAGCTCCGCGCTGGGGGTCTCGAAGCGGCCCTCCGCGTCCTTGGCGTAGATACGGAACTCGTGGGGCTTGTTGCCGCCCGTGGGCAGGTTCACGCTTCCGATGAAGTGCGGGTCGGACGCGGGAACGGTCGACGTGAAGTACCACTCGCCCGTATAGGGCGGGCCCGCATACTCGAGCCTCTGCTGGAAGCCCGTGTCGAGCTCGATCCAGATCTCCCTCACGCCTCCCTCGAGCCCTTCGACCTCTTCCTTGTCACGGGCGTCCCACCTGAACACGATCTGCTGGCCGTTGGGGACCGTCAGCGTGCCGCTCGGCTCTACGGGCTCGAGGATCTCGCTGTCCGGCGAGTAGTTCATCACGAAGCGGTAGTCGGACGGGAAGCACTCGGCCCCGGTCTCGTCCTTCGCGCCCACGTAGAAGAAGTGCGTGCCGTTCGCGATGCCCGTGAGCGAGGCGAACGTCTCGGGTGCCCAGGCGCTGCTGGCGTTGGAGTCCAGCCTCCAGCTGAAGTCGACCGGCGCGCCCTCGCCGTCGGGGTCAGCACCCGTCCAGTGGAACACGCACGTGCTCCCCATGAGCACCGTGTCGCGGTAGCCCGGGTTGTAGTTGGCGCTCAGGGAGTCCTCGGGGCCGTTCTCGCGGTAGAGGTCGGTGATTCTCGGCAGGACGGTCCATGCGTCGAATCGCACCCTGGCGGGCGACGGGTCGAGCTTGCCCTCGTTGTCGACGGACCGGACGTAGAACGTGTGCCTGCGCGTCTCGCCGGCGGTGTCGATGAGCGCCTTGAAGAGGCTGTCCGTCTTCTCTGTGTAGACCCACGCCTGCGCTGTCGTGTCGTCCCACGCGAAGTAGTACCCCACCACGAATCCGTCCTGATCGGTCCCGTCCCAGTACATGTGAACCCGGTAGTTGGCCTGCGAGTAGGGCCCCGGCGCGCTCGTGAGCTGGGTGTCGGGTGCGAGGTTGCGGTCGACGAAAACCTCCTCCTGCTTCCTGCACCCTGCCAGGAGCAACAGCGCAGCAAGCGGGATCGCGACCAGGACAACGGCCAGCGTGCCTGCCGCGAGCTTCCTCATGGATCTCATCCTTCTCCTCCAGGCTTCCTCGGGGGGGCAGCATCGAATCCCATGCGCACGCAGCCCTCCGGAGCCCCCGGGCGGGGGGCGCCGGATGCTCGCCGCCCCCACAAGGGGTTCCTCGTGGGGGGGCGCACGCATCATTATAGTACGGCCCAAGGCAGGCGTGTCAACACAAAAAGGGGCAGGGAGCGGCCGCTGAAGGGCGGATCGCCGCGCCGCCGGGCGGGCAAGAAAAGCCGTTGACACGCCGGAGTCGGGTTCCGTAGAATCCGAAGCTGTGGCGCCGGAGACCCCTGTCACCGGCGCCGCTGGGCATGAGAGGCGAACCGCAGACTGATGTTGACACTGTGTCCTGGTCCGCAATGCGCGCGGCAGTCGAGGAGGTGGACGCAAGACGAATCCTGGTCTTCGTATCAGTGATGGAGCGATCGAGGCACGAAGGTAGGAGATGCCGCGGTGGGCTCACTGGTGACCCTGGCCGCGGCCACGGGAGGAGTGGAGAGAGTGATGAGAAGAGTCCTCTTTGTCATCCCGGCAGCGCTCCTGGCGCTGGCTTTGGCCGGCTCGTTGAATACCATCATGGCTCAGGCTCCGGCCGGCACGCCGACGCCTGCCGCCCCGGCGCCGACGGCGACGGGAACCACGTCGGTCGACACGTCGGCCGCCGTGAGTGACACGGCCGCGCCCGACACGACCGCCGCTCCCGCGGCGGCTCCGGCAGAGACCGCTCCGGAGCAGAAGTCGTTCATGACGAAGTTCCTGAGCAGCGGCTTCGTCGACTGGTACATCAAGGGCGGCAAGTTCATGTGGTGGCTCCTCTTTCTTTCGATCATGGGAATCACGCTGATCATCGAGCGTGCGATCACGCTCAAGAGGGCCGGGGTCAACGTCAGAGCCCTCATGGAGAAGGTCGTCGCGGCCCTCAAGAGCGGCAAGAAGGACGAAGCGCTGGCCATCTGCTCGAAGACGCGAGGCCCCATTCCTCAGATCCTCCACGCCGGTCTGCTGCAGGCGGAGAACGGTCCCGCGGCCGTTGAGAAGGCCATCGAGAGCGCGGGCGTCGTCGAGATGGCTTTCCTCGAGAGAGGCCTTGTCCTCATGGCGACGGTCGCCAACCTCGCCCCGCTCGTCGGGTTCCTCGGTACGGTGTCGGGCATGATCGCGGCGTTCGAGGCCATCGCGGCGGCCGAGCAGGTGAGTGCCAAACTGGTCGCGGCCGGCATCTCAGAAGCCCTGATCACAACCGAGGCCGGCCTTGTGATCGCGATCCCGGTGCAGCTCTGCCATAACCTCTTCATTCAGCGGATCAACGCCTTCGTGGTCGAGATGGAGGACAGCGCAAACGAGCTCGTGGACTCCCTCGCGTCCAGCGAGGCGTAGGCGGGTCGAGCGTTCGCGCCGGAGGGCGGCTGATACGCCCCCGGCCGGAGGGAAGGCAGACAGATGCGGAAGAGAGGTAAGCTCCATCCGGCCGACATCCCCGAGGCCTCGACGGCCGACATCGCGTTTCTCTTGCTCATCTTCTTCATCGTGAGCACGGGTTTCCCGGACATCGGGCTCCCGCTTATCCTGCCCTCGAGCACTGGCCTCGCCAAGGAAGTCGCACGGTCCAACGTGCTCGAGGTGGTCACGGCGAGGACGGGCGAGTACTACATCGGCAGGGCGGAGGCGCCCATCTCGCTCGCGGAGGTGGCGAGGCTCGCCAAGGAGCAGCTGATCGCGAACGACAAGCTGATCATCCTGCTCGAGTCGCATCCGGATGCTCCATACGGGAAGATGATCGACCTGCTCGACGAGGTCACGCTCGTCTACAATCAGCTTGACGAGGAGAAGATCGCTCGCGAGCGGCGCATCTCCATCAAGATGATCGAGTACGAATAGACGGCTAGGGAGGTAGGAGCGTGGATTTCCAGAGGAAGACAAGACTCCCGGCTAGCATCCCGACGGCTTCGACGGCCGACATCGCCTTTCTGCTCAACATGTTTTTCATGGTGACGACGATCTTCAAGCTTGAGGAGGGTCTTCCGATCACCATGCCGAGGTCGACGGCAGGCGAGAAGGTTCCGAAGGAGAAGGTGACTCACGTGTGGGTCGATGAGGCCGGCACGATCTCCATGAACGACCTTGTTATCTCGCTGGACGACGTCGAGCCTCTCATTGTGAGGAGACTTGAGGAGAATCCGATGCTCATCGTCGCCTTCAACGCCGATGAGAAGACGCCGTACAAGATCATGAACGACGTCATGGATCGTGTGAAGCTCGCGCAGGCCCTGAGGGTGTCCTTCACGACCATTCCGCAGTCCGAGCAGGCGGAGGAGTAGCGCGGCGCGACGATCGCTCGCAGCCGCCTTGGGAACCAGAGGCGTATGAGATGAGTCCCTATCTGACTGTGAACATGACCGCGGAGCAGGCGTTCAAGGACACCTACCCCAAGGTGCTCAGGCTGGCGCTCACCGTGACGCTGGTGTTCCACCTGCTGCTGTTCATGTTCGGTCCCCAGATGAAGGCGAGGCCGTACCAGCTTTCCGAGAAGCCCGAGCTCGAGGCCGTCGAGATTCCGGACAACTTCAATGTCCCGCCGCCTCCGGAAGAGGCGGCGAAGCCGGAGGTCCCGACGGAGATCGCGCCGAGCGACGCGGCAAGCGCGGACGCGACCATCGCGTCCACGGCGCTGGACGTGGAGGCTCCACCGGAGCTTCCGCCGGCCCCGAAGCGAGCGGAGTTCTTCACGGCGTTCGACGAGCCGCCGCAGGTCCTGAAACAGGTGCGTCCGGAGTACCCGGACATGGCCCGGCAGGCCGAGCTCGAAGGCGTCGTGCTGCTGCTCGTCGGCATCGACGAGTTCGGCAACGTGATCGAGGCGACCGTTCTCCAATCGATACCGGGGCTCGATGACGCGGCGCTCGAGGCTATCTACAAGTGGAAGTTCAAGCCGGCGAAGCAGCGGGACGTCCCCGTGCCGGTTCGGATCAGCATCCCGATCCGGTTCACCCTCACGGGCTAGCCTCGGCTTGGGTGGCGGCGCGCCGCGCGGCCACGGCGGGACCGGAGCCCTCGGGGGAAACGGAGAGAACGTCGGCTTCGATTGTGTGTCTAAGGGGGGCAGCGCGGGCCCGCATGCTGCCCCCTTTGCATTTCGCTCCCGGCGCGAGTTGCGCTTGAGGCTCTTGAAGGAGGTCTGACCGTGGCAGACGAGAAGACGATCGGATCGGGCGGGGCCGGCGCGCCTCAGCCCGGCCTCTGGAGCAGGATCGTCGGTGTGTTCGCCGACCCCAGGGCGGCGTTCGAGTCGGTGACGTCCCTCGTGTCCGTTCCCGATCCCGTCGAGGCTGGGAAGACGCGCGACAGGTCGCTGTGGTGGGTTCCTCTCGTGATCGTCGTCGCGGTGGGCGTCGCGGTCACCGCGTACACGGTGCCCAACATCGTCATGCCCCAGCAGGCGACGGCGATACGGGAGGCGGTCCTCGAGCGGGGCGGCTCCCCCGAGCAGGCCGACGACGCCATTCGCATGAGCGGAGCCATCGGGCTTCCCATGGGCATCGTCTCAGCGGCGCTCGGCACGTTCATCTTCGTGCTCGCAGGCGCGGGCCTTCTCCACCTTCTCATGAAGCTCGTGGGCGGGAAGGGCATGTTCAGACACTCGCGGGCGGTCTTCTCGTACGCGCTCCTCGTGTCTGCTCTTGGGAGCCTCGTCAAGCTCCCGCTCATGATGTCCAAGAAGACGATGTTCATCGAGACGGGGCCGACGCTCTTCTTCCGCGGGCTGGAGCCCTCGGACAAGCTCTATCGGTTCCTGTCAGGGTTCGACATCTTCACGCTCTGGCTCGTGGCCGTGCTGATCGTCGGGTATGCGGTTGCCTACCGCCTCCCCGCCAGGAAGGCGGCCGTCATCGTCATCGTGCTCTGGCTCGCCCTCACGGGCCTCATGTCGCTGCTTCCGGGAGGAGGGATGTTCAGTGCGTCCTAGCATCTGCGATCGCCTCTGCGGGCGCTTCGGCGTCGCGGTGGTCTGCGTCGTCCTCGCGTGGCCGCTCGCCTCGTCTGCGCGCGTGTACACCCTCGACGAGTGCATCGCGACCGCGCTCGCGAACAACACCGCCCTCGCGAGCGCCCAGGCCGGTCTCGACGGCGCGCGGGCCGACGTGATGTCGAGCTGGTCCGGCGTGCTCCCCAGGGTGTCCGCGGGGCTCTCGGAATCCGACCAGCTCGTGGTGGCCGAAGGCATCGAGACGTCGTCCACCGGTGTCAACGGGAACGTATCGCTCTCTCAGGTTCTGTTCGACGGCTCGACGTTTGCGTCGATCTCGGGATCGCAGCACAGCCGCGCTGCGTCGGAGGCGTCTCTCGAGGCGACCCGGCGCAGCGTCGTGCTTGGGGCCCGGCAGGGTTACTACGGGCTCCTCAAGGCCGTCCAGCTGAGAGACGTCGCGGCCGAAGCCGTCGACCTCGCCCGTGAACAGCTTCGCAAGACGCAGAGCCTGTTCGACCTGGGATCGGCGTCGAGGTCCGATCTCCTCAAGGCGGAGGTGCAGGTCGCACAGCAGGAGCTCAATCTGATCACGGCGGAGAAGAACGCGGCCACGGCGCGGGCCGGTCTCTGCTACGCCATCGGGATCGACGTCACGACCGAACTGGAGGCCGTTGACCCGGCGCCCGAGCAGGCCGAGGAGGCCGTGCTGGACTTCGATCTTGACGAAGCCGTCGCGCGCCGACCCGACATCAGGTCCCAGGAGGAGATGCTCGTCGCCGCACAGCGGTCGCTCCTCGCCGCGAAGGCGGCATGGTGGCCGGACCTGTCGCTTTCCATCTCGTACGGCAGGTACAAGGAGTCGATGGACGACTTCTGGGACGACCTCTCTGATGACTACTCGCGCGCCGTCACGCTCAACCTGTCGGTGCCCATCTTCGACGGACTTGCGACGGTGGCCGGCGTCTCGCGGGCGAACGCGAACCTGAGGTCGTACGAGCTGGCCCTCAAGGACGCCAGGCTCGCGGCTGCGTACGAGATCGAGACGGCGCGCCTCTCAGTCCAGGAGCAGAGGAGCCGCGTCGCCACCGCCGAGAAGGCGCTTGCGAACGCCGAGGAGGACCTCCGGGTCTCGGAGGAGCGATTCCGCCTGAGGTCCGCAAGCATGCTCGAACTCATCGACGCCAGGACGGCGTACTCGAGGTCGAAGGCCGAGCTGGTCCAGGCCCGTTACGACCACGAGGCCGCGAAGGCGGAACTCAAGACGGCGCTCGGGCTCTAGGGTCCCACGCGCGGGAGCTCGCAATGCAGAAGAGAAGGCGGAACGTGCTCATCCTGGCCGGCGTTGCCGTGCTCGTTGCGGCGGCGCTCATCGGCAACCTGGGCATGAACAGGAAGGACCGCATCGAGGTCACGACCGACGAGGTCGAACGGGGGACGCTGACGGCCAAGGTGTCCGGCCCGGGCAAGGTGAGGGCGGAGACCACGGTGCAGGTGAGTTCGAGCGTCATGGGGCGGATCGTCGAGCTCGCGGTGGAGGAGGGGGAGGTCGTGAGGAATGGGCAGTTCCTCCTTCGCCTGGACAACGTCTACTACCGTTCGAGCGTCGATCAGGCGCGCGCGCGCGTGGAGCGGGCGAACGCCGAGGTCACCGTCGCCGACCGCGAGCTCTCGGACGCGGAAGAGCAGTTCCAGAAGGGGCTCATCTCGGAGAAGACGCGGGACGACCTGAGGGCCGCGGCCGAGGCGGTCCACCAGACCCACGCTGAGGCGGTGGCGGCGCTCAAGGCCTCGCAGGACCAGCTCGAGAAGACCGTGTTCCACTCGCCGATCAACGGCGTGGTGACCCAGCTCAACGTGGAAGAGGGCGAGAACGTCGTGACGGGCACGATGAACCAGCCCGGCACCGTCATCCTGACGATCTCCGATCTCGCCGACATGGAGGTCGAGGTAGAGATCGACGAGACGGACATCGTCGACGTGCGGGTCGGCCAGAAGGCCGAGATCGAGGTCGACGCGCTTTCCGACACGACCCTCGTGGGCCACGTCACGGAGGTCGGCAACTCGGGCATCACGACGCTGGCCGGCACCCAGGAGGAAGCCACGAGCTTCCTCGTCAAGGTCCTGGTCGACGAGGCGCAGGACGTGCTGAAGCCCGGCATGACCGCGACCGTGGATATCGTGACGTCGGTGCGGGACAGCGTCCTGAACGTACCCATCCAGTCGGTCGCCTCGCGCACACTCTCGAGCCTCGTCCGGGCAGGGAAGGGCAGCGAGACGAAAGACGAGGGGAAGAAGGAAAGGCGGAGCGGGCGCGAGGAGGAGAAGGAAGTCGAGGGCGTGTTCGCCGTCGTGGGCGACACCGTGTCGTTCGTGCCTGTCTCAACCGGAGTGGCCGACGACCTCAGCATCGAGGTCGAGGGGGAGCTCACCTCCGGGCAGGAGGTCGTCTCGGGCCCGTACAAGGTGCTGAGGACGCTCAAGAACGGCGACGCGGTCAAAGTGGAGAAGCCGGAGAAGAAGGAGAAGTCCGAGGCCGGGTCGCCGGAAGAGAGGGACTAGCCGTGCTCATCCAGCTCCGGGACGTCTCCAAGCTCTACGAGGTCGGCGCCCAGGAGGTGCCGGCCCTGCGCGGCATCACCATGGAGGTCGGAGAGAACGAGTACCTGGCCATCATGGGGCCGTCGGGATCCGGCAAGTCGACGCTCATGAACATCATCGGATGCCTGGACACTCCGACCAGCGGCTCCTACGTCCTCAAGGGTCGCGAGGTCGGGAGTCTCGACGACGACGAGCTCGCCTCGATCAGAAGCGCCGAGATCGGCTTCGTCTTCCAGACCTTCAACCTCCTCCCGAGGATGACCGCATTCCAGAACGTCGAGCTTCCGCTCGTGTACAGCCACGTGGGCCGGCACGCCCGCGACGGCATGGTTTGGAAGGCCGTGGACGCCGTGGGGCTTCGTGAACGGGCGCACCACCGACCCAACGAGCTCTCGGGCGGCCAGCGGCAACGCGTCGCCATCGCGCGGGCCCTCATCAACGGGCCGTCGATCCTCCTCGCGGACGAGCCGACCGGGAATCTCGACTCGGCGACGGGCGAGGAGATCATGCAGATCTTCCGCGAGCTCCATGCGGCCGGGAACACCGTCATCCTCGTCACGCACGAGCAGTACATCGCCGAGCACGCTCGAAGGATCGTGAAGCTCAGGGACGGCATGATCGAGAGCGACTCGGTGGCCTGACCGGACCACCAGGGGTACGATGGAGCTCAGGGAGACTCTGAGGACGGCGGTCTGGACGCTGCGGGCGCACAAGATGCGCTCGGCGCTCACGATGCTCGGCATCGTCATCGGCGCCGGTGCGCTCGTGGCCGTGATGTCCCTGATCTCGGGGCTGAACCGGAGCGTGACGGCGCAGTTCCAGAGCATCGGCACCGACATCATCTCGGTGAGCCTCTACCCCTGGGTGCAGATGGGCGACGTCGAGGACTACCGGCGGAGGAAGCCGCTCACGGTGGACGACGCACGCGCCGTCGACGAGCTTCCCTCCGTCGGCCTCATGGCGCCGAACGTTCACACCGGCCGGACCGTGGCGCGCGCCGGACACGAGATGCGGGGCACGCTCGTCACGGGAACGACCCCCGAATACGAGACCATTGACAACTTCACCGTGGAGACAGGCAGGTTCATCACCGGCACGGACGTCGACCGCCGCCGGCCCGCGGCGGTCATAGGCTCCGACGTCGCCGAGGAGCTCTTCGCCGCGACGGACCCGATAGGGCGGGCCATCAGCGTGGGCGGCCGGCGGTTCGTGGTCGTCGGCGTGCTCGAGAGCAAGGGCAAGCTCTTCGGTGAGAGCCTGGACAGCCTCGTCATCATCCCGATCACGACGCTCGAGAAGACCTTCGGGCGGCGCCGCTCCGTCGTGATCGACTGCTCGCCCGCCGAGGGCGTCGCCATGGAGCGGGCCGTCGAAGACATCCGCCAGCTGCTTCGCGCCCGGCGCCACGTGCCGCGCAAGGAACCGGACGACTTCGCGATCAACACGCAGAGGGACCTTCTCGAGTCGTACAGCCGGCTGACCGCCGTGCTCTTCTTCGCGATGATCGGCATCGTGTCGCTCGCCCTTCTCGTGGGGGGCATCGGGATCATGAACGTCATGCTGGTTTCGGTGGCTGAACGCACGCGGGAGATCGGGGTCCGCATGGCCATCGGTGCACGCCGGCGCGACGTGATGCTCCAGTTCCTCGTGGAGTCGGTCATTCTCACGCTCCTCGGCGGGGCCGTGGGCATGGCCGGGGGCGCGGGCATCGCCCTTGTGGTCAAGGCCGCCACGCCGCTCCCGGCGGCGGTCACGGCCGCAACCGTTGGGATCGCGATCGGGTTCGCCCTCGTCACGGGGGTGCTCTTCGGTGTCTACCCGGCGCGCCGCGCCGGCCGCCTGAATCCCATCGAAGCCCTGAGGTACGAATGACGCGCGGGCGACAGCGGCCGACCTCGAACGTCGCGCCCCCGGCGGATGCCCGGGTGCGGGGCATCCCCACGAACCGTCTCGGGGAGACGGTCCGCACGGCCTTCGCCGCCATTGCGGCGAACAGGATGCGCTCCTTCCTGACCTCCCTCGGCATCCTCATCGGCGTCATGAACGTGGTGGCGATGGTCTCGCTGATCTCGGGTGTGAACGAGAGCGTCATGGCCCTCTTCAAGTCGCTGGGGACGAACTCCTTCGTGGTGAGCAAGTTCCCCGCCGCGAACGTGGACTACCAGCAGTACCTCGAGTACATGCGGCGGGAGGACTTCTCGATGCGCGACGCCGTGGCCGTAGAGAGGTCCTGCCCTTCGGTCGAGGCGATTTCTCCCCAGACGGTCATGACGCGCAAGGTCCGTCGCGGCTCGGAGTCCACCAAGGAGGTCGCAATCATCGGGGTGACGCCCGAGTACCAGTACATCTCCGACAGCTCGGTGGCCGACGGCCGCTTCTTCGCGTGGCCGGAGTCGGACCGGCGGCGCCAGGTCGCCGTGCTCGGGAGCACCGTGCGTGACCACCTGTTCGGCGCCCAGGATCCCGTGGGGCGCAACGTCCTGATCGGCAACAGACGGTTCCTCGTCGTCGGCGTCATGGAGCGCATGGGGGAGATGTTCGGTCAGAGCATGGACGACTACGTGATCGTCCCGTACATGACCGTGAACAAGCTCTACGGCGAGAGGCTCATGACGCGCCTCACCGTCAAGGCCAAGAGCGCCGAGCTGCTCGATCAGGCCATGAGGGAGACCGAGCAGGTCCTGCGGCAGAGGAGAGGGCTCCGCTCCAAGGACGCGAACGACTTCGAGATCATCACGCAGTCGCAGCTCGTCGAGATGTACGAGAACTTGACCCGCGTGACGTGGATCGTCATGATAGGAATCTCGGCCATCGCGCTCGTCGTCGGGGGCGTGGGGATCATGAACATCATGCTCGTGTCGGTGACGGAGCGCACGCGCGAGATCGGCATCAGGAAGGCGGTCGGCGCCCGGGCGCGCGACATCGCCGTCCAGTTCCTCGTCGAGGCCGCGGTCCTCTCGGGTCTCGGGGGGCTCTTCGGGCTCGCGATCGCGACCGGACTCGCCAAGCTCGTCTCCGCGGCGACCCCCGTTCCCGCCGTCGTGCAGCCCTGGTCCGTCGCCGTCGCGCTGGGCGTCTCCGTCGGCGTCGGTGTCTTCTTCGGGCTCTATCCCGCGTCCAAGGCCGCGAGGCTCGATCCGATCGTGGCACTGAGGTACGAATAGATGAGAGCCCTCGTCGCCCTTCTCCTGCTGGCCGCGGCGCTGGCCCGGGTCGGGCCGGCGTCAGCCGCGCAGGTTGATGCCGGTACGCCGCCGAGCCTCGGCGACATCCGCTTCGCGACGGAGGTCGTCGTGACCCCCGCGATGGCCGGGCAGGGGCGCGTGGAGATCAGGTACGCCGTGTCCAACGATGACCTCGTCTTCCTGCGAACGGCCGACGGCTACGCGTCACGCTACGAGATCACGGCCGTGCTCTGGGACGGTGGCGGGCGACAGGTGTCCGGGGACTCGTGGCGCAGGCGGGTCCGAGCGTCGTCGTACGCGGAGACGAACTCCCGGGCGGCCGCCGTCCGCGACACGCTCGTTCTGGGCGCGCCCCCGGGGTCGTACCTCCTCAGGCTGGAGCTTCAGAGCCTGGACACGGACGCGAGGGGCCTCGTCGAGCGGCAGGTGGTGGTGACGGCCTACGCTCCCGGAAGCCTCGTGCTCGGGACCGTGTCCTTCGAGCGCGGCGGCCCCGCCGCGGCGGGCGGCTCGTTCGAGCCGAACCCGTCCCGCGACTACGGCGAGGAGTGGCCGAACCTGCGCGCGCACGTCCCCGTGTACGCCGACTCCGGCTCGCTGCTCCGCCTCGACTTCGCCGTGGAGACCGACAAAGGGGCCGTCGAGGAGTCGCGTTCGGACACGGTCCGCCAGACCGCGGCCATCACCGAGCACGCGCTCGACCTCTCGGTCCTGGGTCTCGACGTCGGGATCCACTACCTCAGGATCCGTGTGAAGCCTGCCGCGGGCGGCCAGGCCGTGGACGTGAAGGCCCAGTTCCGGGTGCTCACGTCCCCGAGGAGCTGGGGCGAGGACTTCGAGAAGATGATCGCCCAGATCGGGTACGTGGCGAGCCGCGAGGAGGTCGAGCGGCTGACGAGCGCCCCCGAGGCCGAGCGTGACGCCGCGTGGGCGGAGTTCTGGAAGGGGCGCGACCCCGACCCGGCCACCGAGGAGAACGAGTTCAGGGCCGAGTTCCTGCGGCGCCTTGGCTACGCGAACATGCACTTCCGGTCGACCGTCGACGGCTGGCAGACCGACATGGGGAGGGTCTACATCCAGTACGGCGATCCGGACGACGTCGAGAGCGAACCGATCGACAAGATGCTCCACTCGTGGGAGGTCTGGTACTACTACAGGGATCACAAGAAGTTCTCGTTCGTTGACACGGAGGGATTCGGGGAGTTCACCCTCGTGGAGACCTCCCGGATCTAGGGAGCCGCCTTGCTGACCCGCCGCGTGCTCGTCGCCGCACGCATACGCCCGTTGGACCGTCCGGAGAACGTCCTCGACTGGATGCTCTGCGAGGGCGGCGCTGTCGTGTCGGGAGGGCGCGGTCCCGCGCCGGACGCCGCGCTCGAGGGCTCGGATCTCCTGGAGCTCGAGGGGTGCACCGTCATCCCCGCGCTCCACGACGCGCACGTGCACCTCCTCGGCACCGGCCAGGCGGGGCTGGATCTCGATCTCGGCGGGGCGCGGTGCTTCGACGAGGTTCTGGAGCTCGTCGCCGGCGCGGCGCGCCGCGCCGAGGGACCGATCCTCCGGGCGCACTCGTTCGATCCCGACCTCATGCCCGACGGCCGCTATCCGACGGCCGCCGACCTCGATGGGGTCTCTGCGGCCCTCCCCATCCACGTGAAGCGTCGCGACGGGCACTCGTCGTCCGCGAACACGGCGGCGCTCGCGCTTCTGGGGGTGCTCCCGGGGCGACCCGGGGTCGAGACCGACGCCGCAGGACGTCCCACGGGCATCCTCCGGGGCAAGGCGCACAGCGACGTCGCTGCCGCGGCCTCGGACCTCCTGAGCCGCGAGGAGAGGGCGTCGTGCTACAGGCGGGCGGCCGCCGCGGCGGCGTCGAGAGGGATCGGCTGCGTGCACGCCCTCGTCGGGCGCGACGATCCCGCGAACGAGGACGTCGAGATCCTGCTCGAGGTCCAGCCCGAGCTGCCGATCGACGTGGTCGTGTTCGCGCAGACCACCGATGTGGACAGGGTCGTGGCGCTCGGTCTGCCCCGGATCGGCGGGTGCCTCCTGCTCGACGGATCGTTCGGGTCGCGCACGGCGGCCCTCACCGTGCCGTACGAGGACGGCGGCGGCACCGGGACCCTGTACTTCTCGGACGACGAGCTCACGGGGTTTCTGCGGAAGGCGCAGTCCCGGGGGCTTCAGGTTGCGGTCCACGCGATCGGCGACCGGGCCGTCGGCCAGGCCGTCGCCTGCTACTCGGCCGCGTTCGGCGGTGACGCGCGCGGCGCGCGTCACAGGATCGAGCACTGCGAGCTCTCGACTCCCGGGAACGTGGCGACGATGTCCCGACTGGGCATCGCGTCCTGCGTTCAGCCGGCGTTCGAGCTCTTCTGGGGGGGCGCCGGGCGCATGTACGAGCAGCGTCTGGGAACCGCGCGGGCGGCGCGGACGAACCCGTTTCGGACCATGCTCGGCTCGGGAGTGCGCCTCGCGGGCGGATCCGACTCGTCCGTCACGCCGATGGACTCCATCCTCGGCGTCCACGCGGCCGTGAACCGGGCCAACCGCGATGAGAGCCTGACGGCGTTCGACGCTCTCTCGCTCTTCACGTCCGGCGCCGCGTGGCTCTCCTTCGACGAGCACCGGCGAGGCACGCTCACGCCCGGCAAGGAGGCGAGCTTCACCGTCCTCGGGGCCGATCCGCTCGACGCGGACCCCGCGTCGCTCAAGGACGTGCCCGTCGTCGGGCTCTACGTGAGGGGCGCGCGCGTGTTCGGGGCGTAGGCGTTCAGGCGCGGCGGTCGGCTGGAGGTTCGAGGAACGCGTCGTGGAGCCCGCGCAGGAGGCGGTCTGAGCCGTCGGGCTGGACGGCGAGGACGGTCGATCGGGCCGACGAGGTAGCCGCCAGAACACGCACCCCGGCACGCTCCGCGACGGCGCACGTTTCGGCAACCGCTCCCGGCAGGGCCGCGCCGGCGCCTGCCACGCAGACGAGCGCCGCGGGTCGGGATTCGGCGCCCGTCACCCGGGGAAGGCCCTCGCCGGAAGGGTCCGACGACGTCACCGCCGCGGCGGCCCCGCCCCGTCCCGCGAGCACGAGGAACTTGACCGCGAGCGGCTGGCGCGCGAGGAGCCGCGACACCTCGTCCAGACCGGCGGATTGCCACGACAGGACCGAGGCGCCCTCGAGCAGCGAGAGGCCCACGACAGGCGGCTCCGCGTGCGTCGCCCGCTCCAGCACGATGGTCCCCTGGCTTCCCCCCGCGCTCGAGCCCACCCAGAGGGAGATGCCGCTCCTCTCGGCGAAGCGCACGCACTCCTCCTTGAGCACGACCGCCCCGTAGCGTGCAAGCTCCGCCATGTCCTCGTAGCCGATCTCCTCGATCCTCCGGGCGGTCGTCACGATCCGCGGGTCGGCCGTGTACACCGCGTCGACGTCGGTGAGAATCTCGCATCGGTCGGCGCCGAGTGCAGCGGCGAGGGCGACGGCCGTCGTGTCCGATCCTCCGCGCCCGAGCGTGGTCACGTCCTTCGCGGTGCTCACACCCTGGAACCCCCCGACCACGACGACGTTGCCCTTCCCGATCTCCTCGAGAACGCGCGTGGGCCTGACCTCGAGTATCCGCGCGTCCGTGTGCCGCGTGTCGGTGATGATCCCGACCTGGGAGCCCGTGAACGAGACGGCGGGGCAGCCGATCGAGTTCAGGGCGATGGCGAGCAGGGCCATCGAGATGCGCTCGCCGGCCGTCATGAGCATGTCGAGCTCGCGCTGTGAGGGATCCGCGGTCAGGAGCTTCGCCTCACGGAGGAGGTCGTCCGTCGTGCCCCCCTGGGCGGACACGACCACGACGACGTCGAGGCCCTGGCGCTTGAGGGCGGCGACGCGCGCCGCCACCGCGAGCAGCTTCTCGTGGTTCTCGACGGACGTGCCGCCGTACTTCTGGACGACGATGCCCACAGCACCCCCTTCCTCGACGCTCTCTCACATACCACAGCGGCGCCCTCGGGTCAACGGCCGCGGCTGTTGACACCGCGCTCGGGAGACCGCTAGTCTATCGTCCGGACATCCTCGCGGCCTGCCGCGACTGGAGGGAACATGGCGGAGAGATACGACCTCACGGTGATCGGCGGCGGCCCCGGCGGCTACGTCGCGGCCATCCGCGGCGCCCAGCTCGGCCTCAGGGTCGCCCTCGTCGAGAAGGACCTCCTCGGAGGCGTGTGCCTGAACTGGGGATGCATCCCGACGAAGGCGCTCCTGGCAAGCGCGGGCGTCCTCAGCGCGTCGGCCCGCGCCGACGGGTTCGGGGTGAGCGTCTCCGCCGCGCGCGCCCTCCCGTCCCGCATGTTCCAGAGGAAGGACGAGATCGTCTCGAAGCTCCGGGCCGGCGTGGAGACACTGCTCAGGAAGAGGCAGGTCACCGTCGTCAGGGGCGTCGGCGCCCTCGCCGGACCGGGAAGGGTCGAGGTGAGGGGCGACGGGGTAACCGTCGCCATCGAGACCTGCGCGACCGTCATCGCCACGGGCTCCGAGGCCCTCGTGCCGCCGGCGTTCCCCTTCGACGGGCGAGTCGTCGTGACGAGCCAGGAAGCGCTGTCTCGGTCGGACGTTCCGGAGAGCGTGGCGGTCGTCGGAGCCGGGGCCGTCGGGTGCGAGTTCGCAGGCTTCTACGCGGCGCTCGGGCTCAAGGTCTCGCTTGTCGAGATGCTCCCCGAGATCCTGCCGGGCGAGGACGTGTCCGCCGCGCGCATTCTCCGTGCGGAGTTCAGGAAGCGGGGGATGGACGTGCGGACGGGCGTGAGGGTCGAGTCGATCGCGGTGGACGGCGGACTCGGCTCGATCGCCCTGTCCGACGGCTCGGAGGTCCGGGCCGGAATGGTGCTCCTGGCCATGGGCCGCCGCCCGTTCGCAGACGGCGTGGGGCTCGCGGAGCACGGGGTGGCGGCCACCGAGCGCGGCGGCATCGTCGTGAACGAGGGCATGGAGACGACGGCACGGGGCATCTACGCGATCGGCGACGTGGTGGGCGGGCTCATGCTTGCGCACGTCGCATCCCACGAGGGCATCGTCGCGGCGTCGCGCGCTGCA
>Ga0316622_100000124_pt1 | contig 36843 bp, 28 predicted proteins | sample OWC_Aug_OW2_C1_D_FD_207646 | JGI IMG/M metagenome (GOLD analysis project Ga0316622, IMG submission 207646) | Wetland soil microbial communities from Old Woman Creek delta, Ohio, United States - OWC_Aug_OW2_C1_D5_C | ecosystem: Environmental > Terrestrial > Soil > Wetlands | place: USA: Ohio... | reverse complement strand
TTCTCCCGGTCGCTCGCCCGTCTTGGCGACCTCTATGTCAACGACGCGTTCGGGACCGCGCACCGCGCCCACGCCTCGACGGTCGGCGTCACATCGTTCTTCAGACAGCGCGCCATGGGGTTCCTCATGGAGCGCGAGATCGTCGGTCTCTCCCGCGCGACCGAATCGCCGGAGATGCCCTACGTTGCCATCCTCGGCGGCGCCAAGGTCTCGGACAAGATCGGCGTGATCGAGAACCTCATGTCCAAGGTCAGCGCGGTCCTCGTGGGCGGCGGTATGGCTTTCACGTTCCTGAAGGCCCAGGGCCTCGAGATCGGCGATTCGCTGCTCGAGGAGGACAAGGTCGAGGTCGCCGCGAGACTGCTCGAGGCGGCCAGGTCCTCCGGGAAGTCGTTCCTGCTTCCGTTGGACGTCGTCGTGGCGGACGCGCTCACGGCGGAGGCCCGCACGAAGGTGGTGGCCTCCGGGTCGATCGAGAAGGGCTGGCAGGGCGCCGACATCGGACCCCGCACCGTCGAGGCGTACGCCCTCGAGATAGGCCGCGCGCGCACCATCGTGTGGAACGGGCCGCTCGGCGTCTTCGAGATCCCGCGGTTCGCCGAGGGGACGAACGGTATCGCGCGCGCCGTCGCAGCCCGCACGCGCGCCGGGGCGACGAGCATCGTGGGAGGCGGCGACACGGCCTCCGCCGTCTCGAAGGCGGGCGTGGCCGACGACATGACCCACATCTCGACCGGCGGGGGAGCTTCGCTCGAGTTCCTCGAGGGCAAGGTCCTTCCGGGCATCGAAGCGCTCTCAGACGCGGAGTGAGGGCAGAACCGTGCGCAGGAAGATCGTCGCAGGGAACTGGAAGCTCAACGGCACCGTGCGCGAGACGCGGCGGCTCGTGCTCGCTCTCAAGAACCGGCTGGCAGGCATCGACTCCCACGCAGACGTCGTCGTCTGTCCGCCCTTTGTGTCGCTCGAGGCGGCCGTCGACTCGGCCCGCGGGAGCAGGATCCTCGTCGGCGCCCAGGACGTTTTCTGGGAGCGCTCGGGGGCCTACACGGGAGGAGTATCGGTCGAGATGCTAGAGGCAGTCGGCGTGCGGTACGTGCTCATAGGCCACTCGGAGCGCCGCAGCGTCTTCGGGGAGACCGACGAGGACGTGAACAGGAAGCTCCGTCGCGTCCTCGAGGGGACCATGATCCCGATCGTCTGCGTGGGGGAGACGCTCGAGGAGAGGGAGTCCGGGCTGACGCGGGACGTGGTGACGCGCCAGGTCACCCTGGCCATGAGTTCGGTCGCGCCGGACCAGACGGGCCGGATCGTGATGGCCTACGAGCCGGTCTGGGCGATAGGGACCGGTCGGACTGCCACCCCGGAAGGCGCGAACGAGGTTCACGTGTTGATTCGCGGCGTTCTGGCTGGTATACTCAGTCGTTCGTCCGCCGACGGCATTCAGATCCTCTACGGCGGGAGCGTCAAGCCGGAGAACGCCGCGGGCCTCATGTCGCAGAGCGACGTGGACGGAGTGCTCGTGGGAGGCGCCAGCCTGGATCCCGCGGGGTTCGCGGAGATCGTTCGGGCCGCGCGCTAGGGGCGCCCCGGATTCGGGGTGTCCGGGTGACCATCAGGAGGGTTCGATGTTCGGGCTCGTCATCGGGATTCACATCCTCATCTGCGCCCTGCTCATCGTGGTCGTGCTCCTGCAGTCTGGAAAGGGAGGCGGCCTGGCCGGAGCGTTCGGGGGCGCGGGAGGCATCGGAGCGGTCTTCGGAGGCCAGTCCGCCGCGACCTTCCTGACGAAGGCGACGCGGTACCTGGCGATCGGGTTCATGGTGACCTCGCTCTTGCTCGCGTTGCTCGTGCGGGGCACGATCGGCGCGGGCACGATCGCGACGGGCGTCAGGGAGCGCGAGGCGACGCCGGCGAGCGGTGTGGAGGGCGCGGTGCCACCCGAGCTGCCCGCTGCCGCTCCGGACGCTGGCAACGACCAGCCCACGGAAGGCGGCGGAGCGCCCGCCGGACAGGAGAATCCTGTTGCGCCGGGCTCACGCTGAGCCTAGCATCGATGAGCTGCCTGCCCCCTCTGTGACGCGGCAGGCGGCAGACAGGGGAGCGCCGGGATGGTGGAACTGGTAGACACGCCATCTTGAGGGGGTGGTGGGCGTATGCCTGTGCGAGTTCGAGTCTCGCTCCCGGCACCAGACGTCCGCAACGAAAGTGCAGCGAACGACAGCGACAGGGCCCCGCGAGGGGCCCTGTCGTTTCTCGGCCGATCCGCATGAGCGCCGGCGACTCAAGACTCCTCAAGGTGTACGGGAAGCTCCTCGACGCGTACGGCCCACAGGGCTGGTGGCCCTCCGAGAGCCCCTTCGAAACCATGCTCGGCGCTGTCCTCACGCAGCATACCGCATGGCGGAACGCAGAGCGTGCCCTGGCCGCGCTCAGGGCCCGCGGTCCCCTCACGCCAGAGCGGATTGCCTCGGCGGACGAGGGTGAGCTCGCCACCGTCGTGCGCCCGGCCGGCTCCTTCAGCCGGAAGGCCAGAACGCTCAAAGCCCTCGTCGATGCCGTCGGGCGCTCGTCGCCCGGGCTGGACCGTGTCCTCAGCCTCGAGCGTGCGCCGCTCCGGACGCTGCTGCTCGGCGTGAACGGCGTGGGACCCGAAACGGCCGACGCGATCATGCTGTATGCGGCCGCCGTGCCCGCCTTCGTCGTCGATGCGTACACTCGGAGGTTCGCAGCGAGACACCGCATCGTGACCGGCGGCACGTACATGGAGATCCAGTCGACGTTTGAGGCGGCTCTGCCCGCCGACGCAGGCCTCTTCGCAGAGTACCACGCGCTCCTCGTCCGGCTGGGGAAGGAGCGTTGCCGCCCGCGCCCGCGCTGCTCCGGGTGCCCTCTCGAGCACGATCTGCCGGCACAGCACCGAGCGCCGGAGGGATCGCACCACAAGAGGCGTGTCTGATGGCTCACCGCACGGCGGGCCGCCGTCTGACCGGGAGTCAGTGTCCGGAGGCGACCCGGCTCCTTGACATGGCCTCCGCAACGCGTCAAGCTTATAGGTAGAAGCGAGTCCCGGGCCGCGCGCAGGCGGCCCTGCAGGTGCATCGCTCCCGGAGGCGTCCGTGCGCTTGAGCATACTGACCGCCGGTGCGGCCGTTGCCGTCCTCGTGTCCGGGCAGGCCTGGGCCGGCTCGGTCGACCTGACCGTGGCCTTTGCGGAGTCCGACCTCTCGCGCGCCCGAGCGGGCGAGTACGACGTGCTGAGACTCCCGGGCTGCGGCGCCATGGACGATGTGGGCAGACCCGAGCTCCCGGTCCTGGCCATCACGATCGCGCTTCCACCGGGCACGGTACCCACCGGCCTCGAGGTCGTGAGCTCCGAGTGGGTCGAACTCGCCGGCCCCTTCCTGCCGCGGCCTGCGCAGCCTCAGAGCATCCTGCCCGTGCCCGGGGTGGAGCTCCCGGCGTGGCACCCCGTGGGACCCGACCCGAGCGTGTACGGCGGGACGGGCCTGTACCCGCGCGCCATCGCCGAGCTCGCCTCGAGCGGCCACCTGGCGTCCCGTGGCGCCGCTGGCGTGCTCGTGCATCCGGTCCAGTTCCTCCCCGACAGTGGTGCCTTGGTCCTCCACACGCGGCTCGTGGTCCGTGTCACCCACGAGCCCGACGCCCGTCCATCGGACCTGCGCGCGAGCGCTCCGGTCGTCGACGTCGCATCGGCGGTGTTCGCCAATCCCCTCGAGGGCGTCTCGCCGCCGTCGGGATCGGGCGGGGGAACGAGGCTCCCGGCAGCGGACTACGAGTACGTGATCGTCACGACGACCGCGCTCGAGTCCGCGTACACTCCGCTCGTCGAGTGGAAGACGAGGAAGGGAGTCCCGGCAAGGACGGTCACGGTCGACTGGATCAACGCGACCTACAGCGGCGCGGACACGCAGGCCCGTATCCGGTCCTTCGTGACCGACGCCTGTGCGGAGTGGGGAACGGCATGGGTCCTCCTCGGCGGCGATACGGCCCTCGTGCCGGCGCGCCGCGCCTATGCGATGACCTGCGAAGCCGGAGGCCATCCGGACGAGGACGCCATCGCCTGCGACCTCTACTACGCCGATCTGGACGGCACGTGGAATGCCGACGGCGACGCGATCTACGGCGAGACGACGGACGACGTGGACCTCTATCCCGACGTGTTCGTCGGTCGGGCATCGGTCGCGAACGCGGCGGACGCGCAGGCATTCGTCGCCAAACTGCTCGAGTACGAGCGGACGCCCGAGCCCGGGTGGCTTCTCGACATGCTCCTCGCGGCCGAGATCCTCTGGTCGGACCCGTACACCGATTCCGGCATCGCGCTCGACCTCATCGATCGCGAGTCCATCCCGGCGCGATACGACCCCATCACGAAGCTCTACGAGTCGCTGGGAAACGAGTCCGTGGCGAGCGTCGTGAACTCGGTCAACGCGGGGAAGAGCCACTTCCTCCACAGCGGTCACGCGTGGTACGACGTCATGGGGTGCGGCACCGGGTACCTCTACCTCACGGAAGTGGACGCGCTCGCGAACGCGCACGAACAGCCGATCCTCTACTCGATCGGGTGCTGGCCCGCCGCGTTCGACCTCGCTCAGGACTGCATAGCGGAGCGCTTCATCAGGAACCCGCACGGGGGCGCGGTGGCATTCATCGGCAACAGCCGCTACGGATGGGCCTCTCCGGGCAATCCGGGGTACGGATACTCGGAGAGGTTCATGCAGTCCTTCTACGAGAAGCTCTTCGTGGACGGCATCAGGAACGCGGGAGCAGCACTCGCCGCGGCGAAGGCCGCCTTCGTCCCGCTCGCGCAGGAGCCGAACGTCTACAGGTGGCACGAGTACGAGCTGAATCTGCTGGGAGACCCGGAGATGCCCGTGTGGACGAACGAGCCGGCCGTCCTCACCGTGCTCCACCCCGCCGGGATCGTCGCGGGGCCCTCCCAGGTCAACGTGCACGTGAGCCTCGGAGGCGTGCCCGTCGAGGGCGCGCTCGTGTGCGTGACGAACGGCGGCGACGTCTACGAGCGAGGCCGGACGGGCGCCGACGGCTCCCTCGGCCTCGCCGTCGGTCCGGCGGGCCCGGGCACCATGAGCCTCACCGTGACCGCCCCCGATGCGCGCCCGTACGAGGCCGTCGTTCCCGTGGCGTCCTCCGGGCCGTGGCTTCTCGTGGAGTCCTCCGCGATCGACGACGGCGGCGGGAACGGCGACGGACTCGCCGGGCCCGGCGAGAGCCCCGCGCTCCTGGTCGTGCTGAGGAACGTGGGGACCGAGGCGACGCTGAACGTGACTGGCGCGCTCTCGTCTGCGGACGCGTGGGTCACGGTGGCGGGCGCTGCATCGTCCTTCGGCGACATCCAGCCCGGCGAGTCGTCGGCGGGCACGGCGTTCTCCATCACCGTCGCGGGCGGCTGTCCCAACGGGCACACGGCGCTGCTCACGCTGACGGCGTCGGCCGAGGGCGGAGGGTCGTGGGTCGAGACCGTCCCGGTCACGGTTGCCGCACCGGTCCTGTCGGCGCGCCCGCCGCGTGTGGACGACACCGCAGGGGATGGCGACGGCACGCCGGAGCCCGGAGAAACGGTCCTGCTCCTGATCGGGATCGCAAACGAGGGACTCGCCTCCGCGGAGTCCCCGTCGGTCACCCTGTCGTCCCTCGATCCGTTCCTGACCGTCACCTCCGGCCCTGCCACAGTCTGCACGGTTCCGCCCGGCCTGACCGCAGACGCGGTCTTCGAGGTGGAGATCGACGGGGCCTGCCCCGCGCTGTGCTTCCCCGCTCTCAGGGCGGAGACGGAGACCACCGACGGCTTCCTGTCCAGTGACACGCTCGTCTTCGTCGTCGGCGTGGCGGGGACCGGCAGCGACTTCGAATCGGGGGCCGCGGGCTGGACCAGCTCAGGCACGGGCGACATGTGGCACCTCTCGGACTACCGGGCGCACTCCGGCTCGACAAGCTGGTACTGCGGGTCCGCCGCCACCCATCTCTACGTCAACGGGATGGACTGCCACCTCGATTCGCCCGAGTTCGTGGTCGCTCCCGACATGGAGGTCTCGTTCTGGTGCTGGCACAGCGTGCCGATCTACGGCGAGGACGGCCTCTTCGTCCAGCTCGTGTCGGACGGGGCCGCCGTGGACACGCTCGACTTCATCGGCAGCGGAGGGGCGCTCGGCACGCTCGGCACCATCGGCAACGGCTGGCTGGAGTACCGGTACGGCATCCGAGGCGCCTTGGGCGACACCGTCCGGCTGCGGTTCGCGTTCTCGAGCAACGCCTCAGTGACGGCGGAGGGCTTCCACATAGACGACGTGCTGGTTGAGAGCGGGGCCACCGCGCCCGAGACGGGCGTGCCCGAGGATGCGGGGGCGCCGAGGCTCGCGTTCCTCGGTCAGAACCTGCCCAACCCGTTCTCCGAGTCGACGTCGGTCCGATTCAGCCTCGCGCGGCCGGCGGAGGCATTCGTCGCCGTCTACTCGCCGGGAGGGCGGCTCGTCCGCACGCTCAGGAACGCCCCGACCGACGCCGGAGAGCACGCGCTCGTCTGGGACGGGAAGGACTGGCTCGGGATTCCGGTGTCGGCCGGCGTCTATCTCTGCCGCCTGGAGGCCGGCGGCCAGAGCCTTGTGCGCAAGATGGTCGTTGTGAGGTAACGCGACGGGCCGCGACGAGAGGGGAGCGCGTGAGAACCCTCCACAGGGCATCCGTTCACGAGCACCGGCTCCTGGACGAGCGCGCGGAACTGGGCCGCGTCTCCACGGCCACGCTGCGCTACATGTGGGAGGCCAGCACGGCTCTGGAGGCCTGGCTTCGCATGCACGGGGGGAACCTCCTAGCCATCGCCCAGGAGGAGTACGATCTCTACGAAGCCATGAGGCTCTCCGCGCGTCTAAGCAGCGTCAGCAGGAACGCGGCACGGGCCGAGAGGCGGAGCGAGCGGATCCGCGCCGAGGTGATCAGACGGGAGCTCGACCGGGGCTAGAGGGGCGGGCGCTTTTCGCGCTTTACAGGGGAGCGGGGTCGTGGTAGAAAGGCACAAGATGACCGGGAACTGGACATGCCCGAGGCCGGGGGCCCGGGTGATTTCCGCCTTGGCCGTTGTGGCCGTGGTGTGCTGTCTTGTCGCTCAAGGCGCTCACGCCGCGGACAAGTACGCCGGTGAGTTCCTCACGCACGGCGTCGGGGCCCGCGCTCTGGGGATGGGGAGCGCCTTCGTGGCAGTGGCTGACGACGTGACTGCCGGCTACTGGAACCCCGCCGGCGTCGCCGACGCGCGCGGACGCGCCGTCCAGCTCATGCACTCGGAGACGTTCGGAGACGTCGTCAACTACGACACGGGCGCGTACGTCCACCCCCTGGGAGACGGAGCGGGGCTGGCCGTGACGCTCGTCAGGCTCGCCATCGACGACATCCCGTTCACGGACTTCGAGGTGGACGAGGACAGGATCATCTACGACCCTTCGAGAATCACCTGGGAGACAGACGCCGAGTCCGCCCTGCTTGTGACCTACGCCCGCAGGACCTCGGACCGGCTGCGCGTGGGCGGGAACCTCAAGGTGATCAGCAAGAGCGTCGGTGAGTATTCGTGCTACGGGCTCGGCTTCGACGTCGGCGCCAAGTACGACGCGTGGACGGGCGTGACGTTCGGGCTCAACGTGCAGGATGCGACCACCACGTTCCTCTCGTGGGACACGAAGCAGCGCGAGCAGATCATGCCGACCGCGAAGGCGGGCGTGGCCTACTCGCGGCAGATCGACTCCATGGACGGCCGCGTGGTCCTGGCCGCGGACGCGGACTTCAGATTCGAGGACCGGGCCCTCGCCGACGAGTACCACATGGGCTCGGTGAGCGCCGACACCCACTATGGCGCGGAGTTCGTGTACCGCGACCTCGTGGGCGTGAGGGCCGGGCTCGCCATGGGGCAGCTGACCGCGGGGGCAGGGCTCACGCTCGGCGGATTCACGGTCGAGTACGCGTTCGGAAGACACGAGCACCTGGACTCGAGCCACCGCGTGTCCGCCTCGTACGGCTTCTAGGCCGGTTTGTGGGCGCGGGGCGCGGAAGACGAGATGACCGGACGGGGCGCGCGCAGTCCGCGGCCCCGCGAATGCCCTCCTGGGAAAGGAGTTGGGACAAGTGAACACGAGACTGGCGCGACCGTGGTTGCCCGTGGGCATGCTGCTCCTTGCGGCCGCCGTTTTCGCGCTGACCGGCTGCGAGAAGGAAGGCATGCCGGCTGACACCGACCCGCCGACAGGGAGTCAGATCACGAATCCCGAGGACGGGAGCGCGCTCAACAGCCCCGTGATCAACGTCCGAGGGCAGGCGGAGGTGGGTGCGACCATCGACGTCTACATCAACGACGTCTATCAGGCGAGCGGCGTGGCCTCGCCCGCGGTGCCGAGCGGTCCTCTGGGACGCTTCCTGGTCGAGGACGTCGATCTCGGGGTGGAAGGGGAGAAGACGCTTCGCGCGGTCATCACCGACCTCTATGGCAACGTGTCCGACGACCCGATCGAGATCCACCTGACGCTCGATCAGACCGCGCCGCCCATCGCGTTCGAGCGAGTGGACGGAACCCAGTGGTCTGACACGCTGGGAGGGGTCTGGCAGACGAGCCTGCCCCAGACCCGCTTCGTCGGACGCACGAACGTGTCCTCCTCGGGTCAGCGCGTGAGGTACGGGATCAACGAGTTCCTTCCGGACTCCACCTACACGTTCCCGGGGGCGCCGGGCGAGCCCGACTCGATCAGGTTCTACGTACCAATCACCGTCCCGCCGCTCGTCGCGGCGCACCCCGAGTCGCTCGTGACCTACTACGCAGAGGCCTATGACGTCGCGGGCAACGTCGCGTCGACGCCCTTCAGCATCTACTGGGTGGCGGCGGGCAAGGAGACGGCCATCGCCTACGACGACGGCGACTACGGCTCGTACGACAACCAGATCACGGGCCAGAGCGGCATGATGCTCGCCGTCAAGTTCCAGGCTCCCGTCTGGGCGAACTACATCACCGGCATCCAGTTCCACACGATGAACGACCAGCAGACGAACCCGCAGGACCCGCAGGCGCCGACGACCATGCCCTTCCTCATCTGGATCTGGCGCTTCAATCAGGACGAGCTGCCAGGCATAGCCGCCAACGACGGGATGAGCTCCGGCGATCCGTACAGCTACCCCGAGGACACGTGGGTCGAGTGGAGCCTGCCGAACCCGATCAACATCACGAACAACTCGTACTTCCCGGACAAGCAGTTCTTCGCCGGGATGGAGTGGCAGTACCGGTCCAATCCGATCTTCGGTCTGGACACGGATCTCCCCATCGACTACAGAAGCTACCGCTGGAACTGGTCGAGCTGGGAGCTTCAGACGCTGGCCGACGCGATGGTGCGTGTCATCGTGTCGGACCTCCCGAACATCAGCGGCAAGGCGAGGACGGCAACCCTGACCCCGGTCGTCGAGAGCGCGCCCAGAAGCCGGTGACGCGCCGTCGAGGGGCCGCCCCCCGGTCGGAATGGAAGAGGCCCCGGACCTTCGTGGTCCGGGGCCTCTTCGTTGCCGGGTGCCGGCGCTTCCGTTCTGAGCCCGCGGTCCCAAACCCCGCGGGTCCTTTACGCGCCCAGAATCTTGATCCTGTCGCCCGGGTAGATCCGGGACTTCCAGGTGAGCCCGTTCCACTTCAGGAGGTCCTTCGCGTCCTTGCCGTGGCGCCGGGCGATGGAGGAGATGGTGTCTCCCTTCTTCACGGTGTACGTGACCGTCTTAGGGGCCCGCGCGCGGTCCTGGTCATCGGACGCAGTCTGCCCCACCGGAATGACGATCTCCTGGCCAGCCTGGATACGGCTGGCGTTCCTGATGCCGTTGGCCGACATGATGGCGTCAACGCTCGAGTCGTAGTGGGCCGCGATCGACGACAGGGTCTCGCCCTTGCGAATCTCGTGCCTCTCAAGGCCGGCCCGCTTGTCGGGAGGCAGGGAGGCGACCGCAGCGAGGGTCGATGCTCCCGATCCCGCCGGCAGTCGGAGCGTCGAGGACTGGAACGACCCGTCCCGGGGCGCCGTGCACGAACGCCGCAGGGCAGGGTTCAGCTGCTTGATCTCGTCGGTCGTGGTGCCGCAGGCCTTGGCGACGGCCCCCAGATCGATCGCCTCGCTCACCTCGATGGTGTCGTAGGCCAGGGGGGCCTGCGGAGAGGGCTTCTCGAAGCCGAAGGCCTCCGGATCGGAGCCAATCAGCACGGCAGCCATGAACTTCGGCACGAAGTCCTCTGTCTCTCTCGGGAGGTCGAGACACCAGTAGTCCGGGCACGAGGGGCGGTTCCGACGCGCGCGCACGACCCGCCCTTCGCCGGCGTTGTAGCCGGCAAGTGCCAGTTCCCAGGACCCCAGCATCTCGTAGAGGTCCTTGAGATACGCGCACGCGGCCTCCGTCGCCTTCTCGGGATCGCGGCGCTCATCGATCCAGTAGTCCACCCTGAGCCCGTATTGGCGCCCGCGGCTTGCCATGAACTGCCACATGCCGGACGCGTGCGCGGACGAGTAGGCCTTCGGATTGAGCCCGCTTTCGATCATGGCAAGATAGAAGAGCTCGCGGGGCAGCCCGTTCTCACCGAGCTTCGTGTCGATCATGGGGCGGTACTTGCCGGCGCGGGAGAGCCACTTCGACATCTCGCCGCGCCCGCGACCCTGGAAGTAGTGGAGCCACTTCTCGACGCGCTCGTTCTGGACAACGGAGATCGGTGGGAGGCATGCTTCCGGCGGTGCGGAGGCGTGCGAAACCGCCACGGGGATCGTGTCTGTGCGCGCCGGCTCAGCGCCCTCGAGCGCCTGCCAGGTGGGGCTGCTGCGCCCGATGACCCCAAGGAAGTACGTCACCTTGCCGCGCAGCTCACCCCTCAGAACCTCGTCGTCACCCGCCGCGTCCGCCGCGTCGAGAAGGACCACGGCGTCCGCCAGCGCTTCCGAGGCTTCGTCCCACCTGTCCTGCACGTAGTGGTCGAGGGCCTCGCGGTAGAGCGCCTCTGCCTTGCCGAGCCTGGTTCCACGAGGAGCGCGTCTCTCGGAGGCCGACTCGTCGGAACCCCGGTGCCCCGTGGAGGCGCAGCCCGCCACGAGCACGACCAGCACGAGCGCTGGAACCAGTTTGAAGATCCTCATGGTCCGGGGAGAATATCCAAGCGCCGTCACGGGACGCAAGGAAAAACTGAGGCGGCAGGCCATGTTACGGTTTGACGCATTCTTGACCATGAGCTATGATTTTGTGCAGCTGGTCTTGTTCGTTGCCATATTGCAGGATCCGGATGCATGAGAAGGGCCAAAGTCACGGCGGCGGAGCTCTTGGAGCAGGTCATCCCGGTCGCCTCGCTCGACCGGGACGGACTCGAGATCTGGAAGGCCGTTGCGAGAGAGAGAGACGAAGGCGAGGCGCTCGCGGGCGCGGTGTCGCTGCTCGAGAGGCTGTGCGACCTCGGTCGCGTGCAGCGGCTCTCGAGAACGGAGGCCGACGGGTTCACGCATCTCAGGTACAGGAACCTGACCACGCTCGACGTCATCTCGCTCAAGATACCGCCGCCTGTCGCTCCCAGCCCCGGGACCGTCGCGCGGCCGACCGCCGCCACTGTCCCGACGGCAGCCGCTGCCGCCGTTCTGCCTCAGTCGCTCCTTGACGCCGTCGCGGCGTCCAGCAGGCGGGTGGACCTCGCGGGCGCGCTCAAGCACCTCTTCGATCTGCTCAGGGGGGAGCTCGGCTGCGAGCGGGTCTCGCTCCTGCTGTCGGAAGCCATCGCGACAGCCCACGCGGCGACGCTGAGCGAGCTGGACGACGTCGCCCCGACGACCGACTCGAGGCCGATGACCCCCGGACACCTTCGCAGACAGGTCGAGGAGACGGGCCAGGCGCTTCACGTTGCAGACCTCTCGCTGGATCCCGCGTTCGCCAGGCGAGCCGGCAAGCCCGCCCGCGGCTCCGTGATTGTGGCGCCGCTTGAGGCCGAGGCGTACGTCTACGGGGTGATCGAGCTCTGGCGGGCCGACGCGCGCGCGTTCGATGCCACGTCGGTCGCCGTGGCTCGCTTCGTCGCCGAGTTCGCCGCGGGGCTCATCAAGCGCCGCCTGGAGGTCGAAACGCTCATCTTCATCGACCAGACGACGCAGATCCACAACCGCCGCTACTTCGAGGAGCAGCTCGACAGGGAGATCGAACGCTCGAAGCGCACCGGGCGCCCCATGGCGCTCCTGATCGCCGATCTCGACGACTTCAAGAAGGTCAACGACACGCTCGGACACGCGGCCGGAGACAGCGTGCTCCGGCAGGTGGCGCGCATCCTGTCGGAGAACGCGCGCCAGGTCGACATCGTCGCGCGCTACGGAGGCGAGGAGTTCGCGCTCATCCTTCCGGACGTGACGGGGAGCGCGGCAAGGATGGTGGCCGAGCGAATCCTCGGCACGATCGCCGAGCACCGGTTCGTGACCGGCAGTGAGGCGAAGCCTGCGTGGCACATCACCGCGAGCATCGGCGGGGCTCGCTATCCGGACGACGCTGACACGAAGGCGGCGCTCGTGGACAGGGCCGACAGGCTCGCACTCTATGACGCGAAGCGGGCCGGAAAGAACAGGGTGGTGTTCTGGACGGGAGCCGGAGCGAGTACCGCCTGATCGAGGCCGGCTCGCTGGCCGACGCGCTGGACGTCCGTCGGGGCGACATGGTGGCGTTCACGGGCGGCGGGGGCAAGACCACCGCGATCCTCGGCCTCTCGCGCGAGCTCCGAGGGCGGGGCTGGCGCGTACTGGCCTCGACGACGACCAAGGTAGGTCTGACACTGGCGCGCGAACTGCCGATCGTCTGCGCGCAGGGGGACGCGGAGGCGCTCGTCGAACGGGCGCTCGATGCGGACGGCGCCGTCTTCCTCGCCTCAGGGCCCGCACCGGAGGAGAAGCTCGCGGGCGTTGCCCCCGGCGTCCTCGATTCGCTCGCGTCGGCGGCCCTCGCCGACGTCGTTCTGGTCGAGGCGGACGGATCGAGGCAGCGCCCCATCAAGGCGCCCGCGGACCATGAGCCCGTGGTGCCCGCGCGCGCGGCCATCGTGAGCTTCATGGCGGGGATCGATGCCGTGGGAGCGATCCTCGATGGTCCTCTCGTGCACAGGCCGGAGCTGGTCAGGCGCTTCGGCTCCGGCCCGGTCGTCACACCCGAGCTGATCGCGGCGTTGGCCTCCTCGGAGCACGGCGGACTCAAGGGCGTCCCGGACGGCGCCGCGGCCAGGCCGATCCTGAACAAGGTCACCATCGGGACACGAGACAGCGCCCTCACGGCCGCCGCCGGCATCCTGGATCGCGCGGGCACGGCGGTCGACCGCGTGCTCGTGACGGACGTGCGCGGCGGCGAGTTCCTGTTCCTCACCAGGCGCGATTGACAAGAAGGCGCGTTTCGTGGATGCTCTCGTGTCGGCGGACGCGCGTGCCCGGGCAGCACGGGTGCGCGAGAGCGGCAAGGCGTCGCACGAAGGAGGGAACTTGGCCAGGGCGTATGTCAAGATCAACGTGGCGGCGGGCAAGGAGCGGGAGGTTCGTGACGCCCTTCTCAAGCGGGCCGGCGTCAGGTCCGCGGACATCACGAGCGGCGACCAGGACATCATCGCGCTCGTGGAGGCGTCGAGCTTCGACGCACTGCTTGACATGACCCTAAACCAGCTCCGCACGATCGAGGGCGTGACCGGGACCGTCACGAACCTCATCATCGACCGCGACGAGGAACACAGCTAGACGCGGTGTTCTCGCCGCGCGCCTGCGAGCGCGCGAACGCGCGCGAGGAGGTGGCTCATGGCGGTGGCTGAGATCAGTGTCGTTCCGGTCGGAGGCGGCAGCGCGAGCGTGAGCGCGAAGGTCGCGCGGTGCCTGGACGTCCTCGACTCCATGGGCCTCACCTACGAGCTGAACGCGATGGGCACGGTCGTCCAGGGCGACGTCCGCGACGTGCTCGAGGCCGCCGCGCGCATGCATGAGAGCGCGTTCGGTGACGGGATCGTACGCGTCCTCACGACCGTCAAGATCGACGACCGCACGGACAAGCCCCTCACGATCCGGGGCAAGGTAGACTCGGTGAGAAGAAAGCGAGCCGCGTAGCGCGGAAGCGGGGCCGTCCGGTCGCCCACGCGGGGTCGGGCCGGGGGCTACCTGCCTCCAGCGGGGTCCCGGAGGGCAGCGGTCCGAGGGGGGGCTGGGCGCCCGGCAGCGAATGCCACGAACGCGCCAGCCAGAATGAGAGCGTCGCCCGCAAGCAGGATGAGCGGCACCGTCATGCAGAAGGTCGTTGAGATCAATACCGGGACGATCACTCCGAGAAGCTTCGCGGTGAGACTCACTTGACCTGGCTCCTTCGCAGTGGGGCTTTCGCTCCGTCCTCCTTCTTCGGACTCGGGCGCCCGCGGGGAGCATCCGGCGCCCTTCCAACTCAATTCAAGCGTATCACAGGACATGCATAATGTCAAGTAGTAACGAGGGCGGCGAGAGCGACCTGCATCTGGAGCACAGAACGCTGCTCGAGGCCGTCCGCACGCTGGTGTCGACCCTCGACCTCAACACGGTGCTCGACCGCCTGCTCTACCTCTCGCACGAGATGCTCGCGTTCGACTACTGCACCATCCTGCTCATCGGCAAGGACGGGAAGTCGCTCGAAGTGGCGGCCAGATACGGCTACTCCGACAGCATGATCGACAGGACGGACTTCGCGATGGGCGCGGGGGTGACCGGGCAGGTTGCGCGGACAGGTCAGGCCGTGATCGTCCCCGACGTGAGCAAGAACGGGCAGTACATGCCGGGGCTCCGGGGAGCGAAGTCGGAGATGGTCGTGCCCCTCGTGTTCGGCGGGAAAGTGCTGGGGGTCTTCGACGTCCAGAGCCCGAACCTCGACGCGTTCACCGATCGCGACAAGGAGTTCCTCGGCGTCCTGGCGGCGGTCGCGAGCATCGCCATCACGAACGCGAAGGCCCACGCCGAGGCGATCAGGAACCACGAGGAGGTATCGCGGCGCCGCGAGCTCGAGCACGACCTCGAGTTCGCGCGGACGATCCAGGAGAGGCTGCTGCCGGGGGCCGACCCCGTGCTGCCCGGATACGAGATCGCCGGCATGAACCTGCCGAGCGAGACCATCAGCGGGGACTACTTCGACTACATCGAGCTGCCGCAGGGGCATTTGGGGATCGCTGTGGCCGACGTCTCAGGCAAAGGCGTCGCGGCCGCTCTGCTCGCGGCCTCACTCCAGGGCACGCTCCGCTCGCACGTCGAGAACCTCTACTCGATCGCCACCATCCTCGAGCGGGCCAACAACTCCCTCTGCCGGTCGACGAGGGCCGACAACTACGCCACGCTCTTCTACGGCGTTCTGGACCCGGGGGGCGCGCTCACGTATGTCAACGCCGGGCACAACCCGCCGATCCTGCTCCGCGCCGGCGACACGGTCGAGAGGCTGTCGGAGGGCGGGACGGTCCTCGGAATGTTCCCGAAGCAGAAGTACGCCGAGGGACGCGTGGATCTCTGGCCGGGCGACTACCTCATCGTGTTCACCGACGGCCTCCCGGACGCCACCCGCGAAGACGAGGCCTTCGGAGACCAGCGGATCGTGGATACGGCGCTCAAGGCGCGCGGGGCGCCGGCGCGTCTCATGGCCTCGCTCCTCATCACGGAAGCCGACTCCTTCGCGGGATCGGGCACGGCCGTGGACGACATGACCGTCGTGGTCGCGCGCAGGCTGGGAGAGCCGCGGAAGGCGAGGTAGGCTGCGGCCTCTCCGGCCGCGCGCGGACGACGTGCGCGGGCATGGAAGATGCTCCGGGAGCGAAGCCCAGGCCCCCGGAGCATCCGCTTCTGCGATCCGAAAGGTCCCCGCGCGCACCCGCAGCAGTCGCAGCCGCCGCGCTCGCGGTCGGCATCCTCGCGTCGGCGAGGGCCGCGGCCCTCCCGGTCGTCCCGATCTGGCCACGCGGGTTCGCCGCCGCGGCGTTGGCCGCGCCGGCAATCGTCAACGTCGTTCACGGCCGAGGCCGCTCGCGGCCGTACCTCGCGGTCGCGGGCGACGCGGCGCTCCTCGCATCGCTCGCGCTCGCAGGCACCGTTGCATACGATGCCCACCACCGGCTGATCCCCTCCGACGGCGTCGCGGCCCTTCCGCACGCCACACCGCTCACGCTCACCGCGCGAGTCGTCGAGGTGCGCCCCTCGATGGCGCGCGGTACTCGCGCCGTCGTGGCGACCGAGACAGCGCGCGCTTCGGGGTCACTCAACCGGGAGCGCGTGTGCGGGCTGCTGTGGGTGTCGTGGCCGGACGCCGTGGCGGCGCCCGCGCGCGGAGACAGGATCGAGCTCGAGTGCCGGCTCGAGGCGCCCCGCGGGCGAAGGAACCCGGGCGCCTTCGACTTCGCCGCATACCTCAGACATCGCCGGATCTTCGCCACCGCGCGGGCCGAGGCGGCACGCGTGCTCGCGCGGCCACCTGGACCCGGCCGCGCGCAGGAGTGGGTGGCGCGGATCGTCGAGCGGCGGCTTCCCGACCGCGCGGCGACACTGATGCTCGGTCTGCTTCTCGGTCGGACGAGCGAGCTGCCGGACGACACGATGGAGGCTTTCAGGAGATCGGGCACCGTGCACATCCTGTCCGTGTCGGGCCTCCACGTCGGCTTCATCTTCCTCATCGCCAACGCGCTCCTGCGGTCCGCCAGAGTGCCCCCGAAGGCCGCGCGTCTGGCGTGCATCCCTTGCCTGGTGTCGTTCGCGGTGCTCATCGGGCCGGGGCCCCCGGTGGTGCGGTCGACCGCCATGGCCGTCATGCTCATCGCCGCGACGTCGCTCGAGCGCTCGGTGTCGACGCTCAACGCGGTGGGCGCGGCGGCGCTCGGGATCCTGGCCCTCGATCCGGGTGCCGCGCTGGACCTGGGATTCCAACTCTCGTTCGGCGCCACGCTCGGGATCGTCCTGCTGTACGTGCCGGCGCGCGACCACCTGCCTCGGCACGGCTCCGGGTGGCGAGGCCGGACGCTCAAGCTGGCGGACGCGGCCGTCCTCTCGACGTTCGCTCAGCTCGCCGTGGCGCCGACCATGGTCGCGACGACCGGGCAGTTCTCGATCATCGCGCCGCTCGCGAATCTGGTGATCGTGCCCCTCTCGGCATACGCGGTGGCCGCGGGCATCGCGATGCTCGCGCTCGACCGTGTGCCCGCGCTGGCGGCGCCGTTCTCGGCCAGCGCATGGGCGTCGCTCGAGCTTCTCCTCGGGGCCGCGCACATGGCAGGACAGCAGGGCTGGGCGGTGGCGCCGATCGCCGCCAGGTTCGCTCCGGCGGCGGCACTCGCCGTTCTGACCGTGGGGCTGGCCCTCCGAGGGCGCGTTCCCCGGGTCGCCGCGGCGGCCGCAGGCGGGACGGCGCTCGCGGTCGCAGTCGCCCTCGCGCTGACAGGTCCAGGAAGGGGCAGCTCCCGCGCCGTGTTCTTCGACGTGGGCCAGGGAGACGCGACCCTCCTCGAGCTCCCCGGGCGGCACTACGTGCTGATCGACGCGGGACCGGCCGCGCCGTGGATGCGTTCAGACGCCGGCAGGAGCGTCGTCGTGCCACATCTGCATCGGGAGGGGGTGACGGTGCTGGACGCGCTCGTGATCACGCACGGCCACGACGACCACGTCGGCGGCGCGGCCGCGGTGATCGACGAGGTCCGCGTGCGGCTCCTGGTCCTGCCCTCCGGGTGGGAGCGCAGCGATCTGCTCTCGGCCCTCGTGACCAGGGCGAAGGCGCGCGGCGCAGAGGTCCTGGCGGTGGAGCGCGGGCGCACCCTCCGGCTGCCGGGCGTCGACTCGGTCGCTGTCTTCAATCCCCCGGCAGCAGGTGAGGCGCGCGACCTCGACGAGAACGACCTCTCGATCGTCTTCCGTGCCGGGGTCGATGGCGTGGACCTGCTCTTCACCGGCGACGCCGGCCGGCGGGTGGACGAGCTCATGCTCGAGCGGGGAGGCGTGGAGCGCGTCGACGTTCTCAAGGTCGCGCATCACGGCTCACCCACGTCGTCGACCGCACCGCTCCTCGCGCGCGCACGGCCCGCGATCGCGGTCGTGTGCGTCGGCGAGGGGAACGACTACGGGCACCCGGACGCGGGAGTCCTCGAGCGGCTGTGCGACGTCGGAGCGGTGACGTTCAGAACGGACCTGGACGGCGCGGTGGTCCTGTGCCCCGGCCCCGGGGGCCTCGAAGCGCGCGGGATCTCGAGCGGCAGGACAGAGCGCGTCGCGGGCCGTGCCTACACCGAGCGCGAGGCCGAACGCCCCACGACGACCAGCGAGTAGTTATCCGGATCGACGACGCGCTGGGCCGCCGCGTGGACGGCCTCCCTGGTCACCGACCCCACGATGGACGGGTAGCGTTCCTCGTAGTCGAGGCCGAGACCGAAGCGTTCGATCCCCACGAGGCGCGCGGCCCTGGCTTCGCAGGTCTCTCGATCGAGCGCGTGCCGGCCGCTGAGATAGGCGATGGCGGCTGAGACCTCTTCCTGGGAGGGCGGCTCGGAGCGGATGCGTCGCATCTCCTCGAGGATGCAGCGCACCGCCCTCGGCGTTCGCTCGGGCGACGTCGCGGTGTACGCCCAGAAGGCGCCCGGATCACGGCCGGCGGTGCTGACCGTGTCGCTCTCGACGATGTACGCGAGGCCCTCGGTCTCGCGGAGCCGGGCGGCCAGGCGCGAGGCCAGGCCCGGGCTGTCGCCCAGCACGACGTCCAGCACGCTCACGGCGTAGTAGTCCGGATCCGTTCGGGACAGGCCGAGGCTCCCGAGGCTCACGTGGGTCTGCTCGCGGTCCATCTCGACGGCACGGGTCCTGACGCCCGTACGGCGCCGGATCGGCGGGGGAGCGACCGCGTCCCTGACTTCCCGGGTCCACGAGGCGAACGCGGAGCCTGCAGCGTCGACCGCCTCGCGGGCGTCGAAGTCCCCCGAGAGGCCGAGCACGGCCCCCCTGGGGCCGTACCGCAGCGTGTGAAACGCCCTCGCGTCGGCGTCGGTGAGTCCGCGCACGCTCTCCGGCCGCCCCTCGAGGGGCAGGCCGCGCGGATGCCCCTCGAAGACGAGGCCGAAGAACTCGCGTCTGCAGACGCAGTACGGGTCGTCGTCGTCCTCCGAGATCCCCGTGAGCTGGCGTCTTCGGACGTCCTCGAATGCCGTTGGGTCGATTCGAGGGGAGGACACGGCGTCCGCGACGATGCCGAGGATCTCCCGCATGTGCGCCGCCAGCCCGACCGCGGTGAGCGACGCGGTTTCGTATGCGCACGACGCGTCGAGCGACGCGCCCAGCGCGTCGAGCCTCTGCGCCATCGCGTCACCCGACAGGGACGCGGTTCCCTCCGAGAGCAGGCTCGCGGTCAGGCACGCGAGGCCGGGCCTGCCCGCCGGATCGAACCGGGATCCGGCATCCAGGGCCAGAACGGCCGCGAACACCGGCACAGACCGCGATTCCACGGCAAGGACCGTGAGACCGCTGTCGAGGACGGTCTTCTCTATCCGTGCATGAGCCATACGCTGTTCCTCGAATCGGGGCTCAGATAGCGCGCAAGCACGCCGGAGACGTCCTCGGGCCGCGCAGACTCCACCAGTCCCTCGAACCTCTGGCCGAGCTCCCATCCGCCGAGCGACTCCCAGAAGCCGAGGGCGCCCGCGAGGCCGAGGTCCGTCTCCCGCGCCAGAAGTAGGTCGACACTGACGAGGCTCTTCGCCTTCGCGAGCTCCGTGCCGGGCACGCCGTCGCGCCGCATCCCGTCGATGACGTCGAGCACGGCCTCCTCAGCCCTGCCGAGATCGACCCCGGGATGGAGCGTTGCGGATATCGTGAAGAGTCCCGGGTCTCTGTTGAGGAGCCTCACGGCCGACACCTCGGCCGCGATGCGCTCCTCCATGACCAGCCTCCGCCAGAGCCTGGAGCTGCGCCCGGTCGCGAGGAGCGCCGCCACGAGCTCGAGCGCCGCGGAGTCTTCCGCGTCGGCGGGCGGGCAGTGGAACGCGAGCACGACCTCGCGCGTTCTCAGGGTCGTCTGCAGCGAGGCGCGCCTCGGAGCGAGCTGCCGGGGTTCAGGGTCCGGGAGGCTCGCGGGGACGCCGGACGAGGGGATGGAGCCGAATGCCGCCTCCGCGGCGTCGCGGACGGCCGCACCGTCCACGTCGCCCGCCACCACGAGCACGGCGTTCCCCGGCTGGTAGAATGCGCGGTAGAACCACGCGACGTCCTCCAGCGTCAGGGCCTCGATGTCGGAACGGAGCCCGATCACGGGATACCTGTACGGATGCCGTGTGTACGCGAGCATCGCCACGGCCTCGTCAAGCATCGCCTCCGGGTCATCGTCGAGCATCTTGCGCTCCTCGACGGCGACGCCGCGCTCCATCTCGAACGGCCCGCGATCGAGCGAGCAGTTCGCCATGCGGTCGGCCTCCATGACCAGGGCCTCCCGCCAGTGCTCGCCGGGAAGGACGAAGTAGTACGCGGTGTAGTCGGCCGTCGTGACGGCGTTGTTGGTCCCGCCGAGCCTACCCGTGGCGACGTCCACGGCCCCCAGCGGGTAGGCCGGCGTTCCGCGGAACATCATGTGCTCCGTGAGATGCGCGAGGCCGGTCTTGCCATGAGGCTCGTCCCTCGAACCCGAACGGTAGATGATCAGGACCGCGGCGAGCGGCGACCTGTGTTCCTCGGCCGTGAGGACGACCAGGCCGTTCGGAAGCACCGTTCTCTGGGGCAAGGTGGGCATGGCTCACGCGCTCCTGGGGGTCCCGGTTCCGAAAGCGGGGAGCGGCGTCCCCTGGGGGCGCCGCTCCCTCGCGCTTGACTCGGCGGCAGTGACGAACTTATGCTTCGCGCGGGGTCGAGTCAAGCCCGCGCTCGGCCCCGACCGTACGGGAGGGAAGATGCTCGCGTCCGACCTGCACGTGCATCTCGACGGGTCGCTCAGGGAGTCTACGCTCGTCGAGCTGGCATGCGAGCGGGGCGCGTGGCCGGATTCGGCCCCCGGTCGGGAGTACGCCGCCCGCATGCGATTCGGCCCAGGCATGTCGCTCCGCGAGTGCCTCTCGAGGTTCGAGGCGACCGTCGCGCTCCTGCAGTCCGCGGATGCCCTGGCGAGGGTCGCCGGCGAGCTGGTCGAGGACTCGTATCTCGACGGCGCGCGCCACCTGGAGGTGCGCCTGTGCCCCGCGCTCCACACCCGCGCCGGCCTCTCTGCGGAAGCGGTCCTTGAGGCGGTGATCGCAGGACTCGATGACGGCGTCAACGCCGTCGGACGGGCGTTCCCGCACGACCTCGTCTCGGCGCGGGTGATCGTGACTGCGCTCGAGGGCATGACCGAGGACCAGGCCGGTTCGCTCGTGACGCTGGCCGCGAGATACCGCGACGGAGTCTGCGGCGTGGATCTGGCGGGCGACGAGACGCTCTTCGACGCCGGGCGGTACGGCGGTCTCTTCTCGCGAGCCCGGGACGCCGGGCTCGGGATCACCGTGCACGCGGGGGAGGCCGGGGGCGCCGAGCACGTCCGCGAGGCCGTCATCGAATACGGCGCCCGCAGGATCGGGCTTGGGGTCGCCGCGGCGCGCAACGCCGCGGTCATGGGGCTTCTCGCCGAGAGAGGCGTCGTCGTTGAGGCGTGCCTGTCGAGCAACGTCCACACCGGCGCCGTCGGGAGGATCGAGGACCACCCGCTCCGCACGTTCCTCGCGCACGGGGTGCGGGTCGTGATCGCGACGGACAACCGCTTCTTCTCGTCCACGACGCTGAGCGCCGAGTACGACGTGGCTCGCGAGCGGCTGGGCGTCACTGAGGAGGAGGCCGGACGGATGGCGGTCGAGAGCGCGAGAGCAGCGTTTCTTTCTGAGGCGGAGCGTGGGGCCCTCGAAGGGCTCTACGCCGTGGCCGCCGGGCGCGTCGGACCGCGGATGCCCGGGGGCCGGACCGGCGAGCCCCCGCGTCCGGGCGACGGGAGGTAAGGAATGACGAAGCTCCGCGTGGGGGTCCTCGCGTCGGGACGGGGTTCGAACCTCCAGGCGCTCATCGACAGGGCGGGACGCCCGGACGCACGCTTCGAAGTCGCGGTCGTGCTCTCGGACGTGGAGAGCGCGGCCGCGCTCGAGCGAGCGAGGCGCGCCGGGGTCCCGGCCCTTCACGTTCCGCCGGGACGCTTCAGGACCAAGCTCGAGCCAGAGGTCGAGCAGGCTTACGCGGCCGCGCTCGAGAGGTTCAGCGTGGAGGCCGTCGCCCTCGCGGGCTTCATGCGCATCCTGCACGAGCCGTTTCTCTCGAGGTTTCCCGGCAGGGTCGTCAACATCCACCCGTCGCTTCTGCCGTCGTTCCCCGGGCTCGAGGCGCAGCGCCAGGCTCTCGAGTACGGCGTGAGGTGGTCGGGCGCCACGGTCCACTACGTGAACGCCGGGGTGGACGCAGGGCCGATCGTGCTTCAGGCCGCGGTGCCGGTGGTGGAGGGCGACACGCCCGAGACGCTGGCGGCGCGCATTCTCAGGGAAGAGCACCGCATCTACCCCGAAGCCCTCGAGCTCATGGCCGAGGGCAGGCTCGTCGTCGAGGGGAGGCGCGTGCGCGTCCTGCCGCCGTCCGGCGGCCGCGGTGCATCCCTGTGAGTCTGACGCGCCGGACAGCCCTCGCGTTCCTCCTTGCCGGCCTCGCGACCGCCGACGCGGCCGCCTACGACCCCTCGACGCTCGTGTATCCGCCGTTCCGCCACTGTCTCGGACTTCACAAGGTCACCACGTTCCACCTGTTCGTCTATCTGGGGACGCGCACGCACTTCAACGAGCCGGGCGCGGTCACGGCGGTCAAGTTCGACTCAGAGGACGACCGCCGCGCGACGTGGGACGACGACGAGCTCACGGTCCTCGGACTCAACACCGGCGAGTGCGAGATCATCTACAACACGTCGCTCACGAGCGCTGACGTCTTCGGAGAGTGCGGAAGCGGCCCCGGGCAGTTCCTGAATCCCCAGGGCATCGCTGCGGAGCCGGACGGGGACGTCTACGTCGCCGACACCGGCAACGACCGGATCGTGCGGCTCCGGTACGAGAACGACCGGCTTCGCTTCGCGGACGCCTTCGGGAGCGCGGGCACCGGGCCCCTTGAGCTCAGCTCGCCCTCGGACGTCGCGGTCGGCTCGTCAGGCCGCCTGTACATCGCCGACACAGGCAACGACCGTGTCGTGATCGTGACACCCCGCGTCACGCCGGTGGCCGCGCTCGCGGGCGACCCGGCCTCCGGCATCGCGCTCGACGGGCCCTCGGCCCTGGCCGTCACGGAGGCAGTCGACCCATGGACGGCCGCCCCCCGCGATGCGATCGTCGTCGTTGACCGGGGCGGAACGAGGCTCACAGGGCTCTCAGGCGACGGGCGGTCATATGCGAGCGTCCTCGCCGGCGACCTCCCGCTCGGGAACGCGCACTTCGACCGGGTCGCCATCGACTTCTACGGGAGCGTGTACGTGACCGACACCGCCCGCTGCCAGATTCACAAGTTCGATCGCAGCCTCTCGTACGTCGCCTCATTCGGGAGGCGAGGCACGGAGCGCCTGGAGCTGCTCGAGCCCAGGGGCATCACCATATGGCGCCGTTTCGGTCAGGTGTTCGTCACCGAGAAGGCCGGCGCGCAGTACTTCTGGATGGGAACCGAGATCAGAGACCTTCGAGCGGATCCCTCAGCGTTCCAGCCGTTGGCCGGGGAGACCAGGATCCGGTACGCGCTCTCCGAGTATTCGCGGGTCACCGTAGAGATCCTGGACGCTGACGGCGCGGTCGTGCACACGCCCGTGCTGTCCAGACGCCGCGCGATCGGGGAGAACGCCGAGCGGTGGAACGGCACTGGACCGGACGGCCGCACGGGGCTCCCGGGCGGCACGTACACGGTCCGCGTCACGGCGAGGCCCACGTATGCCGCAGGCTCGTACTTCAGCGATACCGCGGAGTTCACGGTAAAACTGCTCCCGCCCCGCTCCAACTGACCCCGAGGTCAGGAAACGGCCCCTTGCGCGGCCCCGGCCGCTCTGCTAGCTTGTCAGGTCAGCCAAAACCCGGGCCCCGTGCGGCCGCCCACCAGACCGCAGCCGGCCCGCCGAGGTGCGCGATGCTCGACAACCTGCTCAAGGGCCTCTTCGGTTCCCGCACGGAAAGGGTCATCCGGAAGCTCGACCCGGAGGTCGCCCGGATCAACGAGATCTGGGAGTCCTACCGTGGGCTCTCCGACGCCCAGCTCGCAGACAAGACCGCCGAGTTCAGGTCGCGCCTCGCTCAGGGGGAGACGCTCGACGACCTCACGCACGAGGCCTTCGCCGCCGTCAAGGAGGCGTGCAGCAGGCTCGTCGGCAAGAGCTGGCAGGTCGTCGGCATGGACACCACCTGGGAGATGGTCCCCTTCGACGTCCAACTCATGGGCGCGCTCGTCCTGAACCGGGGCGGCATCGCCGAGATGGCCACGGGCGAAGGCAAGACGCTCGTCGCCACCATGCCGCTCTACCTCAACGCCCTTCCCGGCAAGGGCGCCCACCTCATCACGGTGAACGACTACCTGGCGCGCCGCGACTCCGAGTGGATGGGGAAGGTCTACGAGACGCTCGGTCTCTCGGTCGGCTGCATCCAGACCCTCATGACGCCCGAGGAGCGCCGGGTCCAGTACGCCGCCGACATCACCTACGGCACCAACAACGAGTTCGGCTTCGACTACCTGCGCGACAACATGGCGGTGCGGCTCGAGGACCGCGTCCAGCGGGAGCACTTCTACGCCATCGTGGACGAGGTGGACAGCGTCCTCATCGACGAGGCGAGGACTCCGCTCATCATCTCCGGCGTGGTCGAGCAGTCGACGCACATGTTCGACCGCCTGAAGCCCCCGGTGGAGCGCCTCGTGCGCAGGCAGACCCAGCTCGTGGGCTCGATCATCGACGAGGCGGAGAAGCTCATCCAGGACCCCGGCACGCGCCGGGAGGGACACGTCAAGCTCGTCCAGGCGCAGCGAGGGGCCCCGAAGCACCGCCGGCTCATGCGCCTCCTGGAGGACCCGTCCCTCAAGGCGGAGCTCCAGCGCGTCGAGACGGAGCTCATGCGGGACAAGCTCATGCCCGATCTCGACGAGGAGCTGCTCTACGCGATGGACGAGCGCGGCCGCAACGTGTCGCTCACGGAGAAGGGCCGCGACCTGCTCTCCCCGGAGGAGCGGAACCTGCTCGTCCTGCCCGACCTCTCCGAGCAGCTCGCCGCGACGGACGCCGACGAGTCGCTCGCCCCGGCGGACAAGCTCAAGCGCAAGAACGACCTCCACCTGGCCTACGCGCAGACGGGCGAGCGCATCCACAACGTGTCCGCGCTCCTCAGGGCGTACTCGCTCTTCGAGAAGAACGTGGACTACGTCGTCCAGGACGGGAAGGTCCTGATCGTCGACGAGTTCACCGGTCGCCTCATGCCCGGCCGCCGCTGGTCGGACGGGCTCCACCAGGCGGTCGAGGCCAAGGAAGGCGTCGAGATCGAGCGGGAGACGCAGACGCTCGCCACGATCACGCTCCAGAACTATTTCCGGATGTACGAGAGGCTCGCGGGCATGACGGGCACCGCCGAGACTGAGGAGGAGGAGTTCGGCCAGATCTACAAGCTCTCCGTCAACGTGATCCCGACGAACGAGCCCGTGCGCCGCATCGACTACGACGACCGCATCTACAAGACGCGCCGCGAGAAGTTCGCCGCGGTGCTCGACGAGATCGAGCGGCTCTGCAAGCGCGGGCAGCCCGTCCTCGTGGGCACCGTCACGGTCGAGGTCTCTGAGATCATCTCGCGCATGCTCAAGGCGCGCAGGATCGAGCACAACGTCCTGAACGCGCGGCACCACCAGCGCGAGGCGGAGATCGTGACCGGCGCCGGCCGCGCCTCGGCGGTGACGATCGCGACGAACATGGCGGGCCGCGGGACCGACATCAAGCTCGGGCCGGGCGTGCTCCGCTGCGAGAAGTGCTGTCTGAGGTGCAGGGACAAGGACTGCAGCCGCTGCGACAAGGACCACGACATGACCGCCGAGTGTCTCGCGGACATGCCGTGCGGCCTCAGGATCGTCGGCACCGAGCGGCACGAGTCGCGCCGCATCGACCGGCAGCTGAGGGGCCGGAGCGGCCGCCAGGGCGATCCGGGCGCCTCGCAGTTCTTCATCGCGCTCGAAGACGATCTCATGCGCATCTTCGGATCGGAGCGGATCGCGAGGGTGATGACGACGCTCGGCGTGAAGGAAGGCGAGGTCATCGAGCACCCGCTCGTCACGAAGGCGATCGAGCGCGCGCAGAAGCGCGTCGAGCTCCACAACTTCGACATCCGAAAGCACCTCCTCGAGTACGACGACGTCCTGAACCAGCAGCGCACCGTCATCTACGCCCAGCGGGTGAACATCCTGCAGGGCGGCGACCTGTCCGGCGAGGTCGCGGAGGTCATGAGCGACATCGCCGACAGGAAGGTGCGAGCGAGAACCGGGGAGCAGGGCGACAAGGACCGGTGGGACCTCGCGGGGCTCCGCGAGGACCTGAGGAAGGTCTTCCTGGTCGACGTCGACTTCGCGGGCTCGGACCTTTCGGCCGTCAACCAGGAAGCGCTCGCCGCACACGTCAAGAACATCGCCGCCAAGGCGTACGCGCATCGGGAACAGGAGCTCGGCCCCGACATCACCCGGAGGCTCGAGCGTCTCGTGTTCCTCCAGGTGATCGACCGGCACTGGCGCGACCACCTGTACGAGCTCGACAGGCTCAGGGAGGGCATCGGGCTCAGGGCCTACGGCCAGAAGGACCCGCTCCTGGAGTACAAGTCGGAGGCCTTCAGCCTGTTCATGGACATGGTCGAGTCGATCCAGGAGGACTCGATTCAGTTCCTCTTCCGTGCCCAGGTGGCGCCCGTCGCGGAACCGTCCGCGCGCGTGACCGTCGACCGCGCGTACCATCCTGAGGCCGGCCGTCCCCAGGCGCCCCAGGGCGCGCAGGGCGCGTCCGCGACCCCGCTCCCGGAGTTCGCGCCCGGCACCGCTTCCCACGGCGTCCGCGGGCCGGCGCCCGCGCAGCGGCACGGCGCCTCGGGCCGCGGGTCGGCCCCGGACGAGGGCGAACAAGCGCCCCGTCTGGAACCGGTCAGGAAGGGTGACAAGGTCGGCAGGAACGACCCGTGCCCGTGCGGAAGCGGGAAGAAGTACAAGAAGTGCTGCGGCCGTGAGTCGTAGAGCCCCCGAGCCGGGTGGAGCAGACATGGAGAAGTCGCTCGTCATCGTCGAGTCGAAGGCGAAGGCCGCCACGATCAACAAGTTCCTCGGCCGCGGCTACGCGGTCAAGGCGTCGATCGGCCACGTGCGCGATCTCCCCAAGAAGGAGCTCGGCATCGATGTCGACAACGACTTCAGCCCGACCTACGTGACCATCCGCGGCAAGGGCAACGTCCTCAAGGAGCTCAAGGAGGCGGCCAGGAAGTCGGACGTCGTTTACCTCGCGTCGGACTTCGACCGCGAGGGCGAGGCCATCGCCTGGCACATCACCGAGATCCTCAAGCTGCCCCCGAAGAAGGTGAAGCGCGTCGTCTTCAACGAGATCACGCGTCGTGCCATCCTCGACGCCATGGAGCACCCGGGCAAGATCGACATGCGCCGTGTCGACGCCCAGCAGGCCCGGAGGGTCATGGACCGGCTCGTGGGATACAAGGTGAGCCCCGTGCTCTGGCGGACCATCTACCGCGGGTTGTCGGCGGGGAGGGTGCAGACCGTCGCCCTGAGGCTCATCTGCGAGCGCGAAGAGGAGATCGGCCGGTTCGTCCCGAGGGAGTTCTGGACCATCGACGCGGTCTTCGCGACGCCGGAAGGCGCGAGGCTCGAGGCGCGTCTGGAGAGGATCGACGGAGCCAGGGCGCGCCTGTCCGAGGGTGCGAAGGCGCACGACGTGCTCGAGAAGGTGAAGGCACAGTCGTACCGCGTCTCCGCGCTGGAGAAGAAGAAACGGAGCGTGAACCCCCTGCCGCCGTTCATCACGAGCACGCTCCAGCGCGACGCGGCGAACCGACTCAGGTTCTCGTCCAAGCGCACGATGGGCATCGCGCAGTCGCTCTACGAGGGGCTGCCCATCGCGGGCGAGAACACCGGGCTCATCACCTACATGCGCACGGACTCGACACGGATCGCCGAGGAGGCCTTGGCCGAGGCCCGGGCCCACATCACGGCGGCCCACGGCGCGGGGTACGTCCCGCCGGAGCCCAGGCGCTACCGCGCGGGAAAGGGCGCCCAGGACGCGCACGAGGCCATCCGTCCCACCTCGGTCGCACGGACCCCGGACTCCCTGCGCGCGTTTCTCGCGCCCGACCAGCTGCGGCTCTACGAACTCATCTGGAAGAGGTTCGTCGCGTCGCAGATGTCGGCCGCCCAGTACGAGAACACGACGGTGTCGATCGAGGGCGACGGGTTCGTGTTCCAGACGACGGGCTCGGTGCTGCTGCATGCGGGATGGACGGCGGTCTATCCGGCCGTGTGGACCGACGTGAAGGAGCTACCGCGCCTCACCGAAGGCGCGCCCATGTCGCTCACGTCGGCGGAGGCCAACCAGCGGTTCACGAAGCCCCCGGCGCGGTACTCGGAGGCGACGCTCATCAAGGAGCTCGAGGCGAAGGGGATCGGCAGGCCCAGCACGTACGCGACCATCGTCGACACGCTCAAGAAGCGCAAGTACGTGAATCTCGAGAGGCGCCTCTTCTTCCCGACGCCGCTCGGCTGCACGGTCTGGAGCCTGCTCAAGCAGGGTTTCCCCGACATCTTCGACGTGCGCTTCACGGCTCAGATGGAAAGCGAGCTCGACCGCGTGGAGACGGGCGAGGACGACTGGGTCACCGTCGTCCGCGACTTCTACAGGCCGTTCCGGACGCGCCTCGAGGAAGTCGAGAACCGGGTGGACGAACTCAAGAAGTCGCTCATCACCGAGACCGACAAGCGCTGCGAGAAGTGCGGCGCTCCGATGCTCGAGCGCTGGGGCAGGAACGGGCGGTTCCTCGCGTGCTCGAAGTACCCGGAGTGCAAGTTCACGCGACCCGTCGACGGCGAGGAGCGGCGGCAGTACGACGTGAAGTGCGACCTCTGCGGCGCCCCCATGGTGGCCAAGCACGGACGGTTCGGCGAGTTCCTGGGATGCTCGAGGTATCCGGAGTGCAAGGGGACGGCGCCGCTGCCGACCGGCGTCGCCTGTCCTCAGGAGAACTGCAAGGGCGTGCTCGTGGCGCGCAGGACAAAGAGGGGCAAGGTGTTCTACGGCTGCAGCGAGTACCCTCAGTGCGGCTACGCGATCTGGGACAAGCCCGTGCCCGTGAACTGCCCGTCGTGCCAGGCCGGCTTCATGGTGAAGAAGCGGTCCAAGGACGGCTCGAGCGAGCTCGTCTGCCTCGAGTGCGGCGAGCGGACCACCAGGGAGTCGGAGGCCCCCGGCGATGAGGACGCGTAGGGGGATCGCCCGTCTCGTGCAGGAGTTCGTCGCCGACCTCGAGACGCGGAACCTGTCGCCGCACACGGTGAGCGCGTACAGGCGCGATCTTGCCCAGTTCGAGCGCTTCCTGGGAGACCTCGCGCGCGGCGAGGAGCCCGAGCTCAAGCACATGACGCCGAGGGCCGTCCGGCGCTACGTCGCCTCGCTCACCGCTTCGAGGTTTGCCCGCCGCTCGGTCCGCCGGAAGCTCGCGGCGATCAAGTCCTTCGCGAGGTACGCCGCGTCAGAGGGCTTCGTGACCACCAGTCCCACCGCCGGGCTCTCGGGCCCCAAGCTTGACAGGCGACTCCCCACGTTTCTGTCCACGAAGGAGACCGAGCGCCTCTTCGCGACGCCGCCCGGGACGACGCCGCGCGCCCTGCGCGACCGGGCGGTGCTCGAGCTCCTCTACAGCACGGGCATCAGGCTGTCCGAGCTCACCGGTCTTTCCGTCGGCGACGTGGACCAGCGAAGCGGCACCGTTCGCGTCATGGGCAAGGGACGGAAGGAGCGCGTGGTGCCCGTCGGCCGCGCGGCCACGGACGCCTTGAGGCGGCATCTTTCGGCGTCCGGGGATGCCGGACGGCAGCGCCCGCTCTTCCAGGGCACGAAGGGCGCGCGACTGACGGGCAGGACGGTTCAGCGGATCGTCGCGAGGGAGCTCGCGCGCGTCTCCGAGGCGCGGCACCTGAGCCCCCACGTCCTCAGGCACACGTTCGCCACGCACCTGCTCGACGCGGGCGCCGACCTGAGAGCGGTCCAGGAGCTCCTCGGCCACGCGAGCCTGTCCAGCACGCAGATCTACACGCACGTGACGACCGAGCGACTGAAGGAGGTCTACCGGAAGTCTCACCCCAGAGCGTGATCCACCGGAGGAGCGGATGAAGGACTTCATCGCGATCGCGGACATCGACCTGGCCAAGATGGAGGAACTCCTCGACTCGGCCGCGAGGCTCAAGCGGGAGAGGAAGCCGAGAAGCGACCTGGCGGGCAAGACGGTGGCGCTCGTCTTCCACAAGCCGTCGCTCAGAACGCGCGTCAGCTTCGAGGCGGGCGTGTACGAGCTGGGTGGCCATCCGATGTACGTGACCGACGCAGAGATCAAGATGGGGCAGCGCGAGTCCGTCTACGACATCGGGAAGGTGATGTCGAGGTACGTCCACGGGATCATGATCCGCACGTTCGCTCACAGGAACTGCACCGAACTCGCCCTGGCGTCCGACGTCCCGGTGATCAACGGGCTGACGGACCTCCTCCACCCGTGCCAGGTCATGGGTGACATCCTGACGTGCCGGGAGCGCGGGAAGGACGTCCGCTCGATGGTCGTCGCGTTCATCGGCGACGGCAACAACGTCGCCAACTCGTGGGTCGAGGCCGCCGGCGTCCTCCCGTTCGAGCTCAGAATCGCGGGGCCGTCGGGCTACGATCCCGACGCGGGTGTCCTCGCGACGGCACGAGGCAGGGGAGCCAAGGTCAAGGTGCTGAGGGACCCGGCCGAGGCGGTCTCGGGGGCCGACGTCGTGTACACGGACGTCTGGACGAGCATGGGGCAGGAGACGGAGAAGGAGGAGCGCGAGCGCCGCTTCCGGCCCTACCAGTTGAACGCCGCGCTCCTCGCGCGCGCCAAGCGCGACGCCATCGCGCTCCACTGCCTCCCGGCGCACCGCGGCGAGGAGATCACCGACGAGGTGATGGACGGACCGCAGTCGGCGGTGTTCGACGAGGCGGAGAACCGGCTGCACGCCCAGAAGGCGATCATGATCGACCTCATGGGGAGGTAGGGTGGTCTCCCGGCTTCCTGCGCGGGCACTCGTGGCCTCGGCGCTCGCGGCGGCGTGCGCCGCCGGCGGCTGCGCGCGGCCCGGACCGCCGGGCGGCGGGCCGGTCGACGCGACGCCCCCGGCCGTGGTTTCCACGTCTCCGGCTGACGGAGCGACGGGCGTGCCGACCGGCTCCGTCATCGAGATCACCTTCACCGAGGAGATGGACAGGGACGCGACCGGCAGGGCGATCGCGTTCGCGCCTGAAGTGGAGCTTGGCCTCCTCAGGTGGAAGGGAGCCGCAGTCACGCTCCGACCGGCGAAGGACGTCGCGGACTCGACGACCTTCGTCGTCACGGTCGGCCCCGGCGCCAAGGACTATCACGGGATCGCCGTGAGCGCGCCGCACTCGTTCGCGTTCTCGACGGGTCCGGTGCTCGACAGCGGCGTCGTCGCCGGTGTGGTGGAGCTGGACGGCTTCCCGCAGGCCGGCGCCGTCGTCTGGATCGAGCGGGACTCGCCCAGGCCTGACACGGTCGGCGTCTTCTGGCGCGGTCTTCGGCGGACGGTTTCCGGGCAGGACGGCGCGTTCCGCCTGACGCGAGTGCCCACGGCGGCGAGGCCGTACGGCATCGTTGCCTTCGTCGATGCGGACCGGGACGGCCGCTTTGACCCGTCCAGGGAGTCGGGCGCCGTGCTCGAGTCGTCGGCCTTCATCGGAGCCGCGGGAGATTCGGCAGTCGGGATCGGCATCGCGCTCAGGCCGCCCCGCGCGGGCGGGGGAGGGGCGGAGTGAGACTCGAGTTCGCGAAGATGACCGGGGCCGGCAACGATTTCATCGTCATCGACGACCGCACGAGCGCGATCGGCGAGGACGCGAGGGAGCTCGCCCGTGAACTCTGCAGGCGGCGCGTGTCCGTGGGGGCAGACGGCCTCATGCTCCTCGTGCCGAGCGCCAGGTGCGACTTCCGGATGCGGTACTTCAACGCCGACGGCAGCGAGGCCGACATGTGCGGCAACGGCGGGCGCTGCGTCGCGCGGTTCGCGTACGGTCTGGGCATCGTGCAGCGCGAGATGACGATCGAGACGCGCTCCGGAGTGCACCGCGCGACAGTCCAGGAGGATGGGCTTGTCAGGCTTTCCATGACGGAGCCGCGAGCCATGATCCTGGACTTCCCGGTGTCGATCAGGGGGGAGAGACTGGTCGTCCATCGCGTGAACACGGGCGTGCCGCACGCCGTGATGGAGGTTTCCGACCTGGCCTCGTTCCCCGTCGTGGAGGCCGGGAGCGCCCTCAGGCACCACGAGGTCTTCATCCCCGAGGGGACCAACGTCGACTTCGTGAGCGTGGAGGACACCGGCACCCTGTCCATGCGCACGTACGAGCGCGGTGTCGAGGACGAGACGCTCGCGTGCGGGACGGGCGCGGTGGCGTCCGCGGTCGTCATGGCCGCCCTGAGACGCGTGAGGCCGCCCGTCACGGTGCGTGCGCCGGGAGGCACGCTCACCGTGGACTTCTACATGAGCGACATCGGGTTCTGCGACGTGACGCTCATCGGAGACGCGCAGATCGTCTATCGCGGGACCATCGAGCAGTCGGAGGACTGACCCACCGGGAGGCGCCATGTTCAGGGGCTCCATTGTCGCGCTCGTGTCGCCGTTCAGAGACGGGCAGCTGGACGAGACGTCTCTGAGGAAGCTCCTCAGGATGCACAGGGACGCGGCCACGTCCGGCGTCGTGCCGGCCGGCTGCACGGGGGAGGCGGCGACGCTCACCGCGGCCGAACGCGAGCGGCTGATCGCGGTCTGCCTGGAGGAGGTCGGGGACGTGATGCCGGTCATCCCGGGCACCGGCACGAACTCGACGCGCTCCACCGTCGAGCTCACCAGGGCGGCCGCGCGCGCCGGCGCCCACGCGGCGCTCGTCATCACGCCCTACTACAACAGGCCTACGCCGGAGGGGCAGTACCGTCACTACCGCGCCGTCGCCGAGGAGGGAGGGATCCCGATCGTCGTCTACAACGTCCCCTCGCGCACGGGCGTGAACATGCTCCCCGAGACCGTGGCGCGTCTCGCCGAGCTGCCGGGCATCGTCGCGATCAAGGAGGCCTCGGGATCGCTGGACCAGGTCAGCGCGATCCGCGAGCTCTGCGGGATCACCGTTCTCTCGGGGGACGACTCGCTGACACTCCCCATGATGGCCGTCGGGGCCGCGGGCGTTGTGTCCGTCGCGGCCAACGTCGTGCCCGGCCTCGTGTCCAGGATGGTCGCCTCGTATCCTGACGACCCGGTCAGGGCGTCGGAACTCCACCGGGCGCTCTGGCCCATCGCGCGGGCTCTCTTCCTCGAGACGAACCCCGGACCGGTCAAGCACGCGATGAGGGAACTCGGGCTTCTGGCAAGCGGCGAGCTGAGACCGCCGCTAGCCGACGTGACCGAGGAGACCCGCAAGAGGATGACCCGCGCGCTGGCCTCGATGCGGGAGATCGGGCCGGCGTGACGAACCCCAGCCGCCCGCGGCGGACCGCCTGCGGCCGTGGCGAGGAAGGAGACCCTGACCATGCCGCTCGTCGAGATAACGCTCTGGCCAGGCAGGAGCGCTGAGGTGAAGGAGAACATCATTCGAGAGGTCACCGAGGCGCTTGCCCGGTCGTCCGGGGCCCCGCCTGAGGCCATCGAGATCATCATCCGCGACATCCCCAAGACCGATTGGGGGCGGGGAGGCAAGCCCTTCTCCAAGGGCTAGGCCCAACCTCCCCCGGTCGAGCGCGCAGTTTCTTGCCTGCAGCCGCAACTTAGGACTGGACAGCCGCAGGCCCCTGCGGTATGTTCCGCCCTCGCGGCGTTCGTCGGCTACCGCGCACACGATCCCCGTCTCGGGGATCGCGTGTCGCGGTTTCTTTTTGCCCCGGCGCATCAGGCGAGCGCAGGCGCACACCCGGAGGAGCGATGCCCAGACGTGAGGAGTGGCAGCTGGAACTCGAGCGCGTCGTGACGACACGGCCCGAGCTCTCGCAGCTCATCAAGCTCACCGAGGGAGAGAAGAAGGCGATCGACGCGCTGGCGGACGCGTATCCGCTCATGGTCTCACGCCACTACCTCTCGCTCATCGACCCCGACGACCCGAACGACCCGCTCAGGCACACCGTGATCCCCTCTCTGGACGAACTCAAGCGCAGGCCGGGCGAGCGCGAGGACGACGTCCATTCCGACGAGGCGAAGTACCAGCCATGTCCCGGCATCATCCACCGGTACGAGGGAAAGCTCCTGCTCATTCCCACGCTCGGGTGCCCGTCGCACTGCCGGTTCTGCTTCCGCAAGGGACGCAAGGTCATGCACCTCTCGCACGACCAGGGAGAGCGCGCGCTCGACTACATCAGGAGCAACGAGTCGATCCGGGACGTGGTGATCACCGGCGGTGAGCCTCTCATCCTGACCGATGACGAGCTGCACTACTGGGTGTCGTCCGTCCGAGCCATCCGGCACGTCGAGATCGTCAGGATCACGACGCGGTTCCCGATCTACATCCCGTCGCGGGTCACCCCCGAACTGGTCCGCATGCTCGCGGAGCACAGACCGCTCTACGTGATCCTCTCGTTCGTCCATCCGCGCGAGATCACGCCCGACGTCGAACGCGCAGTCACGATGATGGCCGACGCCGGGCTCGTGCTCCTTCAGCAGGGTCCGATCCTCCGGGGGGTCAACGACGACTCCGAGATCCTCAAGCGGATGTACGAAAGGCTGGCGGCGCTCAGGGTGCTCCCGTACTACGCCATCTGGGGCATCCGCGCCCCGGGGGCCGAGCACTTCATGATCGGGGGAGAGAGGGCGAGCGAGCTCATCGGCGCCCTGGAGAACAAGACCTCGGGCTTCTGCGTCCCCCACCTGATCACGATCGCGCGCGGAGACAAGGTCCGGATGATGGGCTGGTCGCCCGACAAGGAGGCCATCCACCTCCAGGCACGCGAGCGCGGCGCGCCCGTGGCCCTTCCGCAGGTCCGGACCACCGAAAGCTGAGGCGAGAAAGGAGGCCCCTGCCTGGGTCGCTCCTCCTCGTCCGGGGCGCACGACGGAGCCGCGCGGCCCGCTCGAGCCGCCGACGGCGCGTTAGCGCGGCTGGCGGCTCGTGACCGTGCCGCGACCGGCCCTGTTCAGAAGTTGAGCTAGCCTGCCCGACTCGAAGCCCACCCCTTTGCAGCCTGCGAGCCACCTCGCGGGCGTCCCGACCCGGCCGGGGCGCCCGGGGCCGCCAGTACGTCCAGAAGGCCCATCCCCAGGCCTTTCTGGCTGCCTTCCTTGGAACGCCTCTTGCTTTGGTAGCACCGAACCCCGAACAGGAGGGACGGAGACCCGCCCGGCGTGTGCGCCGGTCGGGGGCCAGCCGGCCGCCGGGCAGAGGCTCGGGTCCGCCCCCGGGTAAGACCGAAGCGAGGAGGCAGAGATGGGCGCCGTGAGATCAGGCGTGGGCTTTGCGGAGACAACCGATTCGACGGCAGCCGGACGAAGCGCAGCCGAGAAGGCGCTGGCGACCGCCTCGGTGGACCGGAGCGACTTCACGATCGCGTTCTGCGGCGGCAACCATGACCCGATGGCTTTCCTCAAGGCCGTGCGCGGCGCCGTCGGAGAGGGCACGCTCGTCGGCGGAACCGCGATCGGCGTGATCACGAACGAGAAAGCGGGCTACGGCGGGTACGAGGCCGGCGTGGCCGTCGTGAAGTCGCCGTCGCTACGGTTCGACGCGTTCGCGGTCGGCGAGCTGAACCAGTCCGAGGAGAAGGCCGGGCTCGCGCTGGGCAGTCTCCTGGCCGGCAGGACCCGCCCCGACTCGCAGGGCATCCTCCTCTTCTACGACTCGGTCAAGACCCTCCAGCCGTTCCGCGTCAACCTCGCGAGCCAGCTCGTACGGGGTGTCGAGTCCGGTCTCGCCGGCCCGCACGTGCCCGTGCTGGGCGGCGGGTTGATCAAGGACTACCAGTGGAGCGGCTCGCACGTGTTTGCCAACGACGCCGCCACGACCCAGCACGCGGTCGGCGTGCTCATCTCGGGCAAGTGCGCGATCCACCACGCCATCAGCCACGGCTGCGAGCCCGCGAGCGACTACCACACCATCACGAACATCGAGGGCCCCGTGGTCCGCGAGCTGGACGGCAAGCGGGCGCTGGACGTGATCGAGGACATCATCGGCCCGGGCGCGGCAAAGGACTGGCAGCAGTACTCGCTCCTCGTCACGCTGGGAGCCAACAAGAGCGACGATCCCTACGCGGAGTTCGACGAGAACGCCTACATGAACAGGCTCATCGCGGGCGTGAACCCCGAGGACGGGTCGGTCGTCCTGTTCGAGTCCGACTTCGGCCCCGGCGAGAAGGTCCAGGTCATGAGGCGGAGCAACGAGCACATGCTCTCGTCGGCCCGCTCGATCTCGACGGACCTCTTGAGGAGGGTCCAGGACAGGAAGCCCTTCCTCTCCCTCTACATCGACTGCGCCGGACGGACGAGCGGGTTCTGCGGCGCCGGCGCGGAGGAAGGAGCCATCGTCCAAGAGACCATCGGCTCGCGG
>Ga0316622_100000123_pt1 | contig 36845 bp, 24 predicted proteins | sample OWC_Aug_OW2_C1_D_FD_207646 | JGI IMG/M metagenome (GOLD analysis project Ga0316622, IMG submission 207646) | Wetland soil microbial communities from Old Woman Creek delta, Ohio, United States - OWC_Aug_OW2_C1_D5_C | ecosystem: Environmental > Terrestrial > Soil > Wetlands | place: USA: Ohio... | reverse complement strand
GGCAAGTCGCAAAGGGCAAATTCAGCCAATTTCCATGCTGGAACGATTGTTGTATACCTGACAAAAATTTTAAAATTCAACGCGAATATTAAGCATCAATAGATAACGACCGGCGATTTCCGCTCGCGTCGATAAAAGGGAACCGGCTTCATAACAATTCCTCAACTAGTTTCCTTCTAATTCCCGTGGCAAACAACCCCGCAAAAACAAGCGGGTGGCTTGCATGACCCAGACATCAATGTCGGCCTCTTCCGGGGGCGGTTCCAGACCCAATTGCAGTCTTTGCAGACGTTCACCTCGCAAGGCGCTGATGAATTGATCGGCCAAAAAGCCGGGATCGATATTCGTGATCCGTCCGGCCTGCTGATGGCGGGCGAAAAACTGGGCGAGATGATCGAGGGTTCGCCTGGGCCCATGTTCGTAAAACTGGGTAGCCAAATCGGGAAAGCGCGGCGACTCGCCGATCAATATCGCCCGCATCCGCAAGACATTCGGTCGGGTAACGCGATATAGAAACTGCCGGCCGAACGCAATCAGGGCATCTTCCAGCGCACAGTCATCCTCCAAACTGCCGTTAAATTGATCACTGCAGCGTCTGATCAGCGCCCCAAACAGGCCGGCCTTGCCACCGAACTGACTATAGATAGTTCTTAGCGATACCCGCGCGTCGCGGGCTATGGTTTCCATACTCAGATTGCCGTATCCATGCTCGAGAAAAAGCTGCAAGGCGGCATCGAGTAATCGATCCCGACTTTGCTGCTCGTCGCCCTTGCACGGGCGTCCGCATTTGACCATGTTGTAGTGCTCTCAAAATAAATTGACTCAGATAATGATGATACCCTAGACTAAACGGTAATGAACATTACCATTTTAACACCGGATCCGGAGCAGTACGCGCATGAAACAGAAAATCCGCCCATCGGCTAACATTCCTCATGGCGCTCCAAATCAGGCTTGCGAACCGAAAAACAGCGCCATGCGGCAGCACTTTGCTCATGCCTTGTTGTTCGCCGCACTTCAGGCCTCGCTGCTCGGCTGCGGCGATAAGTCCGCAAATCCGGCGGGTCCTGGGCAACTTCCCCCGCCCAATGTCAAGATTGCCCAGCCGCTGAGCCAAGAAGTTACGGAATGGGACGAATACACCGGCCGGATCGAAGCCGTCAATGCCGTCGATATTCGTGCCCGCGTCGGCGGTTATCTGGAAAAGGTCAATTTCAACGCCGGCGAAAAAGTCAAAAAAGGCGATCTGTTGTTTCAAATCGATCCCAAACCCTTGAAAGCCCAACTTAACTACGCCCTAGCCGAACTGGAGCGCGCCAAATCCAAGCGCGAGCTGGCCCAGAACGACCTGAGCCGCGCCGAAAACTTATTCAAGGCCAAAGCCATTTCGGCGGAAGAATACGACGCCAGAAACAAAGGCTTGCGGGAAGCCGCCGCCGCCGTCGAATCGGCGGAAGCCAATGTCTACACGGCGAAACTCAATCTGGAATACACCGAAATCCGCGCCCCGATCAACGGCCGAGTCGACCGCGAACTGATCACCGCCGGCAACTTGGTCAAGGCCGACGACACGCTGCTGACCCACATCGTCTCCACCGACCCGGTTTATGTTTACGTCGACGCCGACGAACAATCGGTATTGAAATACCGCCGCCATGCCCAGCAACACGGCAAGGCGTCCGCCGACCTGAAAGGCACGCCACTGGAACTGGCGGTCGCCGACGAAACTGGCTTTCCACATCAAGGCCGCCTGGATTACATCGCCCCGCGCGAGGATGCCGCTACCGGCACGCTGACATTACGCGGCGTATTCGCCAATCCGGATGAACTGCTCAGCCCCGGCTTCTTCGCTCGGCTAAGGGTACAAGCCTCGGCGGCTTATCCGGCGCTATTACTGCCCGACAGGGCCGTCGCCAGCGATCAGGGCCAACGTTTCGTCTGGGTATTGAATCAGGACAACCAGGCGGAATACCGTAAAGTCACGCCGGGAGCACTCGTAGGCCAGCAGAGGGTGATTCGTGAAGGTCTCAAGCCCGGCGATTGGGTGGTGGTGGAAGGTTTACAAAAGCTCAAACCGGGCGCCAAGGTCAACCCGGAGCGCACCTCGCTGGCCGAAAAGGGAGCGCCATAAGCCATGGATAAATTCAGCCATTTTTTCATAGCCCGGCCGATTTTCGCGGCCGTTTTGTCTATCGTGATCGTGCTGGTCGGCGGCTTGGCGCTGATCGGCTTGCCGATCGCTCAATACCCGGAAATCGCCCCACCCACCGTGGTGGTCAGCACCAACTACCCCGGCGCCAACGCCAAAGTGGTCGCCGAAACCGTGGCGACGCCGATTGAACAGGAAGTCAACGGCGTGGAAGACATGCTGTATATGTCTTCTCAGTCCACCAACAGCGGCGCGATGGCCTTGACCATCACCTTCAAGCCCGGCACCAATCTGGATAAGGCCCAGGTATTGGTGCAAAACCGGGTAGCGCTGGCCGAGCCCAGGCTGCCCGAGGAAGTCAGGCGCCAGGGCCTCAGCGTCAAGAAGCGCAGCCCGGATTTGAGTTTGGTCGTAAACATGGTTTCGCCGGACAAGCGCTACGACAGCGTCTACATGAGCAACTACGCCCTGCTGCAAATCCGCGACACTCTGGCACGGCTACCCGGCGTCGGCGAGATCATGCTGTTCGGCGCCCGCGATTACAGCATGCGCCTGTGGCTGAATCCGGAAACCATCGCCGCCCGCAACCTGACCGCCGCCGAAGTGATCAGCGCGGTGCGCGAGCAGAATGTACAAGTCGCGGCTGGCGTGGTCGGCCAACAACCGTCGCCGAATAACGCCGAGTTTCAATACACGGTCAGCACGCTCGGCCGCCTGACCGAACCCGAGCAATTCGGCGACATCGTCATCAAACAAGGCGACAACGGCCAGATTACCCGGTTGAAGGACGTGGCCCGCATCGAGTTGGGCGCCAAGGATTACAACTCCGGCTTGTATCTGGATGGCGAAGAAACCGTCGGCCTGGCAATCTTCCAATTGCCCGGCTCCAACGCGCTGGACACCAAAAAAGCCGTGGTCGAGGCGATGGAAAAGCTGAAGACCCGTTTTCCGGAAGGCCTGGACTATCTTTTGGTTTACGACACCGTGGTTTTCATCCAGCAATCCATAGACGCGGTGGTCAAAACCCTGTTCGAAGCGCTGCTATTGGTGGTACTGGTGGTGATCGTATTCCTGCAAAACTGGCGGGCCGCGGTGATTCCCTTGCTGGCAGTGCCGGTTTCGTTGATAGGCACCTTCGCGGTGATGTCGGCACTGGGTCTATCCTTGAACACCCTGTCGCTGTTTGGTTTGGTGCTGGCGATCGGCATCGTGGTCGACGACGCCATCGTGGTGGTGGAAAACGTCGAGCGCCATATCGCCGAAGGCATGCATGCCAGGGAGGCAACCCGGCTAGCCATGTCCGAAGTGGTGGGACCGGTGGTCGCCACCGCGTTGGTCTTGGTGACGGTGTTTGTGCCCACGGCTTTCATCACCGGCGTATCCGGCGCCTTCTACAAGCAGTTTGCGTTGACCATCGCGGTATCGACGGTGATTTCCGCCTTCAACTCGCTGACGCTGAGCCCGGCCTTGTGCGCCTTGCTGCTGGATCGCGCCCACGAAAACAAAGACGCCTTCACCCGCGTATTCGACAAACTGTTCGGCTGGTTTTTCGGCGGCTTCAACCGTTTTTTCGATCGTTTCAGCAAAGGCTACTCCAAACTGGTCGGTAAACTGATCCGCATGACGGCCGTGGTGCTAATCTTATACGTCGGACTCAACGGCCTGAATTTCCTGGCTTTCGAAAAGGTCCCGACCGGATTCATTCCGCAACAGGACCAGGGCTATCTGATTCTCTATGCGCAACTGCCCGATGCCGCCTCGCTGGCCCGCACCCAGGACGTGGTGAAGCAAGCCAGTAAGATCATTATGGAAACCAAAGGTGTGCAGCACGTCAATGCCTATGCCGGCTTTTCGATTTTGAGCGGCGCCAATCAATCCAACGTCGCGACCATGTTCGCCCGTTTAGGGGAGTTTGATGAGCGTGCTGGTCATCCGGAGCTACATGCCGATCAGGTGGTTAAAAGTTTGAGCCAACGTCTGGCCGCCATCCCCAACGCTTACATTGCGGTGTTCGCACCACCGCCGATTCGCGGCATGAGTTCGGTCGGCGGTTTCAAGCTGCAAATCCAGGATCGCAGTAATGCCGGTATAGACGAATTACAGCGGGTAACTGGCGAGATGCTGGCCAAGGGCAATCAACAAACCGGTCTGGTCGGTTTGTTCACCACCTATAGATCAGGCGTGCCGCAATTGTTCGTGGATGTGGATAGGACACGGGTGAAATCCATGGACGTGCCGCTCAAGGACGTGTTCGATACCTTGCAGATTTATCTGGGCTCTCTGTACGTCAACGATTTCAACGCCTTCGGCCGCACCTACCAAGTCGTAGCGCAATCCGATGCCGAATTTCGGATGTTGCCCGGCGACATCGCCGAACTGAAAACCAAGAACCGCCAGGGCGGCATGGTGCCGCTGGGTGCGTTCAGCGATATTAAGCAAATCACTGGCCCGGATAAAATCACCCGCTACAATATGTATCCGGCCGCCGAAATCAACGGCAGCACCCTGCCCGGCATCAGCTCCGGCCAAGCGATCGCGACGATGAGCAAATTGCTGTCCGCCGAATTGCCACCCGGCTTCGATTTCGAATGGACCGAACTCAGCTTGCAGCAAGTACTGGCGGGCAACGTGGCGATGCTGGTGTTTCCGCTCAGCGTGATTTTTGTATTCCTGGCGCTGGCCGCGCAATACGAGAGCTGGTCGCTGCCGTTCGCGGTGATCCTGATCGTGCCGATGTGCATCCTGTCATCGATGGCCGGGGTCTGGTTGAGCCACATGGATAACAACATCTTCACTCAGGTCGGCTTCATCGTCCTGGTGGGCCTGGCCAGCAAGAACGCAATTTTGATCGTAGAATTCGCCAAACAGCGCCAGGAAGGCGGTCTCAACCGTTTCGAAGCGGCCGTGGAAGCGGCGCGAATTCGCTTGCGGCCTATCCTGATGACCTCTTTCGCCTTCATCATGGGGGTGTTTCCGCTGGTGGTCGCGGAAGGTGCCGGCGCCGAATCCCGGCGCCTGCTCGGCACTGCGGTGTTCAGCGGCATGATAGGGGTAACGGTGTTCGGCTTGCTGTTGACGCCCGTGTTCTATGTCACGGTGCAAGCCATCGCGCAACGCATACGGCCGGCCCGCCCACAAGCCGACGCCTTGTCTACTCATCAATCTTCCTCGGATTCGTCGTCATGAGCCGCAACATCGCAAAACGCCCATCCTTGTTGTACCGCAACGGCCTTAGTCAGCCCGGTTTAGTAGGCCAGCTATTGCTGTGCGCCGGCCTGTTGAACGGCTGCGCGGTCGGTCCGGACTTCCAGACGCCGGCGGCGAATCTGCCCGCCACTTTCGCCAACGCCACTCACGCCGAATTTTCCGAGCGTGACGTGGAAGTCAGCTGGTGGAAATCGTTCAACGATCCCCAGTTGATCGCGCTGGTCGATCAAGCCTTGCACCATAATTACGACCTGAAAGCCGCGCGCGCCAATCTGGCCGAAGCCCGAGCCCTGTACCTGGAAAGCGGCCTGAATCTGCTGCCGACGGTGACTTCGCACGCCAATTACACCGAGCAAAAACGCAGCACCGGCTCGATGAACAACCGAAACTTCGTGCCGCGCGAATTGAAACTGTACAACTTAGGCTTCGACGCGTCCTGGGAGCTGGACTTCTTTGGCCGCGTCCGCCGCAACGTCGAAGCCAGCAACGACGAGGTCGAGGCGCAGGAAGCCAGTCTGCGCGACGTCAGCGTCAGCCTGATCTCCGAAGTGGCCCGAAATTATTTCGAATTGCGCGGCCTCCAAAACCAGTTGGCGGTTGCCAGACAGAATGTCGAGAATCAGGCCCAAACCCAGGAATTAACCCGCGTCAGAGCCGAAAACGGCCGAGGCACGGAACTCGATACCTCCAGAGCCTTGGCGCAACTGGAATCCACCCGCGCCGAGATTCCGCTGCTGGAAACCGCCGTTGCCCGCGCCATTCATAGGCTTGGCGTGCTCACCGGCCAGTTACCCGCCGCCTTGACCGACACCTTGTCGCAAGCTTCGCCGCTACCCAAGGCACCGGACACCCTGCAAATCGGAAATCCCGGCGATCTGTTGAAGCGCCGCCCCGACATCCGCATCGCCGAACGCAACTTGGCGGCGGCCACCGCCCGCATCGGCGTCGCCACGGCCGACCTTTTTCCCAAGGTAACCTTTGTCGGCAGCATTTCGCTGGAAGCCAGCACCTTGTCCGGCCTGGTCGCCCCCGGCGGTGATGCCTATTCGGTCGGCCCCAAAATCAGCTGGGCGGCCTTCGACCTGGGCCGGGTTTATGCCCGCATCAAGGCCGCCGATGCCCGCGCCGAGGCTAGCCTGGCCAACTATGAACAGACGGTGCTGAATGCCTTGGAAGAAACCGAAAACGCGCTGGTCAACTATAACCAGGAACGGACTCGACGAGCATTGCTGGCCAACGCCGCCCAAGCCAGCGAAAAAGCCCGCGAACTGGCGCAACTGCGTTATCGGGAAGGGATAGCCGATTTTCTGACAGTGCTGGATAGCGAGGCGCGTTTGCTGCAGGATCAAAACCAATTGGCGCAAAGCGAAACCGCCACAGCCACCGCGCTGACGGCGGTCTACAAGGCCTTGGGCGGCGGTTGGCAAACCGTGGCTAAAGGGAAACCCGGTGACTGAGGCCACTCGACTGGCGCAAACGCCTTAGGTGATTTTTGAGAAAGCTTGTACTCATTGCCGATGCCAAATATATCGTTCGCTGAGCGGAGTCGAAGCGAACGGTAAATTGCTTGGATTGGGTACAGTTATTGCTGTAAATCGCCTTAAGAGAATGCAGATAAAATATTTTTAAACTATTAATTCTAAAGAGAAACATGAAAAACGGCCCGGCAATCACCTAGCTTTTTATCTTTCAAATTCAATGCCTTATTTATTTTATCCGCACCCTCCAAGAATGGAACAATGCATTTTCCAATCCGTCCTTGAACAACATGCGATTGGGTAGCCCGGTCAGCACATGGTGTGAAGAAAGGTAACGAATCTGCTCCTCGGCATTCTTGCGTTCGTTGATGCCGCTAAAAATACCGATGTAGTGCGTCGTCTTGCCGGACGGATCGTTGACCGCCGAAATAGCCAGCCATTCGGGAAAGATTTCACCGTTCTTGCGCCGATTCCAAATTTCGCCATGCCCGCTGATCCAGGCGTTTTTAACTCTTCGGAGTCGGCGGCTCTTTTTCTTTCCCTAAATGTCGGGATTCGAATCTTTTCGGCCAATATTATGAATCTCCAACCATTGGCACTCATTTTTTCCCTACTATACTTCACCCCCCAAATACATTTTGAATCGCTATTTTTTGATCGATCTCAAATGCGCCAAATTTTTATTTGTTAAATTGAGCATTGTGTCTTAAGTTGATGCCATCCTTAAGACGGTTCTATTCGGCAGATCGAAACACGGTATCAATCCGGCTCTCCTTTATTTCAACGAAAAGGTGTTCCATGCAAAATCAGCAGACAGTTACCATCGATGGTAATCAGGCGGCGGCCACCATTGCGCACAAACTTAACGAGGTGATCGCCATTTATCCGATAACGCCCTCCTCGAATATGGGCGAATGGTCGGACGAATGGTCGGCGCACGGACAGGTCAATCTGTGGGGAACGGTACCGCAGGTAATCGAAATGCAAAGCGAGGCCGGCGCAGCCGGAACCATACACGGCGCTCTGCAGGCCGGTGCCTTGGCGACGACCTTCACCGCCTCGCAAGGCTTGCTGCTGATGCTGCCGAATATGTACAAGATCGCCGGCGAACTGACGCCGACGGTATTCCATATCGCCGCCCGCTCGCTGGCCTGCCAGGGTTTGTCGATCTTCGGCGACCATAGCGACGTGATGTCCGCACGCATGACCGGCTTCGGCATGCTCTGTTCCAACTCGCCGCAGGAAGTGCAGGATTTCGCGCTGCTCGCCCACGCCGCCAGCCTGGAAAGCCGCATCCCCTTCATGCACTTTTTCGACGGTTTCCGCACCTCGCACGAAGTCGCAAAACTGATAGGCATCGACGACGATGTGATTCGGGCCATGATTCAAGACGAATGGGTCCATGCCCACCGCAGCCGAGCCCTGACGCCTGACAATCCGGTGCTGCGCGGCACCGCCCAAAACCCCGACGTGTATTTCCAGGCAAGGGAATCGGTGAATACCTTCTACGATGCCGCACCGGCCATCCTGCAACGCGCGATGAATCGCTTCGCCGAACTGACCGGCCGCCAATACCGGCTGTTCGACTACTTGGGCTCCCCTCGGGCCGAGCGAGTCATCGTATTGATGGGTTCCGGCGCGGAAACCGTGGAGGAAACCCTGGATTATCTGATTCGCCAAGACGAAGCGGTCGGCTTGCTGAAAGTTCGACTATACCGTCCATTCGATGCAACCGCCCTGCTCTCGGCGTTGCCGGCCAGCTGCCGCAAGATCGCGGTGCTGGATCGCACCAAGGAGCCAGGCTCCGACGGCGAACCCTTGTACAAGGACGTGCTGGCCGCCGTGATGCAGGATTACAATAGTGGCGGCGGCAAATTCGCAACCTTACCGAAAGTGGTCGGCGGCCGCTACGGCTTGTCCTCCAAGGAATTTACCCCCGGCATGGTCAAGGCGATCTTCGACGAACTGAAGCGGGAGCGCCCAAAAAACCAGTTTACGATAGGCATCATCGACGACGTCTCGCAAACCAGCCTGGACTGGGACGCCGGTTTCCGCACCGATGCCCACGCCGAAACCTTCCAGGCCATGTTTTACGGCCTGGGTAGCGACGGCACGGTCGGCGCCAACAAAAACACCATCAAGATCATCGGCGAGGAAACCGACTGGTACGCTCAGGGCTATTTCGTTTACGACTCGAAAAAATCCGGCGCCATCACCGTCTCGCACTTGCGCTTCGGCCCCCATCCGATACGCTCGACTTATCTGATCGCCGAAAACGACGCCAAATTCATCGGCTGCCATCAAGCCATCTTCCTGGAACGCTACGACATGCTGGTCAACGCCGCCGACAACGCGGTGTTTTTGCTGAACAGCCCGGTGCCGGCCGATCAAGTATGGGATACCTTGCCGCTTAAAATGCAGAAACAGATGTTGGCCAAGAACATCCGTTTCTACCTGATCGACGGCAATGCGGTCGCCGAAAAAAGCGGCATGGGCAAGCGCATCAACACCATCATGCAGACCTGTTTCTTCGCGATTTCCGGCGTATTGCCTCAAGATCAGGCCATCGCCGCGATCAAACACGCGGTCGAAAAAACCTACGGCAAGAAGGGCCAGCGCATCGTCGACCTCAACTTCAAGGCCATAGACGAGACGCTGGCTGGCTTGCAGCAGGTGCCACTACCGGCGCAAACCAGCAGCCGCTTTGACATTCTGTCCAACATCGCCGACAGCGCGCCCGACTTTATCAGACGCGTCACCGGCGAGATCATCGCCGGCCGCGGCGACCTGCTGCCGGTCAGCGCCATGCCGGTCGACGGCACCTTCCCTACCGGCACCGCCGCTTACGAGAAGCGCAACCTGGCCCTGGAAATCCCGGTCTGGGAAACCGACTTATGCACCCAGTGCGGAAAATGTCCGATGGTATGTCCACATGCCGCGATACGCAGCAAAATCTATGCAAACGATGCATTGGCCAGTGCCCCGGGCACCTTCAAGCACGCGGCCATGCTAGGCAAGGACTTTCCGGCCGGCCTATCCATCAGCTATCAGGTGGCGCCGGAAGACTGCACGGGCTGCGGACTTTGCGTGGACATCTGCCCGATACGCGACAAGTCCAACGCCAGCCGCAAGGCCTTGAACATGAAGCCGCAAGCGCCGTTGCGCGAGCCGGAAAGCGAGAACTGGGATTATTTCCTGTCGCTGCCGGAATACGACCGGCGACTGCTCAAAACCAACACCATCAAGGGTTCGATGGTCCTGCAACCCTTGTTCGAATTTTCCGGTGCCTGCGTCGGCTGCGGAGAAACCCCCTATGTGAAACTGGCATCGCAATTGTTCGGCGACCGGATGGTCGTCGCCAACGCCACCGGCTGCTCTTCGATTTACGGCGGCAATTTGCCTACCACACCGTGGACCAAGAACGCCGAAGGCCGGGGTCCGGCCTGGAGCAACTCGCTGTTCGAGGACAACGCCGAATTCGGTTTGGGGATGCGCGTCGCCATCGACAAGCAGGCCGAACAGGCCGGCGAGTTGTTGGTCTCGCTACGCGAGTCGATAGGTGGCGAACTGGTGGATGCGCTATTGCATGCCGATCAGTCCGACGAAGCCGGCATTTACGAACAACGTGAACGGGTGGCCGAGCTGAAACAACGTTTGCAATCGATGAAGGAGCCGGCCGCGCAAACGCTGCTGCAACTAGCCGACTATTTATGCAAGAAAAGCGTCTGGATCATCGGCGGCGACGGCTGGGCCTACGACATCGGCTACGGCGGCCTGGATCATGTGCTGGCCAGCGGCCGGAACGTCAACATCCTGGTGCTGGATACCGAAGTCTATTCCAACACCGGCGGCCAAACCTCCAAGGCAACACCGCTGGGCGCTGTGGCGAAATTCGCCGCCGGCGGCAAGGCTACCGCCAAGAAAGACCTGGCGCTGCTAGCGATGGATTACGGCAACGTCTACGTCGCCCACGTCGCCTATGCGGGCAAGGACACCCAGACGCTGAGCGCCTTTCTGGAAGCGGAAGCGCACAACGGCCCGTCCATCATCATCGCCTACGCACCGTGCATCGCGCACGGCGTCGATTTGTCCAACAACCATCGCCAGCAGAATCTGGCCGTCAAGAGCGGACACTGGCCGCTGTTCCGCTTCGATCCCGACAAGATCGCCCAGGGCAAGAATCCGATGCACCTGGATTCCGCGGAACCCTCGGTTCCCTACCGCGAATTCGTGATGAGCGAGACCCGTTTCAGCATGCTATGGCAATCCAATCCGGAAGCCGCTGAAGCCTTCTTGAAACAGGCCCAACAGGATGTCAGAAACCGTTACCGCTATTACAAACAGCTCTCGGAACTGGAATGGACCGAGGCCGTCAGCATCTCGGCAGCCAAAGCCCAACTCGCCACCGAAACCGCCACGGAGACCCAACATGGTTGATTTAACGACTGAATATTGCGGCCTGAAACTGGCCAATCCATTGGTACCGTCTGCCTCGCCATTGAGCCGGGATCTCGACAGCGCCATCAAACTGGAAGATGCCGGTGCCTCGGCGCTGGTGATGTATTCGCTGTTCGAAGAAAAAATCGAAGCCGAACAGCAGCAGATGGAGCGCTTTTTCTACGCGCAAGCCATAGGCCACGGCGAAGCCGACTCCTTTCATCCGGTGCCGGATAACATCAAGACCTATCAGGAACAGTATCTGGAAAATCTGCATCAGCTGAAAAACTGCTTGTCGATTCCGGTGATCGCCAGCCTTAACGGCACGTCCTTGGGCGGCTGGATAGAATACGGCCAAGCGTTGCAACAAGCCGGGGCCGACGCGCTGGAACTAAACATCTATCATCTGGCCGCCAACGCCGAGGACGACAGCGTCAGCGTCGAAAACCGCTATCTGGACATCCTGCGGGAATTGAAAAGCCGGGTCAGCATACCGCTGACGCTGAAACTCGGACCGCAATTCAGTTCGCCGATACATTTCGCTCAACGCTTGCAAGCCGCCGGCGCCGACGGCATCGCGATCTTCAACCGTTTTTACCAGCCCGATATTGACCTGGAAACCCTACAGGTAGTGCCTAAGCTGGAATTGTCGACGCCCGCCGAAGCCTTGTTGCGGATACGCTGGACGGCCTTACTCTATGGCCGCACCAGCCTGTCACTGGCCGTGACCGGCGGCTTTCATAAAACGCCAGAGGTCCTGAAAGCCCTACTGGCCGGCGCCGATGTGGTGCATCTTTGCAGCGTACTGCTGGAGCGCGGTCCAGGCCGCCTGACCTCCATCCTCGATGAAATGGAGCAGTGGCTGGCCGATCACGAATATGAATCGATCCGGCAATTGAAAGGCAGCGTCAGCCAGCAACACGCCATCGACCCCAGTGCTTATGAACGCGCCAATTACGTGCAGGTGTTGGACAGCTATTCCCATGCGCCGGGGGTATTGTGGTAATTGGGCAAGTGACATTCACACTAAGGATCTCGGATATTTTAAAAAACGTGCTATTTTGAACCATGGAACAACGAACCCATTTAGATAGTTTAAATTTCCGGGAGGGTGTCATCGAAACCTCAAACTATTTGATTCTGATCGCCGCGCTAACGATGGCGCAAACCGCCGACGCCGACGCCTATAAATGTATGAAAAACGGCCGGACCACTTACCAGGCCACGCCATGCGCGACGGAAGCCCCGGACGCCGGCAAGGTAAAAATCAAAGCCCCCAGCGCCGAACAGGAAGCGACGGCCAAGCAAAAACTGAAGGCCATCGAGGCGCATAATTCGGTCCACAAGGAAAACCAGGAAAAGGCCGATCGGGAACAATTCGAGAAAAACGTAAAACTATCCAACATCGATGAACAACGCCGACAGGCCGACGCGCTGGAAAAAGAAGCAAAAAAACCGCCGGTCTCGATCTTCATCGGCCGTTGAACGGCAATCAAATCTCGATCAACACTTCCGGCAATTCCAGAGCCTAGCCCTCGACGATGCCGGTATGAGCGAACGCCTACACAGCCCCACCGCCACCGATTGCCCACAGTCGAATGATAGTAGGAAGGGCTTCAACCGCGGTCAAACGCCTTTGGTCGCGGTTGAAGCCCTACAAAACCAACGCTGCATTGCTTACGAGTAATCATATCCTTACAAAATCATATCCAGCCCCTACGCTTCAAGCGCCGATATAGCAGCAGACTGCCGATCACCACGATGCCAACCACGATAGGATAGCTGAAATGCCATTCCAGCTCCGGCATGTATTTGAAATTCATGCCGTACCAACTGAATACCATGGTCGGGATCGCCAGTATTGCCCCCCAACCGGCCAGGCCTTTGACCACTTCGTTCTGCCTGACGGTTTCGAAGGTCAGATGCACCTGCATCGCCGCGATCAGCATCTCGCGGGTGGCGTCGATGGATTGATCAATGCGCTTGATATGGTCGGCAATATCGCGAAAATAGACCCTAACATCCTTGCTGATAATGGTGTCATGAAAACGCATCAGTTCATTGCAGATATCGATTAAGGGCGTAATGGCGGCATGCAGGCGCAGTAGTTCCCGCTTCAATTCGTAGAGCCCCTCCATGGTCTGGCGGCTGGGGCGGTGCTGAAAAATGGCCTCTTCCAGCGCATCGAAACGCACCTGCAAACCCTCAACCACCGGCATGTAATTATCGACGATGAAATCCATGATCGAATACAGCGCAAAGCTCGGACCTTTGGTCATCTGGTGAGGCATCGACTCGCAACGTTTTCTGACTTTATTCAGACTCAGCGACGCACCGTGACGCACCGTGACCAGGAAGCGGCTGCCGACAAAAATATGGGACTCGCCAAAATCCACACCCTCTTCGCCCAGGGTTACGGTGTGCAGCACCAAAAATAGCGACTCACCGTATTCCTCGATTTTCGGCCGCTGGTGAGCCGAGCGGGCATCCTCGACCGCCAGTTCATGCAAGCCGAATTCTTCCTGAATCTTGCCGAGCAGTTCGGTGTTCGGCTCGCGCAACCCCAGCCAGACGAAAGTGTCCGGCTGTTTCAGCACTTCGCTGATGTCTTCGATGGTCAGGTCACCCAGGCTCTGGCCCTTTTTATAGGCCACGCATTTCATGATCATGCTGTTATCGATAGGCTTCTCGGTCAAAGGTTTGCTCCTGATTGATTAGTGTAACGATGCCATACGATGCAAAATCAAGCACCCGAATCGTTCGGTTTAGGGGTGATCAAGACCTTATCGATCCGGATCCCGTCGATATCCACGACCTCGAAAGTCCAGTCTTCGTAAACAAAGTTATCCGCAACACGCGGAATTTTTTCCAATTGATACAGAATAAAACCGCCCACGGTGTTATAGACATTGTTGGCCTCGCCGGGAAAATAGGTATTCATGCCGATCACCGTCTTAAGCCGCTTGATCGACAAACCACCATCCACCAGCCAGGAGCCGTCCTCGCGCTGCACGACGTCGGGATCCAGTTCGGACTCCACACTGGGCAAATCGCCGACGATGGCCTTGAGCACGTCGCTGAGCGTGACCAATCCTTCCAGTTCACCATACTCGTTGACGATCAACGCAAAATCGGCGCGGGCTTCCCGAAAAAACTCCAGCAGATGGACCAGTGTCACGGAGTCCGGTATATACAGAGGCGGACGCAAGGAGGTGGCAATATCAAACTCGCCGCCACCCATCACGGTTTTCAACAGATCGCTGCGATGCAGAATTCCCAACACATTTTCCAGACCGTTCCGGCAAATCACCGCCCGTGAATAGGGGCAATCGGCGATCTTGCCGCGTGCCTCGCTTTCACCTTCCATCAGGTCAATCGTATAAATCTCCTTTCGAGGCGTCATGATGGCGCCGACGCGTTGTTCGTCCAGCCTTAGAACATTGGCAACCAAGGTACCTTCGCTGGCATGGAAAACCCCGGATTCGGAACCGATTTCCATCAATAGCTTGATTTCCTCGTTGGTAACCGTGGTTTGCGGCGACCGATGCGCCCGCATCAGGCGCAGCAGCAAATTACTGGATGACGACAACAGCCAAACCAAGGGGCTGGCAACAATGGCCATGCCATTCATGGGTGGTGCGACCACCGTGGCAATCCCTTCCGGGCGTAGCAAGGCCAGACGCTTGGGAACCAACTCGCCGACGACCACCGAAAAATAGGTGATCAAAATCACGGTCAACAGCCGGGCAAGGGTTTCGGCGTGAAGAACCAGCAGCGGAATTTGCGCCAGCTTTTGAGTCAAGGGCGCCACCAAGGCGTCTTCTCCCAGCACACCGCTCAAGATGCCGACCGACGTGATACCTACCTGAATGGTGGATAGAAAGCGCGCGGGCTCCTGGTGCAGTTTTAATGCAGCTTTAGCCCCTGCCCGCCGCTCGTCGACCAGCTTTTGCAGTCGCGCTTTTCCGGAAGAAACCAGCGACATTTCCGACATGGCAAAAATGCCGTTGATCAATATCAAAATAACGATAAGCCCGATTTCCACGAGTATGAGCCGCCTCTTACCGTTACCGGCGCGGCTTTGGAGTTGTCTAGGGCAATATGGTACCACCGACACAATGATCATGCCCAAGCAGGCTGAAATGATACTCCCGGTGCCGGCTTTAGTTTTTACTGATCGTTATTTCCGGTAATTTAGATGCAAAAAATGCTTCGGTCCGGTAGGAATACTCTGATTAAGTCCCATTAAAAGCCATGGACAAAAGGTAACTTATTGATTCCGTTTGTAATTAGCTCATCGATCCATGAGCGGAACAAACTGGTCGGGAACTTCCTTGGGCACGACGGCCTGCAAATCTAAAGCGGAAAGTTTTAATTATCCATCCAGATATTCGACAGTCACTTCAGTCAAACCGCTCATGCCGATATGTTCGGCCGCGCCCTTGGATAGATCGATGAGTCTGTTGCTGCTAAAGGGACCTCGATCGTTGATGACCACATCGACATGACGACCGTTTCGTAGATTGGTGACTCGCACTTTTGAAGGTATCGGTAGGGTTTTATGTGCCGCCGTCAATCCATGAGGATCAAACCGGACACCACTCGCGGTGCGATTGCCGGACTCAGAACCATACCAGGAAGCAACCCCTTTCGCCTTGTAACCCGAAGCAGTGCGCAAGGGTGCATAAGTTTTGCCTTTGACTCTATAAGGTTTGTTATAAGCCGCTTTCCCAACGGCGGGGGCCGGCAGCACCGCTTGATTGTCAATGGCATGTAAAATCGGCGGTTCCGTCGCGCAACCACCTAGCGTACTGAAACAAAGGATCACTATAATCCGATGCCATGGAAATGCATTTACGCCAACTCGACTTAGACATCTGGAAAATGTGTCTAAAAACATAAGCTTTTTCTCCGCTTGGAAGGCTGCTCAATAAGCATTACTCGAATGCCGAGCAGGACTAAATATCGCCCGCCCGATAACAGCCTTCAATGGATTGATTTCGAATAAATTCGAGGAAGATCGCCTAATTCACGACACTATGGCCGCGCTGCCTTAGGCAACTGTTGTAAGCATATTTGTAACGGTCTTCGGATTGAAAACCCTGTTTCGATGCACCGCCGATACCGCCGGCGGCCGCGCCAATTGCCGCGCCCGTTCCGGCGTTTCCAAAGATGGCACCCAAGGCCGCGCCGCCAGCCGCGCCTATCAGCCCTCCGATGCCGGCGCCTATTGCGGTTTCCTTAGCCGTACCTCCCGAGGCATGCGAAGCCAGTTGCTGGCATTCCTGCATATCCTGATTAAGCCGGTAGGCATTACGGTTGTTATAGGTGTCAACGGTAGGCGTCCAGCCGGTTTGCGAAGCGCAAGCCGATAACAAGAGGCAACCAAGCGATATTGAAGAGATGGTTAACTTTTTCATTATCTAGCCATGCCGTTACCAAACCAAGAACCGGCGGCGGCGCCAATACCGGCCGCCAATGGATCGCCACCCCCCATTTCATAGCCCATTGCGCTACCGACCATACCGCCCACCAAGCCTTGAGGGGAACGCTGATCGTAGCCATATCTAACGGGTGGGGGTGGGGGTGGAGGCGGTGGAGCGTAATAACGCTGTTGCACGGGAACATATTCCACAACCCTTTCCGGGACATAGACACGCTCAACGGTATAGGCCGGATAATACTCATGACCATGATGACCATGATGGCCGTGATGGCGATGATGGTGTTCACCCCAATCATCGTCGGCCAGCGCCACTAATGAGAACAACAAACCAAGTATTATGATTTTTGCCATTCTGAACATATAAACTCCTCATTGGAAAATCATTCAGTTGCGGCAAAGTCTATAGAGCATCGCTTAAAACAAAATTAAGCGCCGATTATGATTTGATTAAGAAAGTGGGCACTATTTGCCCGACAAAAACCTGATGAAAAAAACGCTTGCCGCTTAACTGCCAGCCATTTCGCCCAAAATGATTAGCCATAATTGATCGATCCTCGATTGTTCCGGCAAATCGCCCCCCCCCCTGAAAAATCCCTGGCGGCAAGCAAGATACCCGCCGTAATGCCGAATAGGCCTTCGCTTTTCCGAAAACAGGCGTAGGCAGTCCAATAATCCCGATATTTCCTCGTCCACTTCGAAGTAAATGCCACTTTGAGTTGCGCGGTTGATTTGCGAGAGAATGCCGTCGCTTCGGTATCTTGAATAGCGTTCTTCGATTCCGAGAACCTTCGCAATAGCCGAATCCGCAACGGCTTCGGCCCGCGGAAGATCGTCAACATAAAGATCCAAACAACACTCGGCCCCCATCGCAGCAAAAGAGATACTATGCAATGTCAGCATAATGCAGTCGAATTAGAGTTGTCTGTTACCATTGGATTTTGGCTACCCGGATTTTTACGCCATCCCATTCCGTATCGCTATTGTGCATGAATACGCCCGTATCCGACCGAGCCGATGAATTGGTCATCAAGACATTCAAACTGACGCGCCAATTTGGTAGCTTGGTTGCGGTGGATCATATTGATTTGGCCGTGGCTTATCGGGAGATATTGGGCTTGCTGGGTGCCAACGGCGCGGGTAAGAGCACGATGATCAACAGGAAACCAAACCGACGATGATCGCGTTCCCGGACGTCATGGAAAACGATTCCGATCACGTCGGCCTGGGAATGTTTACCTTGCTGGCTGTGCACGACTGGATAGCAAAACACCCCCAGCAAATCCAATCACCAGCGCCTGCTGGCCTTGGTCCACTGGCAACACGGCTGGCCGCGAGGGCCTGATTTCGGGGTGGCGCTGGACAGGGGCGATCAGCCCATGCACTTGCCTGAAGACTTGCCGTCACGCGGACATACTCGTGTTTGCCTGCCTCTCAGGCATCAGGAAATCTCGCTCAAACACAAGGCCTTGGCGCAATATAAAACTCAACAGCGAATCATGGCCGATTTTTTGTCGGCTTTCGTTCGTAATTCTGAATGTTTTACCCTGCTTAAACCCAGCAATAGCAATAGCAATAGCATTGAAAGTGTGGTGGATCATTGGCGCGTGCGCGTAAAGCCTTCGACAACCATCCCTTGTCTCGTCGCGGAATTTAGGCGAGCCGTTACCTAAACCGGTCGATAATGCCGATATTCCTCGTTTAGTCGGGAATCGACGATTTTTGAGCGACCAACATCCTCTTGAACCGCCTTAAATATAAAAATTTCCTCGCCCCTGCCGCCCCGAGTTCGGCTGAACGGCGGAGAAAACGGTATCGCCGGCGAAAGCTTATGGTCTAATTAATATTATCGCGGTGATAGCAATTCCACACCGCGATCTCTGATAATGGGAGAGATTAACCCGAATTCGTAACCTTATGAACCAAGAAAATGATTACCACGAATCATCGCGCAGCAAAGGCCGGCCAGCCGGCTGGCAATGGCTTGCAATCCTATTAGTTATCGTGGCCTCGGCCGTTTATTTTGCCCGGCAACCCGGCGACGGCTCTCGACAGTCTAAAGCGGATACCACGACAGAAAACACCGAACAGCGCCCCGTGCCGGTAGCGATTGCAACAACTACTCAAGGGGATATGCCGATTTATCTGAACGGCCTGGGCACGGTAACCCCTCTGCGTACCGTCACACTGCACTCACGGGTCGATGGCGAGCTGATACGGGTAGCCTTTACCGAAAGCCAAATCGTAAAGCAAGGCGAACTGCTGGCTGAAATCGACCCAAGGGCCTTTCTGGTTCAGTTACAACAGGCGCAAGGCCAACTGCAACGTGACGAGGCCTTGCTGAAGAATGCGGAGATCGATTTGGCTCGCTACCAGACCTTACTGGAACAGGATTCCATCGCCGCCCAACAAACCGTAACCCAGGAGGCGCTGGTCAAGCAATACCGGGGTACGGTCGATGTCGACCGTGCCGCGGTCGAAAATGCCAAACTTCAGCTCAGCTATACCAAAATAACCGCACCGCTGACCGGAAGGGTCGGCTTGCGTCTGGTTGACCAAGGCAATATCGTTCACGCCAACGACAGCAACGGCCTGGTGGTGATTACCCAGATCCAGCCCATCACGGTGGTATTTACCTTGGCGGAAGATACCATACCGGCCGTGCTGCAACGCTGGCATTCCGGCGAAATTCCGCCGATCGAAGCCTACGACCGGGCCGGCAACCTCAAGCTCGCCAGCGGCAAACTGCTGGCGCTCGACAATCAGATCGATCCGGCCACCGGCACCTTCAAGTTGAAAGCGCAATTCGATAACGCCGACAAGGCCCTGTTTCCCAATCAATTCGTCAATATCAAAATGAAGCTGGACACGCTGCGTTCGGCAACTCTGGCGCCTAGCGCGGCCATCCAGCACGGCGCGATCGGCAGCTTTGTCTATGTGGTTAAAGACGATGAAACCGTCACGGTACGCCCGGTGAAGCTCGGACCTACCGAAGCCGAAACCGTCGCCGTTGTTGAAGGCTTGACGCCTCGGCAAAACCTGGTGATCGATGGAGCCGACAAACTCCGGGAAGGCAGCCGAGTCAAAGTCATCGAGCAAAACAAATCGCATACGCCAGCGGCTGAGCCCACCAGCCATCCCCAGCCATCCTGAACATGACAACCGAGCCCACACGGCAGCAAGGTTTCAACCCGTCGCGCATCTTTATTTTGCGGCCGGTGGCCACCACATTACTGATGCTGGCCCTGCTGCTGGTGGGCATCATGGCTTACCGGCTGCTGCCGATCTCGGCGCTGCCGCAGGTCGATTATCCGACGATTCAAGTCGTGACGCTTTATCCCGGCGCCAGCCCGGATGTCATGACATCGGTGATCACCGCGCCGCTGGAAAGACAGTTCGGCCAGATGCCGGGACTCAGACAGATGTCGTCCGCCAGCTCCGGCGGCGCTTCCGTGATTACCCTGCAATTCAATCTGCAGCTGCCGCTGGATGTCGCCGAGCAAACCGTGCAGGCGGCCATCAATGCGGCCGGTAATTTTTTACCGACCGATCTGCCGATGCCGCCTATCTATAACAAGGTCAATCCCGCCGACGCGCCGATTCTGACGCTGGCTGTCAGCTCGCCCAGCATGGCCTTATCGCAAGTCGAGGATATGGTCGACACCCGGCTGGCGCAAAAAATAGCCCAGTTGCCCGGCGTCGGCCTGGTCAGCATCAGCGGCGGCCAGCGCCCGGCGGTGCGCATCCAGGCCAATCAAAAGGCGCTGGCGGCCTATGGGATCAGCACCGAAGACTTGCGGCAGGCCATCGTTGCCGCCAATGTCAATCAGCCGAAAGGCGTTTTCGACGGCCCGGCGCGCTCGGCCATCATCGACAACAACGACCAGTTGCGCAGCGCGGCCGAATACCGGGAGCTCATCGTCGCCTACCGCAACGGCGCACCGGTAAAACTCTCGGAAGTCGCCAATGCCATAGACGCCAGCGAAAATGTCCGCTTGGCGGCCTGGGCCAACAACACCGCTGCCGTCATCGTCAACATCCAGCGGCAGCCCGGCGCCAACGTCATTGAAGTCACAGACCGCATCAAACAGTTGCTGCCGAAAATACAGGCTTCTCTGCCCGGCGCGATCGATGTGGCGCCACTGACCGACCGTACCGTCACCATTCGAGCTTCGGTGCGGGATGTGCAATTTGAACTGATGCTGGCGGTGGCGCTGGTCGTGATGGTGATTTTCGTGTTTCTGCGCAATTTACCGGCCACGGCGATTCCAGGCGTCGCCGTGCCGCTATCCTTGATCGGCACCTTTGCCGTGATGTATCTGGCCGGCTTCAGCATCAACAACCTGACCCTGATGGCACTGACCATCGCCACGGGGTTCGTGGTGGACGACGCCATCGTGGTGATCGAGAACATCTCCCGCTATATCGAGCGTGGCGAAACGGCCCTGCAAGCGGCGCTAAAAGGCTCGCAACAAATCGGCTTTACCATCATCTCGTTGACGTTTTCGCTGGTGGCGGTTTTGATTCCGCTCTTGTTCATGAGCGATGTGGTTGGCCGCCTGTTCCGGGAATTTGCCATCACGCTGGCGGTGGCTATCCTGATATCCGCAGTGGTTTCGCTGACGCTGACGCCGATGATGTGCGCAAAAATGCTGCGCCCTTTAAGTCCAGAGGCTGACACCACTGCCGACAACGGCGGTTTTTATGCGAGGGTGATTGCCGCTTATGGCCGTAGCCTGGAATGGGTACTGCTTCGCCAGCCTCTGACGCTGCTGGTGGCCGCCACCACCTTGCTGCTGACCATCGCGCTGTATATCATCATCCCGAAAGGTTTCTTCCCGGCTCAGGATACCGGCTTGATTCAAGGTATTTCCGAAGCCCCGCCCAGCATTTCATTTTCGGCGATGACCGAACGCCAAGCCATGTTGGCCAAGGTGATTTTGGCCGATCCCGCCGTTGCCAGCCTGTCATCGTTCATCGGTGTCGACGGCACCAATCCAACCCTGAACAGCGGCCGCTTTCTGATCAACCTGAAACCTCATGCGCAACGACAGGATAATGCGGATACGGTGATTCAACGGCTACGCCCGCAACTGGCAAAACTGACCGGTATCGACCTTTATCTGCAACCGGTGCAGGACCTGACGCTGGAAAACCAAGTCAGCCGCACCCAGTACCAGTTCACCTTGCAAGCCGTCGACTTGGGCGAACTCAGCCAGTGGACACAACGCCTGGTCGACCGACTGCGCCACAATCCGTTACTCGAAGACGTAGCCAGCGACTTGCAGGACCAGGGCTTGCAACTGTATGTCAATATCGACCGCGCCACCGCCAGCCGGTTGGGCGTGACCACTGCGGCGATCGACAACACGCTGTACAACGCTTATGGCCAACGGCTGGTATCGACTATTTTTACTCAGTCCAACCAATACCGGGTGGTGCTGGAAGTGAGCCCCAATGCCAAAATCGGACCGTCCGCCATCAACGAGCTACGGATTCCCAGCAGTTCCGGCAACTTGGTGCCGCTGTCAGCGATAGCGACCATTTCGGAAAGGCAATCGCCGCTGGCGATCAGTCATCTCGATCAGTTTCCGGCGGCGACGATTTCTTTCAATTTGGCCAAGGGGGCATCGCTCGGCGAAGCGATCCAGGCTATTGAAGCAGCCAAGCAGGAAATCGGCCTGCCACTCGGCATACAAACCGCTTACCAAGGTTCTGCGCTGGCCTTTAACGCCTCGTTGACTAATACGCTCTGGTTGATTCTGGCGGCCATCGTCACCGTTTACATCGTGCTCGGGGTTCTTTACGAGAGCTATATTCATCCATTGACCATACTGTCCACGCTGCCATCGGCGGGTGTCGGTGCCTTATTGGCGCTGATGGTTTCCGGCAACGATCTAGGCATCATCGGCGTCATCGGCATCATTTTGCTGATTGGCATCGTCAAGAAAAACGCCATCATGATGATCGATTTCGCGCTGGATGCCGAACGTAAACAGGGCCTGCCGCCGCGCGAAGCCATTTACCAAGCCTGCTTGCTGCGTTTCAGGCCTATCCTGATGACGACGCTGTCAGCCATGCTCGGCGCCTTGCCGCTGATGCTGGGCAGCGGTGTCGGTTCGGAACTGCGGCATCCCCTGGGGATCACCATGGTGGGCGGACTTTTATTCAGCCAACTGCTGACCTTATACACCACGCCGGTGATTTATCTGGCCTTGGATAGACTGGCTAGCCGGTTTCGCGCGCCAATCGATGGCGACGGCCAGCAGGCATGAATCCATCGGCATTATTCATCCGTCGGCCGGTCGCCACCACTTTGTTGACCATAGGCTTGGCGCTGGCCGGTTTTGTGGCGTTTCTGCAATTACCAGTGGCGCCGCTGCCGCAAGTGGATTTTCCGACCATCTCCGTGTCGGCGGCCATACCCGGCGCCAGCCCGGAAACCATGGCATCCACGGTCGCCACGCCGCTGGAACGTTCGCTGGGCCGAATCGCCGGCATCACCGAAATGACATCGGCCAGTTCGCTGGGGTCGACCAATATCACCCTGCAATTTGACCTGAATCGAGACATAGACGGCGCCGCGCGCGACGTGCAGGCCGCCATCAACGCCGCCAGCAGCATGTTGCCGCCCAACATGCCCAGCCGTCCAAAGTATCGCAAGGTCAATCCCTCCGACTCGCCTATCCTGATTCTGGCGCTAACCTCCGATATCCTCAGCCGTGGACAAATGTACGATGCCGCGTCGACCATTCTGGCCCAGAAAATCGCCCAAATATCCGGCATCGGCCAGGTCATGGTGGGCGGCAGTTCCTTGCCGGCGGTTCGCATCGAATTGCATCCGAATCTGTTGGCCAAATACAACCTCAGCCTAGACGATGTTCGCAGAGCGATAGTCTCGACCAATGCCAATCGTCCCAAGGGCGCGATTGACGGTGATGATAAACACTGGCAAATCCAGGCCAACGATCAGGCCAAACAGGCCGCCGATTACGGTCCGCTGATTGTCTCTTACCGCAACGGCGCGCCGATCCGGATTTCCGACTTGGGCGAAGCGGTGGATTCTGTGGAAGACTTGCGTAACACAGGCGTGAAAAATGGCCAACCATCGGTGCTGCTGATTCTTTTTAAACAACCGGGCGCCAACATCATCGAAACCGTCGAACGCGTGCAGGCCATGCTGCCTCAATTGCGGGCCCTGTTGCCGACTGCCGTCGATTTATCCGTGGCGGTGGATAGGTCGTTAACCATCCGTGCCTCGGTCGGAGAAGTAGAGCGCAGTTTGCTGATCGCCATCGGCCTGGTGATCATGGTAATCCTGCTTTTTCTACGCAAGTTACAGTCGGCGCTGATTCCCATCATTGCCGTGCCGGTTTCGTTGATCGGCGCTTGTGCGGTGATGTATTTGTGCGATTACAGTCTCGATAATCTTTCATTGATGGCGCTGACCATCGCCACCGGCTTCGTGGTCGATGATGCCATCGTGGTGCTGGAAAACATCAGCCGCCACATCGAAGAAGGGCAATCGCCATTCCAGGCGGCGCTACTCGGCGCTCGCGAAGTGGGCTTCACGGTATTGTCGATGAGCCTGTCGCTGATCGCCGTTTTCATACCGATACTGTTGATGGGCGGCATCGTCGGCCGCCTGTTCCGCGAGTTTGCGGTGACCTTATCCGCCGCGGTGCTGGTGTCGCTAGTCGTCTCGCTGACCGTTACGCCGATGTTGTGCGCGCGATGGTTGAAGGCCGAACGACACGATGCCGGCCGGTTGTCACGAAGCATAGAACGTCTGTTCGTTCGCTTGCATACCGGCTACGAACGCAGTTTGCGCTGGGCCTTGCGGCACCCGCCGCTGATGTTGGCCGTGCTGCTGGCCTGCATAGCCTTGAATGTCTACCTGTACATCATTGTCCCGAAAGGCTTTTTCCCGGTACAGGACAATGGCCGGCTCAGCGGCACGATTCAGGCCGACCAGAGCATTTCCTTCCAGGCCATGCAAAAAAAACTAAGCGACTTCGCCGACATCTTGCAGAAAGACGCGGACATTACCACAGTGGTGGGTTTTGCGGGCGGCCAGCAAAATACCAACACCGGCCGAATATTTGCGGTGTTGAAACCGCCCGAACAACGCCAGCAGTCTATCACCGAGATCATGCAGCGATTGCGGAAAAAACTTGCGGATGAGCCGGGCGCCAGCCTGTTTCTGCAGCCCGTGCAAGATTTACGCATCGGCGGCCGGATGTCGGCATCGATGTACGAATACACCTTGCGGGCGGAAATCCTGTCGGAACTGAGGGAGTGGACGCCAAAAATCGTCGCCGCGCTGCAAACCAAGCCGGAACTGGTCGACGTCAACACCGACCAACAAGATAAAGGCCAGCAAGTATCGCTGCAAGTAAACCGGGAAAAAGCCACCCGCTTCGGCGTCACTCAGGCCGACATTGATGCGACCCTATATAACGCCTTCGGCCAGCGCCAAGTCTCGGTCATCTATAATCCCCTCAACCAATACCATGTCGTGATGGAACTGGCTCCCAAATACTGGCAAAACCCGCAAATACTGAGCCAGCTCTACGTTAGCCCGGCAACGACCGCCAATACCCAGCAAAACGTTACCAACCAGATACCGCTGAGCGCGTTAGCCAGTTTTAAACCTAGCGACGCCCCTTTGACCGTCAACCATCAGAGCCAATTCGCCGCCGCGACGATTTCCTTTAATCTTAAACCCGGCGTATCGCTGTCCAATGCCACCGAATTGATCGAAAACACCATGAAAGAAATTGGCGTACCGGCTTCGGTGCGCGGTAGTTTCCAAGGCACGGCCCAGGCTTTTCAACAATCGTTACGCGACCAGCCCTGGCTGATTTTGACGGCATTGGCGACCATTTACATCGTGTTGGGCGTGCTTTACGAAAGTTACATTCACCCGTTGACCATACTCTCCACCCTACCGTCCGCCGGGATGGGCGCCATTTTGGCGCTGATGGTGTGCGATACCGAGTTCAGCATCATCGCGCTGATCGGCGTGATTTTGCTAATCGGCATCGTCAAAAAGAACGCGATCATGATGATCGATTTTGCGCTACAGGCCGAGCGCGAACGCGGCATCAGCAGCGAAGAAGCGATCTTCACCGCCTGCATGCTGCGTTTTCGGCCGATCATGATGACCACCCTGGCGGCATTGCTCGGCGCCCTGCCCTTGGCGATGGCGTCCGGCTACGGCGCCGAATTGCGCCAACCCCTGGGTATTTCCATCGTCGGCGGTTTGTTGGTCAGCCAGTTGCTGACTCTGTATACCACGCCGGTGGTGTATCTTTACCTGGATCGCCTCAGTATTCATAGCCGCCGGCTGTTCAAGGGTAAACAGGCATCGGCCGCTTGACTCGTGCCGCATGCCTATTCCACCCCAAATCAATCACGCATTCCGATGTAAACCAGCCCATCGATCCGATACGATTACGCCAGTATTGAATGACGGCTTTTGGAAGTGGTGAATTGTCGCGGACGACCCAAACCGGCCTGTCGGGTATCTCCAACGCGGCCAGCCAGCCACATCCAGACTTTGTGAACTGGAGATCTACAAAGTGGCCATTGGCGACCTCACCCTATCGGCCAAATGCAGACCGTCGGGATTGATCTCTGAATGGCCGGTTTATGTTCGAAATTATTCGCTTAACGCCGGCGCTCACCCGCGACGACGGCGGCCGTCAGGCCGCCGGAGGCGTCGTGGTGGAGCGGCTGGTTAGGTTGCGAATAACTACTCATAACGCGGCCTTGCCTGAAGCTGAGGGCACAAGGCGACGGAAGAGCCGCTGAGTGCCGATGTACAGTCCCCACGTTACGAGTGCGCACAACAGGATATGTAGCAGCAGATACGAAAGGGCGAAGCCACCCAGCCCTGTTTCCCACGAAAAAACCGGAAATAGAGAGTGGTAGTTGCCGGTAAATGTTGAAAGGAGTTCGTTCAAATTCAAAATGTGCGTTTCGCGCAAATTGAGCGCGTTGTCAGTAATGAACTGTTTGTCCCCAAGCCGATCAGAAATATCGCGTCCGTTGAGCGTCCAGTGGCTTGAATAAATCGCGCCCCACACGAGAAGCGTTGTGAAAACGCCAACCCCTAGTGAGGCGACAAATCCAATGATGCGCAGAGCCTTCATGAGCAACCTAACAAGTTATTAAGCTGTTAACAGTATATCTCCTTGAAAAGGACCATTGACACGACAATTTATTGATCTGCATATAAGTTTCCTCTCTGTATATCATCGGCGACAGGTATTTATGACCGGTAACGGTCAAGCCGCTGCCATTGAATCACTTCGAGCGACAGTCCGCAACGGGTCGGCGGCGACCGTCCGCTCTTCAGTTTCATCGCCGGAAAGCTGTCATTGAATTCCGACTCCAGAAAGCAGCCAGTCGCTACTGATTGCAACCGACCCAGTTCAGCCGTTCGGCCTTGCTTGGACTCAACGGCAAGTTTTCGGGTACAGCCACCAATCACAATCCGTCAACAAAGAACGGCTCTCGACAATAGGAGTCATAGAACATCACTATTAACGGACGTTCATCAATGTCCGCTTTTTAAAGAGCAGATTCGTAAGCCCATGTACTGAGAAGAGGTTCTATACCTAGCGTAGCCCAATTTCCAACTTGGTTTGTAGGATTTCCAAAGTCAAGTATGATTTTGTTAATAACGCTTTCGTTGTCGTGTAGACGGAATCTTGAACTTGCTCAGCTAAAAAGAGGGAACCGAGCCAGCCAACATCGCTGAATCAGCGAATGCATTACATCGTCGCGTATAGTCAACTGTGTAGCCTCAAAAACAATAGTATCTAAGGCAACCTTTAGCACATTTAGGAAAGCTGCCGACATGCATCGCTTTCGGTTGGCTAACGACATATGGAGCTCCAATGGAGCCCCATTCAAGGCACGATAGGTATGTGTGAACAAGTCTCCTGCGAGAAGTAACTGCCTTACTGGCGCGAGACCAGACACAATTTCCGCAATAACAGTCATTCGCTCAAGTTCATCCGATAGCCCCTCTTCCGTCTTCCATGGATGTTCAAAGATATAGTTGAAACGAAAAGCGAGGTCCCACTCAGTTAATATGCGCACAGCTTGGATTGCATCATCAGCACAGAAGCCGACGTCAAATAGTTGGAGTGCTCGGTCGTCTAGGCTCTCAATAGATAAAGTGGGACAAAGTTCAAAAACCTTATCTAGTGCCAACAGCAACTCCCGGTTGTTAATAACAGCCGTCGGCGTTATATTGAAGACGAGAGAAACTCTTGATGTAAAACCCATCTTGCATAAACTAGCAAGCAAAGCAAGTTGTTCGTTGTTATGCGACACTTCGGAGAAAACTTGGTCAGCGACGAATTGAATTGTGTTCGCGCCATTCCTTATAGCCAAGTTGCATTCTTCGAAAACTTCTATCCCTGATCGCTCTCGACGACTGAAATTGTCTCCATAAATTTTGCGATGAAGGCTGCCATAAGGACAATACGCACAGCACTTCTCACACCCTATGGATGTGAGTATGGAAACTGTACTATTAACGCACTCAGTTGCCGAAGGCAATCTTATGCCTGTGGGATTCCATAACTGTCCAAGTATCGTTCGCCCAACAAACTTGTCCAGTAGCGTCTGTTTTGACGTTAGCTCGGTAATAGTTTTGTATGGTTCACCTATGACGATAATTTGTGAAGATCGCGGCGAACGCATTGATAAAGGAAAAACGTTAGACACGTATCTTCCCGCAATAATGGTTGGGCACCGTAAGCCTCGCAAACTATCGAACATTTGGATATCCCTATCAGACGAGGGAATAAATATGGCAACATCATATTTTGTTAAATACGCCGAGTCGTCAAATCCAATTTCCAACACCTCGATTTTATTAGCGCGCAACACACCAATAAGTATATCTCGCTCACAGTTGCAGGTCTTTTCGTACCCAAGAATGAGATTAGCGGTGGGATGTTGCATAAAGTACAATCACCATCACCGCTAATCGTACCTTAACATCAGATTTTTAGGTAGCGGGCCCAGGGTTAGTGACTGTGTCTTGCAATTTCCTAAAGTTACCGCCATGGCAAACCTCACCTACTGAGCAGCCCGCAGCAACTGGTTTGATAACCCCCGGCAATTTTTGCTGAACAAGCTTTTCGAGATTTTGCAAGTAATTCTCCCGAGAAGCCTGTACGTCGCTGATAATAGTATCTTGTTCAGTCATGATATATCTCCTTCGTCTTAAGGTCTAAGATAATAAATGGGAAATCTCCCGACTTCATGAGCATGTTGACACCACGGATGTGGAGCTTCAAAGCTACCATACTCTGCATAGGCCAGCGCGCGACATGATCCCTTGCAAAACTCCGAAAGCAAACAGCTGCCACAAACACCACTAAGCGGCTGGGCAACTACTTTTCGCGTATGACCGAGTTCTGCCGATGCTTTCCAGACACGATTTATATCAAAGTTCTCGTCACGGACATTGCCGAAGACGAGCTCCGGGTTACTGTTTCCAACACCGCAGAATGATAATGATCCGTCGGAAAGTACGCCTAAAATATGTGTGAATGGACAAGCCGCAGCATGCCCAGTCAAGATATCGCCAATTGTCCCAAAGGCAGGGGGACCCTCCAAATATAGGAAAACATCATATTTTGATTCAAGCGCAGTCCGTTTTTGATAGAGATCTTGAATCTGCTCAATGTTCAATAACGCCTTGTCTGCAGCTAGTCGATTTGCGATTCCGAGTGTACTAACAGGATTTATCTTGATTAACCGGCAGCCATGCTCACGAACCAAATGAACTACGCCCTCAATATCATTGATGTTTAATCTTGACACAGACATAATTACTTTCGGATCAACTCCTTTTTCGCTAAGTAAGGAAATCGCGTTGATTACCCGTTCGAAAGAACCAGCTAGGTTACGATATTTGTCATGTGCCTGTGCGGAGCTACCATCTAGGGATATGGAAACATCGACTCCGTAATCGGCTAAGGCCGTTGCTGCAGACTCGTCAAGAAAATACGCATTAGTTTCGATAGAAACCGATATTTGACGTCGGCATAAACCCTCTACTAGCTCAGTCCAGTCTTTGCGCAGTAATGGCTCTCCCCCCGTGAGTTTGACGTGCTTAAGACCTAATGACACAGCATTGTCGGTCAAGGCTAAGAACTCATGCGCGGTAAGCTCTGGCCACTGTTCCTGTCTAGAGTTCAATCCTGAATGTTGAGTCGGCTGATAACAGTGATAGCACCGAGCATTGCACCGCTTAGTTGTGTAAAAATAGATCTGTGACAGTGATGGAAGAGCCTCGAGACCTTCACTCGATACCTGAACATTCGCATGCAAATCTACTGTGTTTTCGAGCAAGGCCCCGCTCGAATGCAAGTCTTCTATAACCCGAGCAACATATTCGCTCATACCTGGAATCTCGGTTTCGGCAACAAACCGAGCTTGCTCTCGGTTTGGATCGACTCTGTGGCAATTGGCTTTCCAAATCGAGGTTGCCACAGGATTCAAGAACAATGATTCATCCGTCGAGCGGTTATGCAAAAGACCAAATCCTAGCGGATCGGTATAGCGTAGATCGAATCCGACATTTTTTTGGAATGTTTCTGTAATTGAGTCCACGATTATTTCCCCCCTCTACACATCGAAGCACTAGCTACGACAATACCCCACGGTATTGCCCCGATCTACTGACTTAGTGTTACTAAGTACCATCGGCGGTTCTTCTGCAACTTGGAGTAAAAACATGCTTTCCTTGTGCAGGAAAGTAAACCTAAGTGGCGGCGTTAGAATATATATGAAATGCAACTGGAGACAGTATTGATCTGTATCAAACTATTTTTGAAAAAACGCTCAAATATTGTGTGTTGGGATTTGATCGGTGTTGTCATGTCCCCCAATTCTAAAAAATACTTAACAGCAATTTTAGCCAGTCTAGGGGTTAAAATCATCATTTGCCTGCGGCACACGGTGCTTCTTTCCGGAAAGAAAATCAAGGGGAGTTAATACGATTTCACTTTACCTGAACCTAAATCTAAACAGCGGAGCCTATTTTCGGTATGAGTCGATCGGACTGATCGAGTCACTGACAGACTCGGATCGGCAGAAAGTTCATAGTAATTCCCAAAAGCTGACATTCAAGTGAACTTGAATGCCCTCACGAATGTCCCTTATTCGAAAAACCGAACGTTCATTGAATCTATCCGAATGTCGGCTATATGGCGAGGAAAAGCATATCTAATGAATCGGTCTTCAATTAACGAGTGTCTGTTCTTGGCCGTAGTGACGCAGTCATAAAGTCGATTTGCTTGCCGAAAAGCTGCCATTCGCCGAACTTGGGAAAGGAAAATTCCGCCAGCATCTTCGGTGGCTGGTTTTGGCCGATCTCCGGCGTTCAAAATTTGGCTGGGTTTGTATCTGAATTGGCGGCGGGTTTGATCGGAATACGCATCGCTACCAAGACGCGGCTTGTTACCTCCAAATTGCCTACTTTCCTGCCTTAGACGAAATCCGATCAATATGCTCACAACATCTCGAATCTGGCCAAGTATCCGAAATGGTCGGAAACGATGGGATAGAAATCGTCATTGAAAATGACATCCATGGATTTGATTCGCAGCGGATTGCCGTTGCGCTTGAAAATATGGTCGATCCGTTTCGGCGAACTGTTTTTCCAACCATCGATCTGGCCATGGTAACTGGGCTGGAAAAAACGCTGCGGGTGCAGTTCGTAAAATTGATCCACATATTCGGCATGGCCGACGATATGGTTATAGGCATGTTCTCCAGCGGGGGCATTGAAATCGCCGACGATTAAATCGCCTCTAACCCCGAAATGCCGGCGCGAGGCTATCAGTTTCTTCAGCCGGTGATACTCTTCGAAAAATCCATGATGAGCCCAGCTCAGATGGACATTGGCCACATGCAGCAAGCCAAACCACGGCACCTCGATGCACGAGACGGTGACATTGCGCGACATATAATTGTCTTTCCGATGATCCGCCGAAACATAAGCCGAATGATTATGCCGCATCGGATGGCGGCTCATGATGGCGGTGCCTTCCCGCCAACGGTAAAATCCGATGTGGCTCCAGTCTTGATGAATGTGAAACCAATGCCCCCACTGGCGTAATTTGCTACAAATCCTGAAAGCCATGTTGGAGGGCGATTCACCGTAGGGTTGGGTGATAGGGTCGTGCAGATATTCCCCTACTTCCTGAAAACAAATGACGTCTATTCCTAAATGCGCGATCGCTTCGGCGATGATATGCACTTCACGCTCGTGCCTGTGCATGGTCTCAAAACAGCAGTGATGCGGATGTTGTTGGTAAGTATGCAGGTTAAGCGTTAGCAGCGAGAGTTCCATAGACTCGGTTTACGTTCATGATTTCAGTGTTCCTGCCTTTTCATTTCATACGGCTTAAAGTTGGGCGTCCCTGCCCGGATTTATATCGGAGGCTTGCACCGATAAGCGTTTATTTCTTCTCTGCGTGCTTTTCACCTTCATCGGACTCATGGTCATCGGAAAACTCGAACATGCTGACCAGATTGCCGATAGCCGGTTGATTGACCGGAAGATAGGCATGCTTGGGTTGAACCGGGTTAGGCAGGTTATCGCGGCTGCGCGATGATAAGGGCTTTAGCTTCCAGTTATATTCGATGAACTTGAGAATAGAGGCGTGATCCTGATAGACGTGATCCACATGGCCTTTTTTCGCGTAGGGCGATACCACCAAGAACGGAATACGTGGGCCGTCGCCGAAGAAGTCCAGGTTTTGAATCGAACCGGTGTCAAAATAGCCGCCGCCTTCGTCGGTCGTGATAATGATCGCGGTATTAGCCCATAGTGCCGGCTTGGCTTGAACGGCATTAATTAAGTCATTAATAAACATTTCATAGCGGACCGGCGCGGAATAACCGGGATGGCCACTGATCAGATTTTTGGGTACCACGAACGAAACTGCCGGCAATGTTTCATTGCCAACATCGTTCAGGAAAGTTTCCATGCCTTTCAAATGCTCGCGCAATGCCGGAGTATTGACCACATTGGCGGACGCGTTGATCGGATCGCCTATGCTGTTGTAAACCGCTCCCTGGGTCGAGACATAGGTTTGTTGATCAACCATCTGTGTGCGGGTCGGCTCGGGAATAGCGGCGGGCACTTGAGAATTGACCAATGAGCGGATCATCGGGTAAAGCGCGTCATGGGTAACGTCGCCCGTATCACGGCCGGCTGTATACCATTTCCAACTCACATCATTAGCCGATAGTGCCTCGCCTATCGTCGGAACGGTTTGCGGCGGATAGACAAATTTGTCCGCGCCCAGCGCCTTGGCGCTTCCGTCGACGTTGTACGGGGTGTCGTAATTGTTGACCAGGTAGTACGCGCCTTTTTCACAACGGCTTTTAATTCTCCGCTCTCTAAGGATATTCAAAATTGACCGGACGCCGGGTTGCTCGGCATCCGAGCAATTGACATAGGAGCCGCCTTTATAACCGTCCTGAGTATAGAAATTTTCAGTACCGGCTTGTGGGTCGGGATTTTCAATTTGGTTGGCCGGCGGCGTATCGAGCACCCCGGCATGGTTATAGACAGCTACATCACCGGTGGCGATCGCGAAAAAGTTGGCGCCGGTGCCGCCCATGATCGATTGGTGAAAGTTATCGCTCAACGCATAATTCTTCGCCAATTGCTTGAATATTGGCGCATCGCCCTCGGCCATATTGAAGAATCCCATCAATTCGCCGCCTTGTTGCGCATCGCCCGGTTTAGGGCCATCAACGCCGTTGTCTCCGCCGGTGCCTACCGTCGTTGCAACCCAGGTAAATAAGCTGTGATCCCGGTTGTTACCGCCGGTTTGTTGCCACATTTGAAAGAATCGATGCGCCGGATCGCCCGTCGCCGAATCAGCCGAAGCATAGGGAACATATTTTGTGATCTGAAACGGTCCGGCGGCTAAGTCGGTCGGGAAACGCATGTCGGGAATTCCGCCTTTAAATTGCAGTGTAGTGGAATCGAGAATACCGATTTGCAAGGGTTGCGGCAACACATCCAAGGCCGCATCACGCGCGGGTCTCGCACTGTATTTGTCCGTCGGATTATGGCCTTGGCGCTGCATGGCTTTGGCAAAGTGGGGACCGGGCGTACCGTCGGCATTGATAATGCCCTGCGACAACAAATTTTTAATGCTCTGACCTTGTGGAGGCTGATAAGCGCCGAACAAGGTATCGAATGTGACGTTTTCGCCGACCACCACAATAAGGTGCTGAATGGGGGTTGCCGGGGTTTGGGCTACTGCTGGGGCCTGATGTAGCGCTACAGCAATGCCGAGGGCCAGCGATGAATACAGGATTGAGTTTTTGCCGCTCATGGGAGTTTGCTCGTATCGAATGATTTGAAAAAGTACCGTTCCGATTACAGAATAAGGAATTCCACAATCACCGATTAGCATGCCCGATATTTATTACCTGCGAATGACGAGCAGGTGAATATACAAACTGTACTTGAACGGAGTCGAAGCGAACAGTTGACTTCGACTCCGCTCAGTCAACGGCAAATTGCTTGGATTGGGTACATTTATTGCCACAAATTGCCATGGCAACTTCATGTCACCGGTGGATCAGGAATAGCGGTCCAAACACGTTGACACTTGATCGGTTGTTGAATAAGAGCCCAAAACTGTCGGGGAAAGCTTCTAACGCCCTCACACAAATCTATTGCTCAAATCAGCCAGTCAGGACCGTAGGTTGATGGAATGAAGCCCAACAAATCATCGTTCGCCGCAGGTAAAATCTTCAAGAGCAGGATCGTTTGCCCAATGCTCCGACAACACACCTGTTCGGACATAACGATGTAATGTCGAAAAAGGCCAATCAATCGGCCGATTGACATAGGACTTTTGGTCTTTGACTCTTTGCAGCAGAACCGGCTGAAATCATGTATTAGCGGGTTATTCAGAACTCCAAACGAACACCCGCATTGACGGTATGCCGGGTTCCGTAGCGGTAACCCAGCAGGGTCTCATATTGCACGAATGCCGACAGGCCATTTGGGAGAACGGCGCTTATTCCAGACTGTAAATTTAAATAGTCGCGATCTGGGTCATTGGTTCTAATGACAAATGCCGTCCCGGAGCTGTCGTCCACAAAACGGGAGATTACTTCACGGCTGTTATTCTTAAACTCGTGTTCCCAGTCGAGATTTAATTGTGGTTGCAAGACGCCAAATGACGTACTGATGGCGTAACTTATTTGTCCGCCAAAACTCGTCACAACGGATTTGTTTTTCTGAGGATCGATGGCCAGATTGAGCCCGCTGGCGCCGGTTTCACGATATTGGCCGATCTCCATGTGGCCATATTCTGTTCGGGCGCGTAGCCCCAGTGTTAATGCGTCAAAATTGAAATCATAGCCACCGCCGAGCGTGAAGCGATGCTGGCTGCCACTGGGTTTACTTGTTGCTCTCTCGGAAACAGTACCAAGAATGTCTTGATAACTGATTATTCGTTCCGAATTGTAGTCATCAAGAGTATAGGTAAAAATGCTATCGAGAAAAAACCGATCGGTGATGTTATATGAACCGTAAAGCGATGAGCTAAAGGCTGTGTTTGCCAATTTGCCCGCCTGCCCCTTGTAGTCGGTGCTGGTGTCGCCATACCCAAAGGCAACTCCCATAAGAAACGCATCGGTAAACCGATATTCCAAGCCACTTGTTAACGCAAGAGTATGGGAATTTGCCCCTACTTCGAGGTCAGTTGCTACACGATTGCCAAATGTAGCCTGGCCATTGACGAATGCGCTAAATCGGCTAACAAAGCCATCGTCGGTATCCCCGGCAGCGCCTCCGCCGAGGCTGGGGGGAGTTAGCTTCGACCAAACAGAGCTTGGAACCGACTCGCCATTCATGCTGAGCCGGATGCCATTCATGTTGAAGCCGGTCGCGCCGTGATGTAGTTGAGCCAGTCTTGAACTGATATTACTTACCTGGCTACTGGACAAGCGCGAGGCATTGTTGATCTGGGCGGCGGTTTGTCGAGGCGCGATCGACTGCAATGCCTGGGCTACCAAAGCTGCCCCGCCAGGCGTTGACAAAGTCTGATTTAGCGCGTTGATTTGCTGCTGTAACGCCGGCGAGGCGGTTCCCAGGGCATTGATTGTTGAAAGGGCATTACTAATGCTTTGTTCTGTCGGGGTTTGGCCAGCATTCTGCAAGGTGCTGGATTGAACCGTAACCTGAATATTACCCGTGCTGCTGTTGCCTACGTAAGTAAAATTATCTTGTCCAACAAAACCAGCCGCCGAGGTATAAATAATCGTACTGCCACTGATGGCCGCGGTACCGTGGCTTGGTTGGCTAATGCTGTTCGCTTGAACGTTGATCGTAGTTGCTTGTCCGGAGATCGCTGTTACTTGCCGATCACTCGTGGTGGGTGGGGGCACAGGGGTAGGAGGGGCCGTAGCCGTGATTGTAAAGGTTACTGTCGCAGGTAGACCTAGGGCTCTGGCGGTAACAGTCCTTTGCCCTGTAGCGGAACTCAGAGTCATCGAGGTCTGTGCTGTGGCATTAGTAATGGTGCCACTAGAAACGCTCCTAATTGGATTAAAAGCATCCCCCAGATCAGAACTTGACCAAGTCACACTACCGCATACCCCTGTTCCAATGGGTGGTAGGTCAGAGCAATCAATTGCTACTACCAGCTGATTGGAAAGAGTGGTATTGGTGGTCGCCGCTTGATTATCGCCGGAAACCTTAACAAAAGTGGCGGCAATACTCATAGGGGATGCCAATAAGACTAAAATGGTCAAAATCACTGAAGTGATTGCCGGTAATGATAAATTTGTCTCCCTGACGCCACCCATACGTAAAATAGGCCCATTAGTTTGCAACATACGACGCATTGTAAACATTAACCACTCTAGCCGCGGTATCGCAGGATAATTAACTAGCATCAATCATGCTCCAGAATCGGCACCTAATAATCAAGCAATTTTAAAGACAAATTGCCAGAAATTGATCACAAGTTATCTCGTAGGCCGGCAATCACATGTACCAGACACTCCCAAAGGAGTGTCATACTCCATAAGATTCCTTTCATATGCATTCTTTAAT
>Ga0316622_100000122_pt1 | contig 36888 bp, 21 predicted proteins | sample OWC_Aug_OW2_C1_D_FD_207646 | JGI IMG/M metagenome (GOLD analysis project Ga0316622, IMG submission 207646) | Wetland soil microbial communities from Old Woman Creek delta, Ohio, United States - OWC_Aug_OW2_C1_D5_C | ecosystem: Environmental > Terrestrial > Soil > Wetlands | place: USA: Ohio... | reverse complement strand
GCAAAATGAATTTGCGCCTGATTGATGAAGAACGGTGTCAAGCTGTCACCGAAATGCGCAGACACGCGTTGGAAGAACTCGCGGCGAACGAATTGACCGAACAAGGCATCGTAAACGCTATGCGTCGCCCAGATGATTTCATTCCAGTCGTAGGTCGCTTGCCAGATGTCTTGTACGGCTTCCCGGGCGCCCTTGAAGATGGCGCCTTGGGTCCATTCATGTTTAGGCTCGTCGGTGGACTCGGGAAAACCTGGCACCAATTTAGACAGGAAGACGCGTTCCATTTGGAAAGTCTGCGCATTGTCAACCTTATCGAAACCAATGAAGGCGATGCTGAAACGCAATGTATCGCCCAAAGTATCGCGAGATGCCGATGAGTGCGCATTGAACAGACCATATTCGTTGAAGATGAAGGCTCCCAAGTATTTGCTCAAGATTTCATCGCGCCATAAAGGATCCATGGAACGCACTTGACCTTCTTCCGAATAAGCCAACAGGAAGCGGTCGGTATAACGCCAGTCTTCGGCTTTGTCTTTGACGTAAGGCGCATGCCAACGACGACCTGGATCGCGATGTTTGTGCCAATCGGTGGAATGCAGTTCGGTGGTTTCGTTACCCCAGGATGGACGGCCACCGTGGAACTTTTGAGTCCAGTCACCCCAATCCAGACCGCCGGGAATCCAGTCCGGCGTTGGCTGTGAGTAGCAGGTCAATACTTCATATTCCGACAGACGACGTCCGCGCGGTTTGACGAAGTAGTTCATTTTACGTTGGGTATCCAGCGGCTGATCCGGAATAGCGTCGAGGATGACCTTGGCGGTATCCGGGTCGGTCAGGCCTCTTTTTCCTTGTTGTATTTGAATCGACATTTAAGATGTCTCCTTTGATTGATAGATGGGAACGGCGTTTACATTGCATCCAGCGGGTTTTTAAACACGCAGTTCAGCTTTTTGATGTCGTCCAATGTCCACAACTTGCCGTTTTTATCGGTATGCGGCTGAGCGATCAGCGTTTTGCCGTCGCTACGCACGCCGTGCAGTTCGGCGATCACTTCCGACAGCTCACGACCTTCGTATTGTTCGAACATGTTTTGGCACTCGTAACGTTCGGGCTCGCTCAACCACATGCGCTCACCCCATTCGTCACTGAACGAATGTTTCTTGCCGTTGTACTCATGGACACGCAGGGTGCTGGCACCTTTGCACAATGAAGGGCAGAAAGGTACTTGCGAGACGCGGTCAATGTAGATTGGATGGTTGTTTTCGATGAACCACATCAGAGGAATGAAGCCGCTGTTGGGATCTTCGCAACCACGAGCACGCCATTCGTCATAGATTTTGCCGTAGTGGTCATACCAGCCTGGGTAGTTGGCTTCGAACCAATCCGCTTCTTCCTTGGTTGGCAGAGTCAGGCGGAAGAAGCCTGTGGGCCACAAGGCGTAAGCGATCAGGAACAAGTCATGGTGAGCCCAGTAGGCGTCTTTTTTCGCGTCGCGCAAGCTGCGTGGCGATTCGACACCGTATTTGCCCAGACGACCGATCCAGATGCCACCCCAATCTTCATAAACCCAACGGTTCCAGGTTTTAACCCATGGCTCGACTTTGAAATGACTGCCGTACTCGAACGCCATACCCAGCACTGGGGTAAAGTATTTTTGTTGAGTCCAGAAGGCGTTGTTCAGGTCGGTGTTCAGGTATTTGGAAGCCGCTTCGTCGTTGGCGATGGACACCACGGTTTGGTAACCGTTGGCCATGTGGCGCAACTCGTCGGTTTCGATGGACAGGAACACGGTTGGGGTGATTTCGTCGCCGTTGGCCGCAGCCCATTCGGTGACCGCAACGATCAGCGGATTGGTAAAGCAGGCTTCACCGACCAATTGCAGGTTGATGGAGCACTCCACCGCGTCGCCGGAGATGAAACCGTCGGAGAATACCCGCTTCATGCCTTTCCACAGAGGTCCAATTGTGCGGGTACGACGCGCGTCGTTGTGGCCCGCTGGATCTTGGCCATGTTTGGTGAAGTAGTAGTTCACATAGCCGCATTGGTTGGTGTGACGAATCTCATCCAACACTTGCGCCAAGTAGCCATTTTTTTGCTCGGGCGCGGAAGCGGAATCCCACAGCATGCCGGTGGCGGCAATGGCATTGTACTCGCCCACTTCCAGGAAGTTGGAGACCACTTTCATGGTTTCATTCCATTTCGGATGCACCCGGTTACCTGCGTCCACGCGTGTCAACACGTCTTGCAAGCTACCGAACTGGCGCTCATCCTTGACCGATTCCATCCTGGCGTATTCCTTGGCAATCAGTTTGAACTGTTCCTTGGTTTCATTCGCCATTTTGTATTTGGTGGGATACTTGGTACGATTTTTTTCAAAGTCCCAAGTAAAACTTTGTAACCAGCGATGTACTTCCTGGGCATTGACGCTGGTCGGTGCGCGGTTTACAGCCAGCGCATCGGTTGCGGCTTTGGTAGCAGCACTTATAGCCATGACGACTCCTCTGTTGTTCTGTTATAGAAAAAACGAGGCGGACATCTGCCGGCTTAATTAGAGCAGTTCTATGTCTTGAAATGTCTGGTGTTCCGGGGCCGTGCCCACCTCGGAGGAGCTAAATGCAGCAAGTGTGCCAACTACGTAATCATCGACTGATTGATTTATAAAACAAATGCTTACAGCAGATCAAATAGACTGGCTCGATGGGCCTCATCGGCGGAAAAACTGTTCAATAAATGGACATTGTCCAGAAATGAAACGTCTATAAAGAATAACCTTGAAGGAAAATAACGAAGGCAGGTAGGAGATGGCGGGATAAAGGGCAATGCCGTTAAGTTGAGAACCGTAGATTCGCCACGAACAGCTTAGCTTAACGGTATTGGGATAACCGCTTTTGAAAACGCTGATTTGGTCCTAAGTCCGACTCGGGACGAACGATAAGCGCTCGCTGCGAAACCTTGGAAACGAAGCGCTAGCGAGTGAAGGTTGAGTAGTCCCTGGAAGCCGTAGCGCCGGGCGGTTTTTCGAGTAGAAAAACTGCAAGGCATCGCGAAACGGCGTCGAGTCATGCGAGAGCCAAGGCTTTGATCCCCTTGCTGGGTCAAAGCCGAGGTGACGCGGACGGCCAGGGCCGCCAAAGGCAATCACCGTGACGGTGGCGCGATTGTTCACTGAGGGATGGTGAATAATCTTTACCTCCAGAAGCCCTCACTCGCCGGATTCCGTTCATGGTAAGCCTGGCCTACCGTGAACGGAAACTGCTTGTTCAGAAACTCCTTAAAGCCTATTCTCCAAACCCAAGTACTTCAACGCTCAACATGCCCAATATCGCGTTTTTCATCGCACTTTTGTCGTTATCAGGGCCCGCGGACACCGAGCTTTCAGCCATCTGACTGACACCGGCGGTCATGTTGCTGGTGCCGGTCAAACCGGCCGCCACGCTACCAGTAGAAGCGACCGGCACACCGGTACCGACGCCGCCAACCTGAATATTGTTGGCGCCGATGACCGCCGTTGCCACCAGAAAGACATTATTGCCACCGATACCCGCTTCACCGGCATCAATCACCCCTTTCGGGGCGAACAAATAAACGTCACCCGCCTTCGCGGTAGGGGAACCGGCTGCGGTGCGAATACCGCTACCGGAAACAATCGGCGGAAATTTAAATTTCAGATTCCCTTTCGGATAACTCCATTCCGCCGGTGGCACGCCGATCACCGATTTAGCCCCACTACCGGCATCGATATTTCCGTTGGAGGACCAAATCGTAATATCGTCGCCACTCAAGGAAAATACCCGCGACTGGTTCACCAGGAAATCACCGTTGATCACCGCATTTACATCGCCCTCCCCCTTGGCAACAATACCCAGCTCCGAAGCATCTCTGTCCTCAACGGATACTGCCAGACCCGCATTGACCTTACCGCCTGGCACCAATAAATTGATATTGCCACCGTCCAGAGTTTGAATTTTACTGAAGATCATGCTCAAATCACCGCTCCACTGAGTACCCGGAAAAAGGGTTTTGATAGCAGCAAAGCCAGACTCGTTGCCCAGCTTACCGGAGCCGGCGGAAGCCTTGCCCGACTCCCTGATTTCGTTCATGTAAACCGGCAGAATCAGCGCATTGAGTTTCGGCGCTATCGCCAGATACTCTTCGGCCCGCAAGGATTTAAACTCTGCTAGCGCAACATCCTCACCCAACTCGCCGTTACCGGAACGTTGGCGCATAAAATCGGTAATCAGGCTGGAAACCTTTGCAAAATCGGCCGCATAAAGCCCGCTGCCTTCCAGATACTTGCCGATAAATGCCGCGTAATCCGGATTACCGCCATTCAGCCCACTCAACACGGTGATGCCCGCCCCCTTATCGGATGGCCCCGTATTCAGAACGACCGTCGACAATCCCTCCGACGCACCCAAATCGAAATTTCGATTGGTTTTTACCAATAATTCGCCGGCACCCGATACTTTGATTTTTCCGGTATTGCCATTCAATGCACCATCCGCGCTTCTATCACTGGTGTAGAACAGATCGCGTCCGACATCCAGCAGGGAGGTATCGTCCAAATTGGCATGTTCAATAGATAACTGCACATTGGAAAAATCCCGGCCGGTATGCACCAGGGCTTTTTTAGCCAAATTAAATTGGATGTTTTTGATATCCCCGTGACGCGTCACCAGACGAGCCGGCTCGCGGTCGCCGACATGCACCGGCGTTTCGGCATGCGATTTTGGCGCCAAATCCTCCGGAAAAATACGTTCCACGACATCCTTAAGAGCGTTGGACGCCGAAGGGGACAAGGCGGTAGGCAATAGCGCCCGGTCGGCATCCGACATACCCAGTTTTTTCGCCTCCACGCCCTTAGAGCTGATGTCCTTATCGGCCAATAAATTCAATTCTCCCTTGGCCGAAGGAAACAGCGTGATCGCGTCATCCAGAATCACGCTACCGCCGAAAGCGGTCGCCAGTAAACTGGCCGGATAGACAGCCGCCAGCGCTGCCCGCTCGTCATCGATACCCCTAATAGTCGCGAACGAACTGGGATCGGCTCCCAAATGCACATCACCAGACGTCGATTTGGCCACAAGTTTACTGGCATCGCCATAACTAAAAAAGTTAGTAGAGGTTGTTCCCAGTATCATGGGGTCGGAAACACCGGTCAGGCTCAAATCCTTTTTAGCTTGCAGTTCTAACTGCGTATCGCCCATCAGCAGTTGCGGCCCGGCCGTGAACTGGCTACCGCCCTTGATTGCGCCGTCGGCAACCATAGTGCCCCGCCCCTGTCCAAGATAATAGATCCCGCCGGCAATATCCTTGCCGGCCCGGACATGCATCTCGCCGCCACCTTGTACGTCCACCTGATTAGTCAGAAAACCGGTTCCAACGGTATTCACGTTTTCGCCATCGGCGATGGGCTGTCCGGTCTGTTTACCGGTGGTCGGCATGATCACAGACAAATCGCGGATATTACCGGCCGCGCTAATCTCGACCTTGCCGCCGCCGAACGAACCGACATTTTGTTGAAATGAGTTATCGTTCAATATTACGCCCCAAGTCGTGGGTTCTGAATAGGCAAAAGTATCGATTTTTATATCGTCATGAATCAGCGCCTTAACTTGAGCTGGCAAAGTATCCTTGTAAGCAGCCAGTGCCGCCGCGTCATCCTTGAGGCTAATTAAATCACTGGCCACCGTCAGCAAATAACTATCCTCTTGACGCAAGCCGGTGCCCTGCCTGTATAGCCAGGCGTCAACACTCCGGCTATCGTTTACCGCGCCTACAATATCCTTGCCGGCTTTGATCAAAAGATTACCCCCTTCCACAGGATAATCGAGGTAAGGAAGCGCGCCCACAACCATGTTCACGGCCAGAGTCCCATTGGGATTAACATCCGTCGGCCTGCCGGCGTTATAGACGGTAGAGGTTTGATCGATAAATTTTATATCTCCGCCCGCCACCAATTGTATATCGCCGGTTCCGGAGCGGACCTTGACATTGGAACCAATAACCAGATCTTTCTTGGCCGAGATCGCCGTCGGATCGGCGCTGGTTAAATCCGCACCAGCCGTTAAGCCATAGGACCAGGAGTCGCCGCGCATCAGTACACCGCTGACCGGCGTTTCATATGTCCCTGCGGCCCCGATAAGCATGCCATCCTTGAAACCATCGGAAAGCGATTCGTTAACCGTAAACGTACCGCCGGCTCTAACCACCAGATGCCCCGGCATATCGCTTAAGCCGGTGCCTTCGTTATAGCGCCAATCGGCAAAATCCCATGTATCGGTTAATGCCAGATCGCCGCTGTAATTAACCTCCACGCCGGCCCACAACCGTATACCATTACCTAAGCTATTGGTAACACCTTTCATGTTTGCAGCTGTCATATAGACATTGGTATCGGCCTTGATGGTAGCAATCTCGGTACTGGTTATGAACCCATCGTCGTCGGTGTATTTTCGGACACCTTCCGCATAAAACTTTTTGGCACCCGCGACTGTCCCGGCAACAGGCTCAATTTTAATGCTACTACCGTTACGCAAGGCGCGTAGCGAGACTTCGCCGTTTTTCTCCGCAGTCGAACCTTTAACGTCGATCAACGAACCGGCTTGGAGATCGATGCCGCTGACATTGTCGTTGTCGGAATCGACCGAAGACAACAACACTTCGCCGCCTTTTGCGCCTTTCGCCGTCAGTTCCGAACCATTTTTGAGCGTGATGCCATCGCCCGCATACAATCGGATCGATCCGCCTTCAGCATTCGCATCGGCATGGATTTCACCCTCCAGATCGATCGCCCCGCGGTCGGCCACCAAGCTTACGGTTTGGGCATTGATCGTCGAATCGGCGGCTTGCAAAATGTCAGCTTGACGCGTGCGGAAATAAATCGATTGATTGGCGCCGGCATCGTACAGGGCCTTCATCAAGACATCGAAACCGGTGGTCGCATCGAACCGAGCCACATCGATAACGGCGCTACCGGCAGCCGCTTGCAATTGCCCCTTCAGGACAACCGACTGCTCGGGGGTTTCCAGGGTCAGCTTACCGCCCTCCGCATTGCCGCCGCCGCTGCTCATATCGACCAAGGAACCGGCCGCCAGTATCACCTGGCCGTGATCGGCCACGGCCTTGAAATTACCGCCCGGCGTGTACTCGACCTTATCGGCAAATATCACCTTGCGGCCCGCCAGATCAAGGCTGGCTTGAGAACCCAGATTGACATCGCCGGTTAAGGCATGCAAATCAAAATCGCCGGAAGGCAACAAGGCTTTGGTATTAAAGTCAATCTTATCGGCAATAAACTCCATTGCCCCGCCAAAACCAAAGGGTACGGCACCCACTGTGCGGCCGTTACCACTGACGTTTAAAGTATGGCCATCGGCATTGATTTTAAAACTGGAGCCGCCGGTCGCCGTTAAATAATCGGAGCTCAAATTTAAATCAGAGACCACCGACAAGACGCTGGCGCCATCGGCGGTAAAACCATTTTGATTGCTTAAATTAACGGCCTTGAAACCATTGATCCCAAAGTTTCCGGCACCCTGAGTGACATTGGTCGCCAATAATTCCAGACTGCCTTGCCCATTGCCGTGACCGGCATCCGTGACTATAGCGCCCGAGGCGATTGGCGCGGTCGGTGCCGCGCTTAAGGTTACCCTATCACCTGAAATGGCGGTGATAGTGGTATGGGCCGCAAAACCCGCGCCGACCAAATAATCGCCTACCTGCAAGCCTTGGGTATTCGCCAGCGTCAAAACATTGGACGTTGTATCGGTGATTGTTTTGTAAGCGGTCGCGGACAGGTTTTCCAGTTTCAGATTATTAGCCTGCAATCTGGCCGATTGGCCACCCTGACCGAAGCCGGAAAATCCGGCGGCATTGATCACCAGACTGTCAAATTGCACGGCTTTTTGCAAGCCGTCATCGCCGATCACGGCTTGCCCGTTGCCGTCTACCAGACCCAAATTACCGTATATACCAATGCTGCCTCGGCTGGTCAAAACCAACTCTTCGACCGAGAAATTCTGTAATTTGCTATTAGACAAGTTCAGCGCATTACCGCTCAGGTTGTCCACTTCGCCCAAATTGATGGTGTTGGCACCCAGATTTAACGACCCACCCCGCATGTCAATATCGCCGGACAATTGCGTCGACTTGCTGGCATCCAGCACCATCGATTCGGAAGCACTCAACTTTGAGCCTGCGGCAAGCTTCAATTCGCCTTTATTACCCGGTGTATTGGTTCTATTCAAAACGACCTGTTTATCGCCGGAAACCCGCAGCAGAACGCCATCGCCGTTGACATTCAACACAGTATCACCGCTGTTAACCTGGCCACTCGCCACCAATTCCGCACCGCCACGCACTTCAACCAATTCAGTCGCCGCCGCGATCATATCCGACACGTGCAGTTTACTATCGGCGGAGAAAATCACTTGTTGCGCGGTCACGTCGACGTCGGTTGCACCGGTGGTCTTATTGCGGTTACGCGCGCCACCCAACATCAGACTGTCGATCTTCAACGCACTCAAATCGTCGGCGAGAAGTTCCAATGTACCGACAGCGGGCGCTGCACTCAGTTGATTGACTACCTTGATTTTATTGGCGGCGATGTCCATTCTCGAGCCTCTGCCGCCGTTCGCCGCATCCACCAAAAATGTGCTGTCCAATACCAGTTTATTCTGGGCGGCGATGGAGATATGGCCGCCATCGTTCGGCAGCTCCGGTGCCGACGTTTCGTTTTTCAGGGCTTTTGCCGCATAAAACGCATTGGCCGTATTGCCTTCATATTTCGAGCGCAACCTGACATCCGCACCGTTTTCGATACGGAAACCGCTCCAGCGAGCATCGCGGGTACCGCTTCCGGCTACGGTTTGATAGCCGGCCACTACGGCCAAGCCGCTCTTGGTATGGGTCGTCAGGGTTTGGTCCTGGGTTTTAGCTTGCGGCGTGACCAAAAACGCACCGGGCAACAAGGCATAGTGGGCCGGCAATAGCGTATATTCGCCGGCAGCCAGACCGCCACCGCCACTTAAATAAACCTTGCTACCCAACTCGATACCCGCAAAATCCGCACTACCCGAGCCGGTGGATTCATAATGATCGTAGGGCGCCAAATCGGAACCCAAATTCGGTATTACCGCAAAACCACCCTCGTTGGAACCGCTTCTGGGTTGCAGATAATCGTAGGAACCGCCGGAACCGGCTTGGAATTCATAGCTGTAAAGATCGCCGCCGCCGGAAATATCGACCGTGCTGCCCTTGGCCAAAATGACTTCGGGCGCTTTTAGAACCAGCTTTTTCTCGGGCGGCGTGTTAAACATCAGGTTACGGACAGTATCCAGCGGATACAACCAATCCAGACCGCCTACCGTCACCCCGAACGGAATCATTTGATCCTTGGCGGATACCGTGGTCAGGCTGTTTTCCGCCAGCGTCAGTTTTTGACCGGCTTTCAGGTTAATGGTGCCCAGCGGCGCCTTAAGCACGCCGGACTGATTGATAACCGGCGCTTCAAAACTCAGTTCGCCGGCCGCCGACAACGGCGACTTATCGGTATTGGTACCGCTAATATTGATTTGTCCATTGGGGTTGTTTTTAACCGCAAAGGTAAATTTGCTCAGCGTGGTCGGATAGATTTGGCTGGCATGCAGGTTAAGATCGGCGGCGGCCACCATCGCGCCCAAGAACTCGCGTTCCGCACCGGAACGGTTGCCGACCGTGCGCAAGTCGTGGATACTGTTGAGATCGATCCGCTTGAAATTATCCCATTGCGTAGCGCCGAACAACTCTATCCATTGGGCATTTGCGTTGAATTGCCCCGCGCCGGCTACCGGCAAACCGTTGACTTCTCGCTGTTGCGACGAACCCATGCGCAGCAGCGCGGTATTCAGATTGACCGCACCGCTTGTAGCGCCGTTAGTGCCCACCCAAGCGATCTTGGCGGCATCGAGTTCCAGACGCGCGCTGGTGGTCAGATCCACATTACCTTCGAAGCGAATCTCGTCGGGCGTTTTCAAGCGTACATCGCTAAAGCCGCCGGCTTCCAGCGCATCGGCGGACACCACGGCCTGGCCATTGAATCGGTCGGGAATATCGTCGCCAAAGCCGACATCGGCCGCCATTAGCGGCTGTTGGTTTTCCTTGACATGGATCAGCAAGGGATTGTTTGGAAAAGGTCTCGCCGGAAAATCGGGCGGTAGACGAACGCTTTTGCTGTATAGCTCCAGCGAAAAGCGGCCGGCGCGCATCGTATCGGAACCTGCCTGACCGCGCAGAGTGCCGTCCAACACCGCGCCTTCCACCGCCATCATGCCGATACTACCCGCATTGGAAGCCACATCGACAGGTGCAAACGAAGCAGTGGAGCCAACCTTGGGCAAATCGAGGACCCCATGGGTACCGGAAACATCGATCAACGAGCCTTGTTCGGCGATCAGATAACCCCTCTTCAGATCGAAGGTCACCTGGCCACCATCTAGCACCTCCCCTGTCCGGCGACCCAAGGCATCAAGCGGATTCATACGTGTCGTACCTTGCGCCAGCAATTGCGCATGCTCGCCCAGACGTATGCTTTGCGACGGATCGTATTCGGAACCGGCTTGAGGAAGAATGGATAGATTGATCTTACCAGCCGGGGTTTTGATCAGTCCGTCGATGTAAATTCCACCCAACGAGGATTCGAGATTCACCGTGGACTCTTTGTCAGTAACAATGGCACTGCCGGTAGCCAGCGTAACATCGGTCTTACCCGTCAGGCTCAATCTAAACGGTTGACGCAGATGCTCCGGCAATAATTCGGCATGGGCAAAATCTCGAATGGAACTCGTGGTAGCTTTTTGCCTGAGGTTGCCGTCAAGCACCAGGTTTTTGGTCTTTAAGTCCAGTTTTACATCCGAACCGACCGTCACACCTTCAAAGTTACCGACCAGATTGATAGCACCGAAACTTGATTCCGGATCGAAGGCAAATTGGCCGTTAACCACCGCCAATGTTAGTGGATCGGCCGTCTTAGGCACTCCGGCACCGAGAATGATCTCGCCACTATTCAAGGTTAAAGTACCGCCCTTGCTTAACGAAGCCGCCGAAACCTCGCCATCCAGATGCACCGTCGAAGCAACCCCGTTCCCGACGGCGGCCAGTGCGATTTTGCCGCCCTTGCCGGCGGTCAGCTTGCCATTCTGCGCCAACCTCGCGCCGCCGTCCGCGCTCAGTTTCGCCCCTGCCCGCACGAACACGTCGCCCACGGATCTCACATTGATGGAACCGCCATCCAGATAAAGCGGATCGAGCGGGGTTACCGACGAACTCTGCTGCAAATCGTTCACCCAGCGGCCGGAAACATCCAACACCGAGGCTGCGCCCAGATTCACATCGCCTATGGAATTGGCAATCGTCAAATTGATGGAGCCACCCGTCGAAACCTCATTTCCATCTTTATCTAATTTCCATGCTCCGCCCACGGCATGAATCTCTCCCTGCACATCGATTCCGGCAGCCTCAACGGTAAACTTGCCGCCATCCGCCATCCGTACTTCGGCGTCCGCCGCGACCGTCGCCTGTCCACGGGTTTTAACGATCACATCTTGAACCCCCGAGCGATTGGTCAGATCGGTCGACAGCACCAAGGCTTGCGGCTTGTTATTGTCGGTCTTAGGGAATGGCTGCCCCTGGGCAATGGCGAAATCGGCTTTTTCAGTCTGGAAGCGCACGTCCTGAAGTGCGTTGACGAATGCGGTGGAATCGAATACAAAGCTACCGCCATCCGGCCTGTCGCCAGGCAAGCGCTGATAGCGTCCGGTGTCGGAACCGGCACTCAATTCACCATTCCAGGCCAAATAGGGTGCTTTGATATTGATGGAGCCGGCAGCCTTACCTTCCCGGTAGCCTTTTTCGAATTGGCCTTGGCCGAAATCCCAGACGCTTTCCACACCCCATTTTTTATGGACTTCCTTTACCACGCCATAAACGGCGGCATAATGCTCGTTGGGATCGGCGGCGCTGATGTCGACAATACGGCCGTAATCGGTCAGCAACTTGGTGGTACTGATGTAGCCATCCTTATAGTCGACAGAACCGCCGGCAATGTTGACCTTGGCGCCATCGTTAATAATGACGTCACCGCTGGAGATCAGGTTGATTTCCCCCCCCTCGCTCAAACGCTCTTTAACAGTACGCGCCACCCTGGCTTGTGCGCCGCTGGCATCGACAATCTTGGTGTCCTTGCGAAGATCGACCCTGACGGTTTCGCCCTTCAGCACGCCGGTTTTTTGCAGGGGCGCGTCGCGCAATTCGTAACTCTGCACCGAAATCTCGCCGACATTGCGCTCCATCGCCACTTCCACGCCTTGGTAGCCAGACACATCGATCACTGCCCCCTTGTCTACGTAAATTCGACCGCTGGTGCCTTGAGTCGGCACATCATCGTTGGGGACCAGTTTATCGGTTGCGGTGATATCAACCTTGCCGCCGGGCACGACAATCGCCGAATGGGATTTCAGCGCCACGGTATGGGCATGGGCTTGCAGATAGGATTTCGGCTGTAATTTACCGTCGATTTCGGTGGGTTCTTTCTTATCGGCAAGGCCGTCGATTTCAGTGAGTTCTTTGTTATCGGCGACGATTTGCGTGACGCTGCCTGAATCGAACGTCAATTCGGATTTGGTTTTCAACCCGTCGTGGTTATCAATAGTGCGAGTGGTTTTTATTTTATCGGCCGTTATAAGGCCTGGATCCGGATCTTTATCCGCGGCCAGCCCCAGTTCCTGAGCCACCAGCCGGATGGAACCGTTGACATTCACCGACGTCGTCGCGCTCACGCGCCCACTCTGATTAACCGCGAAACCGGCCATCGTGATGTTGCCCTGCCTGGCCAGAATATTACCCATATTCTCGACCTTACCGCCGGTGTTCACTTCCACCAACAGACCCGCAAAATCGCTACCCTTGGCGGTCTCATGCAAATACACCTTGTCCTGGCTGGCCGCCAGAATGATTTGTCCATGTTCATCGGCGGACAGAGAACCTTGGTTTTCTATTGTCGGCGCGACGATGATGATACGGCCATCTTTATCGGCGTGAATCCGTGCTTGAACGGGAACAGGTACAATCGGATTACCCAACTTATCCAGAACCACTTGCCCATCGACGCCAATTAACTGTCCAGTCTTATTTGTAATAAAGCCTTGCTCAACGGGAATGGGCCGATCAAATTTATCAAGAATTTTCTGACCATTCTTATCGATCAAATTCCCGTCCGCGTCCGTTTTCAATCCTTTTTCAAAGGTAATGCTAGAGGCCTTATTGACCGCAGTCGTCGCATCGTTCGCATCCGGCCTGTCGCCAAACGCTGCCTTGCCTTTCTCATCAAGCACCTTGGTAATTCCGCGATTCAGCGCTTCGTCACTGATATTCAGCGTACTGGCGACCAGACTATTCGCGTTGACCACGGAATCCTTGCCAAACACAAAGCCGTTCTGGTTATACAGATAGATCTGGCCGTTTGCCGTCAGCGAACCGAGAATGCGACTGGCATCTTGCTGATGAATATTGTTGAGCAGCACCGAGGTCGAGGACAACTGTTTGACGTTCACGCTGTAGCCTTTATCGATATTGAAGCTATTCCAGTCCGCCGTCGCTTTGTCGGTGAGCTGCTGGATGGTCATTACCTTCCCATCCACCATGGCTTTCGCCCGACCATGATTCGCTTTATCGATAATATCCCGGGGCGTCGCATCTAGCGCGACATTCGCCGAAGGCACCGGGAGCGGTATTGGCAGCGATGCGAGCCCTTGCATCGCTACCGGCAGCTCGGCTTTCACGGGAGATACGCCGGCGCCGATGACAAACCCGCCCGCTACTACGACCCGTACACCAGCGACGAGCGGCTTTAATCTGAAAAAATGATCCGATGATTTACGTGCCGTCGGTTGATGTCTATTGGACATGGTTGTCACCTTTGTCAAAAACAATTAACAAATTTAAATAAGTGGCAACCCGGCTATCTTTATATTCAAGACCCGCGGCTTTCCGCCCCCGCCTCACGACGGGTTTAGCATTTACACGAAAAATTTTAAAAAGAAGAGCTAAAACTCCGTGGCGACACTAAAATGCAAGCGGGGATCGCCCTTATTAACAGGATGCAACGAAGTAAACGGAATACCGACATCAAACGCGCCGCTAAGCTGCTTCCATAATTGGAAATGCAGTCCGAAACCGCCACTAGTCAACGTGTTACTCTTAACGTTACCTGGCAAGCTGTCCTTGATCCAACCCTTGCCGGCATCCAGAAATGCCAACAGTTTCAATTTGTTGACATACTCCCAATCATCCAAACCCAAATGAGGTGAGTGCAACTCCAGCGAACCGAATATCCCATCATCGGCCAAGGCTTGGGTTTCGAAATACCCTCGCACGCTCTGCGCCCCACCCAACGAGAACTGTTCATTACTAATCAGCGGCGAATCGGCCGCTTGCCCGGCAAAATGGCTGACCAATTCCATACCCAGCGGTAAATCGTGTTGAAACTTCAGATCGCCGGTCACATACATATAATTGGCTCTGGCTTTGAAACGTTTGTCTTCGAACTGCTGCTGCTTGTTACCTAGGCCGCGCACCGAGAAATGCAGCCCCAAATCAAAGCTGGTCATCGACTCCTTGCCGCGCAGGCTGCCGCTGTATTGCGCCAAAAACGGCGCATAAGCGATAGGCGTCTTGATACTATCCGAGCCGATCAGATTTAAATCCTCCTGAAAATCCTTGTAATCGACGCCCAGCGTGGCGTTGTGGAAATAATCGTTCAGAGGTTTCAAGGGCTTGACCAAGCGCGCACCGTAAATATTACCGATACCGATCACCGACAGCGCCCCGGCACTAGCGATCTGCGAACTCGACGACGAACTGACCGCATAAAATGCAAAGCGGGTACCGTCGTCGAACAGCGGCATAGCATAGGTACCTGCCCAGACATCGACTTCTTCGTTATTCTCCGGCGATGTCTGATACATCAGCGAAGCGCTGTGCATCGCCTGCCAAAGATTGTCGTAACGCAACGACGACACCAATCGCAACCTTGATGTACTGGAGGTATTGCGGCCGTTTAACTCCACCCTGCCGTGCAAGGGCAACTCGTCCTTGACCTTTAAATCGACTTCCAGCGTACCCGGCGTTTCGCCCGCGCGCAGTATCGGTGTAATTTGCCGGTCCGGGCTTTGCCCGGCCAATTCCGCCAGCTGTTTCTGCATCTTCGGCAGATTGGGCACATTGCCTTCGGCCAGTTCCGGCACGCTGGCCTTGATTTTGCCGAGCGAGAAATACCGGGAATCCTTCACCCGCAAGCGCGATACCTTGCCTTCCACCACTTGCAGATAGACGGTGCCGTTTTTCACATCCTGTTCGGGAATATCCACCGTTACGGTCTGGTAGCCCTGGGTGTGATAAAGCTCTTCCAGCGCGGCCCGCGCCGTTTCCACGTTGTCTATGCTTTTCTTCGGCCCCAGGAACGGATAAATAGTGCGTTCCAATTGCTTCTTGTCGATCAGCGTATTGCCCTTGACCCGCAACTCCATCAAATCGAAGGTAGCAGCTTGCCGAGGCGTGGCTTGCGCTTGATTCGCCACTTCCGCCTCGACTTGAGCTCCTTGAGCAACCTCCTGGGCAAACGCATCGGATGCCACCGTAAAAATACAGCCTGCCAACCACCATAACGCCCGGCCAGGCTTGATTCTGTTTACCCGCATGTAATCTGTCTTATCCGTGTGAGCACTGGTTTTCCCATCGAAAACCGTTAAACCGTTATTCTATGACGCTTGCGTTAAGCTTTTATGACAAGCCATCTCTTACCAATGTAGGTGCGAATTTATTCGCACTGATAGCCCCAATTGCCGCCCAAATGCGAATAAATTCGCACCTACAAAAACCGCCTGGAGTATTGGCTTTGTCCACGGAGCATAAAAAGCGCTAGCCATCATCCATCCCATCGCTTCGATGGTGTCGGATTACGCTCTTTAGTTAAGGAAACTCTGAACAAGTTGATTCCGCTCATGGTTCGACAAGCCCACCACGAACGGAATCACCCACTTACCGTTCGTCCTGAGCCTGTCGAAAGACTAAATCAGAGCTTTCTTAAGAATTAACCATACCTCCCAAGCCCTTCAGCTTCGCTGAACCCTGTCGACGGGTGAAGAACTTACGCCACCCCATACAAACGAAAAAACCAGCCGTCCGAAAACGGCTGGTTTGCATAGCTTTTGCGGTATTCCCTTACCGCCTCAACTTGTCAAATGCTTTGCGCATTATTGAAGTTGAACACCGGCAGCAGTGTTGGTCAGGTCATAAACAGCCGGGATACGGCAGTTGTTGACTGCTTGAGTAGTCGTACCGTGGCTGTAGGGGTTAACCGGGTAGCTGGATACGAAGTTACCGTCGACGGCTGGCGCGAAGTTTTTAGGCGAAGCCAAGTAACCGCTATCGCCGAAAGGATGTACGTTGGTCGCGTTCAGAGAAACGATAACGTTAGGGTTGCCGGCGGCTTTGATGAATTCCTTGACAATCAGGTCTTCGCTGGTATCCCATACGTGAGTCTTGGAATATTGGAAAGTCAGCTCGGCCCAATCGTGGTATTTGCCTTTAGCAACGTTAGCCAATGTCGGAGCCACACCGTCGATTTTCACGAAGCGCCAAGCTTCTGCTTGGTTGGCATTTTTTTCCAGACCCTGGATACCGATAGCCCAACGCGCACCGCCGGTTGTATAAGTGTTGTTAAACGCTGTACCGATGGTATTGACGCCTGCATCCAGCTCTCTCAAACACTCGGACACGCCACCGGAGGTAGACATGGCATGATTTTGAGGTTTCGCTATCACTTCACCCAGAGCACCGGAATCAGGTATTGGGCCATTGGCGGCTGTCGCACAAGGGTAGTTCAGGAAGTTGATACCTGCTTGCGCCTTGGTGCCTGAACCATCGACACGTGTGCACATATGCACACGGGCGTTGGCATTGCCCGGTTTGTTGGCCGCGCTGGCTAACGTGTACAGGTCGCTGGCACCGACTTTCAGGTCTTTCCAGCTGTCCATCTTGCCGGTCAAGAGGCTGGCGACTTGGTCGCGAGTCAGGCTAGGCATACAGGCTTCGGTTTCTGAACCCACGCAGGCGTTGCCTACGCCAAATTGCGCTTCCTGCAGGGCGTTACGCAGTTTCAAGGTAGCGCCGATGCCGAATACTTGGCCGCCGGCGGATTCAACATTCAACAGACTCAAGTCTGATCCATTAACCGCCTGAAAACCGGCCGGTGTATTGACGCCGCGGAATTGTTCGGGATCGACATCAGAAATACCGAAATCAGGTTTGCTCAGTTTGAATTGACCAGCAGTCGTTGCTGAATAAGTACAGGTAGAAACATTCAAACCCGCTGTCAGAGCAGGTACTGTACAAACGCTAGGATCGACGTTCAAGAAGGCAATCGAAGCAGTGGCGGCGCCCTTGGCATCGTCGATGATAGGGGTAACACCCATCGCGGAACCGCCCGCGCTACGTTTATAGATCAACAGCTCGGTTTTACCGCCGGCCAGACCTACCAATTGTGGGTTCAGTGGGTTCAGTGTGCAGTAGTAAGCGTTTTGATCCTTGCCGGTGCCATTATCCTTGAATTTATAGATAGGTTTGGTTGAATCGCACATACGGTCGGCGGCGATCACGGAAGTGCTGGTCGCCAAATGTTCGATATAATCCAGTGCCGCGGAAGCGCCCGACAAATAGATTTCGTAAGTGTTGGCAGGTGTCACAACGACTTTACCCGCACCATCGAGTGTGATGGCAGCTTGTGCCGCACCACCAAACATCGCCGCGGAAATTGCAGCGCCTAAGATTAACTTTTTCATTTGTTCTCTCTCATTTAAAAAAGGATTAATGCCGCCCCCCGCAACAAAAAGGGAGCGGCTAATGACTTATAAAGCCATTGATTTACGACGGTTCAAACGCAACACGCCCATCAGACCGGCGCCGAACATCCATACCGCGGCAGGCAGTGGCACGGCGGCAGGAGGAGGCGTAATAGCAGGCGCGGCAAAGCTCAGGCTGTTGCCGGCCAGTTTCCATTCACCTTTGAAAGTACTCGGAATGTTGTCACCGGTGTTTTGGTCCATTTGACCCAATTGAAAACCTACAGATTGACCATAGCTGGCCTGTGGATCTTGAATCCAGCCACCCCAAACAGAGGCAGCATCACCGTGCTGACCCAGACCTGCTGCCTCGCTATCCAATACCAAAGTGCTCACGTTCTGAGCATCGTTGATCCCTGGAGCTTTGGCGTTGATGTCGGTCACATGGACTTCTATCTTGTTAGCGGTATCCATTCCGAATAACACTTGCGCAGTAGTAGCCAGGGGCGCGCCGGTGATAGCTGCACCAAAATCAATGGTATCGCCGACGGCGACCACGTACTTGATAACACTGGTTTTCGCGCCGGTGATGAAGTTGGTCCAGTTGGCATCGGCGGATAGGTCAAAATTCAGGCTGTAAGCAGCATTGTTGACGTTGGCAACCAATTCGTTGTAAGTCACGCCGGTATCCAGCGTAAAGGTTTTACCGGTGCTGATGTCGTAAGCCGACAAAAAAGCTTCGTTCAAGCCACCAGAGTGGTTAGCGATACTAGCGTTAGCAGCGCCAGCGCTTGCAAACAGCGCGGCCGCGATCAAAGTTTTTGCAAATTTCATTGTTGTTTCCTTATGTTTAAAAATTGAAAGTCTTAAATACACAAGGTGATAACCCAGCCATCTTGACGCCCTTTTGGAACTTCGAGACCTGAAGCTTTCCGTCCCCGCTTCACAACGGGTTTGGCTTTTACACACTTTTCCTGCCTGACACTATCTAACGAACAAACAGTGCCGCTTTCTCCCCGCTACCATTTTCCGTATCCTCGCCTACTCCCTAACCTCTTCCTTATCCCACTCCCTATTCGTGCCATCCCTGTTCCCTAGTTTTCCCAACCCCTTGTCAATCGCCTCTTCCTACACGGCGTCCAACTTGCTGCGGATTATTCCAGAGTGATTACGAGGTTTCAGTTACAGGTCGGTTACAGTCGTCGGAAATGTAATACATAGGTATTACCACGTAGGCACCGCTACCGATTGCCGCCCGTTCCACCCCTACTAACTTCCTTGCCGCAACATCCTGGTTCCGTATCTATTCGCAACTCCGCATGCCAGCCGCAAAATTCGGCTAACATTCAATCTGACGTGGATTATCCGGAGTCATTGCGATATTTCGGTGACAGGTCGGTTACACTTCTCAAAAATGTCATACGAAGGTATTACTTTGCAGGGTAGCCACGTCTGCTTGCATCAAGCACAGGCTTATTGCTCGACGTATGATTGGTAGGCTGCAGTTGTGGTAAATACTGGAATTGGAGGAGATGCCATGGGCGACACAATATCCATTCGCATTGATCAAAACCGTACGACCAGGCTAAAACCGAAGCAGCTATTATGAACACCGCACCATTGCCGGACAGGTTGAGTATCGGGCCAACTTGGGGAAGGCTGCACTCGACAATCCCGATCCGCCAGCGAGCTTTATCGCCGAAGCCCTAGCCTCGATGGCGGATCCCCGCGTACAATCAACGCCTTTTGTACCGAACCCTTGTCGGAAATGAGTTACGGCGTTCAACAAAACCGCCGCTTTGCATGCCAGTACAAAAAACTGTATGACAACATTGCCGCCGATGCCGATGCGGCTGTTGGAGTGTTTGCGGATAATCCGTTGGTGAACGCAAGAAAGGCGATCTTAGCTCTTTACTGGTATAGAAGTTTCACAGCCAAGGCCAGCTATACCTGCTGGGCTACACTGTGGATGACGGTCTATGCTTGATTTATCTGGAGGCCGTAGGCTCTCCTGAGAAAAGCCGAAGGGCTCACCACGAACGGAATCAATAAGTTACCGTTTTTGCTGAATTTGTCTAAGGATTGAATCATCGTTTCCTTAGCATCCTGTTTGCTTGACGAGGGTATGACGCGGAGGATGGGCAAGTAAAGCCGCATTGAAAAATCTGAATAGCGAGAAAAAATCACGTTGGCTGAAGCGCGGCCAACGTGACGTGAGACGAGTTATACTTTTTTACATGGCAAATTTTGATTGTCCAGCGCTTTTGCGGCGGCTGGCAAACATTGTCATCAGACCGGTACCGAACAGCCACACGGCTCCGGGTACGGGAATAGCAGCGACTGATGAAACATCATTGATGGTCTTGGATGAACCGATCAGGGACGCCAGAGTACCGTTGCTAACATCGCCATCCAGGGCTTTTACCAGATTGTTGAACCCGGCACTTAAACCAAACAGCCATAGACTTTCACCGGTAGAGCCGCCTGTCAAACCAGCATTGTTTGCCGCCCATCCGTCCGTGAAATGTGTATTAAAGCCCAGGGCAAAACCGGCGCCGGTACCTATTGGATCGGGAGAGCCATTACCAGGCTCGGTATCCAGCAAATCCGCTTTAAGCAACAATTGGTACGGTTGGTCAGACCATGAAGTTCCACCATGCGCACCGGCTGGCAATGACCCATTGATTAGCAGAAAGTTGCTTAAAGCTTTACCACCTATCTGTGTAATCAATTTGCCGTCCGAATTGAAGTTGGCCTGATACGCCACGCTACCGTCATCCAGCTCTAAAGCATCGGACGCATTGCCATCGCCGACCAAGAACGACGTGGTCAGACCAATGCCTCTCAACTGCCAATACGGGTTGTCGTCGGTACCTTTTTTAATAATCTTGATCATCTCACCGGTATCGGTAAATGCCGGCAAACTATAATCATTGATTCCGGAAGCGTTACCGGTGCTCGCGAACAGCGGTAACAAAAGGACTAACACCCATTGTGCGTTTTTAATGGCTTTCATTTGTAAATACTCCCTTTGCGTTAAAATAACTAAACAAAAGTGGCTATTGACTACCCACAGGTTAAAGCAAAACCGGTGGCTGGTAAGGAACACAATTCCCGCAAGCGATTGGGAATTTGCTTTCCCAAAAGCGATGATTCCTCTGTTTCAGAATATAGATGAACGATATAGGACACTGGCTAAGGAAACCATCCGTACAAACACCTAAATTTAGCCAAACTGATTGGACCAAGCGACTCGGTTTTCATTAATCAAATACATATCGATCTTCGGAAAATCAAATCAGAATTTGTAGTGGACCACCTGTGGTTTGTAAATAGCCATTAAACAAAAGTGACAACCCGGCCATCTTAATGATCAAAACCACCAAGACCCGCGGTTTTCCGCCCCAACCTCACGGCAGGTTTAGCTTTAACACAGAAATAAACTTAACACACTATTGAATTTCCAACCACCGTATTTTGATTGCGGGAAAAGTTTCGAATAAGCCGTTGACAGAAACGGAAACCGTTGATTCCTATCAGCCCAATATTTTGAATTCTTTATGCCTTCAAGCAACGGCTGTCGCCGAGCATCAAAAAACAAAAAAGCCACGCTGGCTAGCTTCAGCCAACATGGCGCGGAACGAGTGTTACTTCTTTATACGGCAAGTCTTGATGAACCAGTATTTTTGCGGCGGCTAGCCACTAAAGTCATCAAGCCGGTTCCAAACAGCCAAATGGCACCGGGTACTGGCACGGACGCGACCGATACTACACCGGTAATGGTTTTGGATGAACCTATCAATGAACTCAGCGTGCCGTTGCCACTATAGCCATCCAGGGCCTTAACCAGATTTTGAAAACCGGTACTCAAACCAGCCAACCATAGGCTTTCACCCGTGGAACCGCCAGTCAAACCGGTGTTATTCGCGACCCAGCCACCGGTGAATTTAGTGTTGAAACCCAAAGCGACACCGGCATAGTTACCGATTAAATCGGGTGTACCGTTACCTGGCTTTACATCCAGCAGATCAGCCTTTAGCAAGGTTTGATACGGTTGATTGGTCCACGAAGTGCCACCAAAAGTACCGGCTGGCAAGGAGCCCTTGATTTCCAGATAGTTACTCAGGGTTTTGGAACCCATCGAGGTAATCAATTTGCCGGACGAGTTGAAGTTGGCCTGGTATTTCACACTCTCGCTACCCAAATTTACACTATTAGACAGGCCTCCCCAAAATGAGGCGGTTGACCCCGTTCCGGTCAGTTGCCAATAGTAATTTGAGCTAGAACCCTTTCTTTCTACCTTGATTGTTTCGTTGGTATCCAAGAATAACGGCCAGCTAAGATCAGCGACACCGGATGCGGTATACGAATATGCTCCGTTCGTATTCGAATACGATGATGCATGACCAGCACTAGCAACCAACGGTAACACGAGAGCCAACGCCCACCGCGCGTTTTTCATTACGTTCATTTGTAAATTCCCCTTACGTTAAAAATAAGGTGGCAACCCGGCTATCTTGACTAAAATCCGCAAGACCCGTGGTTTTCCGCCCCTACCTCACGGCAGGTTTGGCTTTTACACGCTTCTGATTTTGAAATAACACAATTAGTCATCCTTCCCCGCTACCATTCTTAAGACTCCTTATGCGTAGCATCCTTGTTCCTTACAAGCCGTTGCCAACCGGCTAATCCCGCCGATCCGCAACTTGTTGTATTTTTACTAGGCGATCACGTCAATTCCGTTACTAGTTTGTTATTTTTGTGCGAAATGTAATACATCCAAACTACGGGGCCTTGAGTGGAATGGATACAACTCATTTGAGGATTAAGTCATTATTTTTATATATTTATCAACGATCTTGGTATCCGACATGACGACATATCTGAAAAACTAGAAACTGGCCACGGATAAAATCTGGGAACGCCGGAATGGGGGGGAATCGCGGCTTATTCGGAATTTTCTTAACGCGGTACCGACCAAAACACTGTTAAGGAAACGTTGATCAAGTCCTTCGACAGACTAAGGACAAACGGTAAGCAGTTGATTGCATTCGTGGCGAGCCCTTCGACTTCTCTCAGGAGAGCGTTGTCGAACCATGAGCGGAACCAACTTATTCAGCCTTTCCTTAAATGGCCGGAAGTCCTCACCGACTTATCGTGAGATGCTCGCGCATTAGCCGCCCAGCAATATCTTGGCATTCACCAGACCTTCGCCAGCGGCCTGTCTATCGACATCGGCCTGGATCACCGTCAGCCGGTGTTTGTCTTCCAGAATCGCCAGCCAGTAAACGAGCTTATCGAAGGCGACGTCTTCCAGCCACAGCGTCACTTTGTCCGCGCCTTCCGGCTGCAGCCGCTTGATGAACAGTTTTATCTCCAACTGCTGGCTACTGCTATCGATAACCGCCATGGGCGATTGATTCTCCATCTCCGGCGCTGGCGTGGTACCCAAACCTTGCCGGCGCAAGGCGGCCACTTCGGCGCCGACCTGTTGCAAATGCTGCAAAGCCTGACCTTGCGAACGGATTTTTTGTTGCAACAATACGCTTTCCGTCACCAAGGGCTGGTAAAACAACAGATAAGCGCCGTACATTAAAACAATGACGGAACAGCCTACCGATAACAGCCTTTCCCTGGGAGACAGCTCGTTAAAGCGCCGCAACATCTCACTTTTCTCTAATTTCAAGCTGCGCCTCCACGCCGTTTGCGCCGCTATCGGCGGATTGAATCTTGACCAACAGACTGGTTTGCAATTGCTGCTTGAATTGCTCCAGAAGGCCGATGTCGGTTGCGCTCAGCTGCATCTGCAAACCGCCGTTAAGGTAGTTCATTTTCCGCAACTGCAAGCCCGGATTGTCCTTGATAAATTCGCCGCTTCGGTACAAAATCCGCATGAAGCCGCTGCCGGCATGACTGCCCTGCTTCTTTAGTTCGAGCAATTGCTGGTCGGCCTGCGCCTTGACGTTAACCACGCGCTTGACCTCCGGGAAAGTCTGTTTGAATAAATCCAGGGTTTGCGTCTCCAGCGCCTTTAGTTCCGTCTGCTGTTGCCAGGCTTGATTCAGCAAGCCACCGACCTGAAGCGTCAGGGCCATGAGTGCAATGACTAGGGCCGGCAACCAGGCCTGCCAACGCCCTCCACCCTTGGTTTCTGGCGCATAAGGGCCGCTCAGCAGATTCAGCTCGGCCGCGGCATTCAATCCATGGGCGAAGGTTTGCAAGGGTGTGGAGAAGGGCTCTTCAATATATTCGAACGGCAAATCGGCGGGCACTTGTCTTGCCCAGACACGCAAAAACGGCCCATCTCCACCCTCCTCGCTCAACTTACCGAGAAATTGCGGCAGAAAACCGGTTTCGATACCCCCGCCCCTCCACTGTCCGGTGCGTAATATGGCCAGTTCACCATCGACCAGCAGCGAACAACTCCCTTGTTGATAAGGCAAGCACAGGGTTTCGGGATAGATGCCCTCCAGCGCGATACCGGCTTGCCGAAACGGCTCGATAAAGGCCGCCAGTTTTTCGTGCGTCACGGCGGCAACCGCCAGTTTGTCTTGCGGCTGCCTGAACCAGGCCAGATGATAAGTTTCGACATCGTCGGCCAGCAGATCCTCCAAGGCGAACGGCAGCGCCTTTTTGAGCTGGGCGTTGCTCTTGACCGGCAGCTCTATTTCCAGCAACAGCACCGCCGATGCCGGCAGCAGCAGGACAATCGCCTTGCCTTTAGCCGCATCGGCCAAATCCCGCCAGGTACCGGATTGCGGCTGATTGTTAGGCGTAGAGGTGTCCAGCCATTCCGGATTTTCCGGCGTATGTTGACTAAACCTGACCAACAGTGTCTCAGCCATGAACAAAACTCCCGCGCTGCCGCTTCACCAGCCTGACCTGCCCCTCCGCGCCGCGCCGCATTTGCGATTCAAACATCCACCGGGTTTTGCCCATCTCGATTTGCCCTGTTACTAAGAAGTGGTTACTGATCACGCCCAAACCGTATTTTCCGATGCCGGTATCGCTTACCGCTTCATCTTTCAGAAAATCGGCGATCTTTTCGAACGGCTTGCCCCTGGCCCTGAACATCGATTCAGCCTGATCGGCGCTGATGTCGTCCGCGAGGCAACGCAATACCGTGGCACTGGCGGTGTTGATATTGAGCGGCGCATAGCCGTCCGCCACATAGACATAAGGCCGTATTGTTTGGTATTCCTCGCGCGTGATGCCCTGCACCAACAACAGCTCGCTGACATCGGCAAACGGCCGGTTACCGGACCGGTAGGCGGGCTTTAAGCGGGTATAGGTTTCATCTTCCGCGCCATGCGGATAGGTGATTTCCATGTCGCTGTCGATCCAGTCCAGCATGGCATCGGCCAGTTCCGCCTTCATTTTCAGATTCACCAGCAAGCGCTTCAGACGCTTGAGGTCTTCTTCGCTGGCTTTGCCTTCGACCAGCAAATTATTCAGATTGATGCGTCCCTGCAAATCCTTGATGCCTGCCCGTATCGTGCCCTCCGCCACCTTGGTTTCCGACAAGGGCTTGGCCCAACCGTCGTTCAAGCCGTCGGATTTATTGTCCTTGCCGTCAGCCTGCAAGCTATTCGTGGCCCAGCTTTCCAGACCATACAGATATTCCCAGGCCTGGGTGGTACGCAGCTGATTTTCGGTTCGGCGAATATCCATCTGCCGGGCGGTCGACATCGACACCACGGCCACCGTGGCGATCGCCAGCACCAGCATCACGGTGATCAGCGCGACACCGCGTTGAATCCGAAATTTGGCCATCATTTTTGCACCAGAAATACCCGCCGGATGTCGCCCAATCCCGCCAGCGTAAAACTCACTTCAACCGCCTTGGGCAGGGCGCCACCGCCGGCCGGCCAACTTCCGCCCCATTCCTCGCCCAAAAAGCGTACTTCGACATTTTCCGCGCTCAGCAGCTTCTTGCGCCTAGATTGGCTTTGCTGGGTCCGGTCGAGTAGGGTCCACACCGTCCGGTACAGCGAGCCGTTTTCGATCCGGTAACTGATACGCTGCAAGCGGCTACGCGCCGAGGTTTGCGCCCAATCGGGCACGCTACGTGTGAAAATCAGCAAGTCCTCGCCATTGCCACCGCTGAACGCCAGTTGATCGGTGCCGAATTCGTCCCTGATCGATCGAGGCACCGCCTGGGTCAGATCCTCATTGAGCAAGTAGAGGGTTTGCTGCAACCGGGCGATGCTCTCGGAGCGTTTCGCGGTGCCTTGCCGCGCATCCAGCACCGCGCTCAAGCCCGCATAAGCCATGCTGGCCATGATGGCGAACACCGCCATGGCGATCAGGATTTCCAGCAGCGTAAAGCCGCGATTCGCCTCGACTCCGCTCGGCGAACGGTTTGTTTCAACGGCCGTGGTCACGAACCCGCCGGCATGTAACTGACCGAGCCGGCATAAGGCGATTTATCGCCCTCCAGAAACACCTCGATCCGGTAACCGAGAACGCCGCCGCCCATGGCCTGCATGACGTCGCGCCTGGCTTGCCAATACCAGCGCCGGCCGGCCATATCCTCCCTGCCGTCCTGGCTTTCCGGCCTTTCCTTGTCGAGCCGTAATTGCACGGCATGGTTGGCGGCTATGGTTGCGGCTATGGTTTTGTTTTCCAGATACCAGAGATTTTTGGTGTTGTCAGCGGTAATCTTGATCAGCCCGGCCATCAGGATGGCCAGCAAAGCCAGGGCGATCAATACTTCCAGCAGGGTAAAGCCGCGCGAGTCGCTCATCCTAAAAATAGCAATCGATACTTGTGTTCCGAAATCCCGCCCACCCTTCGACAGGGCTCTCCTGAGCGAAGCCGAAGGGCTCAGGGCAAACGGAACTTCGGAATGCTCAACTGCTCTTTTCCGGTTCATGGCTTGATCGCAACGTTAGCCACCGTCAAGCCTTCCTCGGCGGTGTTGGCAACGAAATACAAGCTATCGCTGTCGTGTTGGGCAATGCCGATTTGGAAGACTTCGGAGGCGCCATCCGGCGTCAGTATGATTTGCGGCTCGGGATGAACCGTGAAGCCGGGTCGTTTATTCAAATACACCGGTTTTTCATCCAGTTTCAACGACAGCTGCATCCGCGCATTCAGTGTTCTCGGTTTAAACAGTTGATCGACGGTTTCCGGCAGCCATTCATCTTTTTGCAAACTCAAAAATCGGTAGCCTTCGCTGAACAACTCAAGCGCGACGACTTCGCCGCGCACCATCGCTTCCTGTTCGGCAAGTTCCAGCAACATAGCCAGACGCTCCGCTTCCAGTTGCTGCTGCTTGCTCCGGTCGGCATTGCCCATCGCCAACACCGCCATACCGGCCATCAAGCCTATCAGCACCATAGCGATCAACAGCTCGATCAGCGTAAAGCCTCGTGATTTCAAGGCGGCAATCGAGATTACTTCTCGCTCCAGTTGGTGATGTCGGCATTGGCTTCGGTGCCGCCTTCCACGCCATCGGCGCCGAAGGAATACAAGTCGAACTCGCCGTGGGTGCCGGGCTGCATGTAGTAATAAGGCTTACCCCAGGCATCGGCCGGCAACTGATCCAGATAGCCGCCCTGCTTCCAATGCGCGCCTTGCGGCAAGTTGGCGGGCTTATGGACCAGGGCTTCCAGGCCTTGATCGGTGGTCGGATAGCTGAAATTATCCAGCCGATATAAATCCAATGCGGCGGTGATGGCGCGAATATCCTGCAAGGTGCGGGTGGCACGGGCCTCATCCGGCCGGCCCATGATCTTGGGGACGACGATGGACGCCAATATTCCGAGAATCACGACGACGATCATCACTTCGATCAGGGTAAAGCCTAGCTGTTTTTTGTTGGTCATAACGGTACGAATTAGTTCATGTTAATGCACCCCCATGTGGATAGTTACCGTTAAGTTAAGAATTTGCCGCACTGTAGGGTCGAATTTAATTATACCCTGTGGGTATTCGACCTTTAGCGCCAAAGTGCGAATAAATTCGCACCTACAAGTTCTTAACTTAACGGTATTGCCTTGCGGATGCGGGACAATAAAAATTGTGTTTGTCGGGTTACGCCCTACCGGGCTTTCATGCCCATAGGGTAAACCCGGCCTACATTGATTAGATTAGAAAGCCAAAATGACAGGCGTATGACAAACGCAATACGGCTATCGAATCAGTTGGTTCATCTCAAAAATCGGCAGCAGAATCGCCAGCACGATGGTCAATACCACCAGTCCCATGAACAAGATCAGCGCCGGCTCGAACAAACCCATGGTCAATTCGGTGAGCGCCTGAATGTCGCGTTCCTGATCGTCGGCGGCGCTTTCCAGCATGCGCGGCAGCTGCCCGCTGGCCTCGCCGCTGGCGACCAGATGGATGGTCACCGGCGGGAACAGGCCACTGGCTTCCAGCGCCTTGTTCAGACTCTGGCCTTCCCTCACCCTGACGGCGGTGTTGGCCACGGCCTGCTGCATGGCATTGTTGGATAACACCTGGGCGGAGATTTTCAGGGCTTCCAGCAATTCCACGCCGCTATTGGTCAGGATCGCCAGGGTGCGGGTGAAACGGGCGGTGTTCATGCCCTTGGAAAAGGGCGCGGTTATCGGCATGGTCAGCAAGAAACGGTGAAAGGCCATGCGCGGCTCCGGCTTGCGCAGCACCAGCTTGGCGGCAAGCGACAAGGCGATCGCCACCAACAGCAGGATCAAGCCGTTGTTCTTCAGAAAGTCGCTGCACGAGATCAATCCCTGGGTAATGGCCGGCAACTCATGCCCCATTTTGTCGAACACGCCGGTGATTTCCGGCACCACGTAGGCCAAAAGTCCGATCACCACCAGCAAGGATACCGACGACAGCAACACCGGATAAATCATCGCCATTTGCAGTTTGCGGTAGAGCTGGCCCTTGTCGCTTAAATAATCGGCCAGTTTTTCCAACACCTGATCGAGCTTGCCCGACGACTCGCCGGCTTCTATGGTGGCGCGGTACAGCGGCGGAAAGGTGCTGGGAAAAGCCTGACAGGCTATCGCCAGGCTCTGGCCTTCCAGAATCCGGCTCCTGACCGCCAGCAAGATGCGCCGGGCTTTAGCCGATTCCAGTTGGCGGGCGATGATACCCAGCGCTTCGTCTATCGCCAGGCCTGATTTCAGCAATGCCGCCAACTGCCGGGTAATATGGGCCAGATGGCGCATGCCGATGCGCTGGGCCAGCAGTGGCGATCCACCCGCATGTTCTTTTTTGTGAACTTCCTGAATCTCCAGCAGGGTTAAATCGTTAGTCTTCAGCTGCTGGCGGGCGCTCTTAATGGTGTCGCTTTCCAACGTGCCCTTGACCGATTTGCCCTTGGCGTTGATGGCCTGATATTCGAAGACCGCCATGACTATTAATCCTTCAAGGTGATGCGGATGGCTTCGTCGAAACTGGTTTCGCCGTTCAGGACTTTTTCCAGCGCGCTTTGTTGAATGCTGCGCGACGACAGCCTCGCCTGTCTCTCCAGCTCGAGGTCACCGGCACCGTCGTGGATCGCCTGCTGCATAGTGCTGTCGAGCATGATCAACTCGAAAATACCTGCGCGTCCCTTGTAGCCGTGGTCATGGCAATGTGGGCAACCTTGTGCTTGATAGACGGTGACGAGCGCCTGATCGTCGCCGGCATAGCCCAGCCTCGCCAGATCCCGCCCCGGAATCTGTTCGGCCTGCTTGCAATGCGGGCACAGCTTTCGCAGTAGGCGCTGGGCAATCACCCCGACCAGGCTAGATGCCAGCAAAAAGGGCTCGATTCCCATGTCACGCAAGCGGGTGATGGCGCCGACGGCGGTGTTGGTGTGTAGCGTCGACAGCACCAAATGTCCGGTCAAGCTGGCTTGTACCGCGATTTCGGCGGTTTCCCGGTCGCGAATCTCGCCGACCATCACGATATCCGGGTCCTGGCGCAGAATGGCGCGCAAGCCCTTGGCGAAGGTCATATCCACCTTGCTGTTGACCTGGGTCTGGCCGACGCCGTCCAGATAGTATTCGATCGGGTCCTCGACGGTGAGGATGTTGCGGCTGCGTTGGTTGAGCTGATTGACGATGGCATAGAGACTGGTGGTCTTGCCGGAGCCGGTGGGCCCGGTGACCAGGATAATGCCGTGCGGCCGGGCGATCATGTTTTGAATGCTGTTCAGCTCGTAATCCGACATGCCGACCTGTTTCAGGCTTAATTGGTTGGCCTGCTTGTCCAGCAGCCTCAGCACCACCCGCTCGCCGTGGCCGGACGGCAGGGTCGACACCCGGACATCCACCGTGCGGCCGCCGATATTCAAGGAGATACGGCCATCCTGCGGCAGCCTTTTCTCGGCGATGTCCAGCTTGGCCATCACCTTCAGCCTGGAAATCACCATCGGCGCGAACTCTCGTTGTGGCTCGATGATTTCCCGCAAGGTGCCATCCACGCGGAAACGCACCACCATGCGTTTTTCATAGGATTCGATATGAATATCAGAGGCGTTTTCCTTGATAGCTTCGGTCAACAGCGCGTTGATCAGGCGGATGATGGGCGCCTCGTCCTCGCTCTCCAGCAGGTCTTCCGGTTTCGGCAGATGCAGGGCCATGTCGGATAGGTCGATATTGTCCTGCATGTCGTCAACCATGCGTTGGGCATGACCGGTTTTGTGTTCGTAAACCGCCTGCAACAGGCGTTCAAAATCCTCTTCGCTGACTTGTTCGAAGCTCGCCGGCCTATCGACGAAGCGCCGCACCTCCAGCAAGGCTGTCGCAGAGGCCTTGCCGTGGTAGGCGATGCTTGCGTCGCTATCCGTGTATTCCCGCACAATCACGCCGTGGCGCTTGGCAAAACCGTAAGCCGGCAACCTGCCGCTGGCCTTGACCGGCGTGGTTTCGCTATCAGTTGCCATTGCCGCCGGCCGCTTGTCCACCGTTGTCCGGGTTTGCCGAATCATTATCCGGCAGTTTTTCCATCAACGGCTGCCTTTCATCTGGCATCAACAACACCCCGTCCCGGTTAAACTCCTGCTGTTTGTCGCGAATATAATTGTATTTGTCATGCGTTAATCCGGTGGACTTGCCCGCATCCCTGATGATCTGCGGGCGCAGGAACACCATCAGGTTTTTCTTGGTGATGGTCGTGGAATTGGTTTGAAACAGATATCCCAGCCACGGCAGATCGCCTAGTAAGGGCACCTTGTCGACGGTTTCCGTTATATCGTCTTGTATCAAGCCCCCCAACACCAACACTTTGCCGTCGTCCACCAGCACGCTGGTTTCGATCTTTCGTTTGTTGGTCTGCAAATCGGCACCGCTGGTACCTTGAACTACGCTGGATACCTCTTGAGCGACTTTCAACTTGACCGCATTGCCTTCGCTGATTTGTGGCAACACTTTGAGTTTGATACCGATGTCTTCTCGCTGTATGGTTTGAAACGGAGTGCTTAGGCTGCCGCCGACGGAAGGCGTGTATTGGCCGGTCGTCAACGGGATATTCCGCCCTACTATCATGCTGGCTTCTTCGTTGTCCATGGTTACCAGCGACGGGGTCGACAGCACATTCACATCGGTATCGTTGGCAAACGCGGTGATCAACGCCTTCAATTCGCTGCCGGCCAGATAGCCGATACTCAAGCCTTTTCCAACGTTGCGAACAAAATTCGCCAGATCGAGGTCGTTTTTGAGACCATTTCTATTCGCGGCAAATGGGCTCGAATTCTCCTTGGTCTGCCACTCGACGCCTATGTTCTGCGACTTGTCATAACTGACCTCGGCGATGATGGCTTCGATATGAACTTGTGCACGGCGCACATCCAACTGTCTGACCACCGATTTCAGTGTCAGCATCAAGTCGTGCGGCGCGGTGATGATCAGCGCATTGGCCGCTTCGTCGGCGCGAATATCGAAATCTTTTCCGGTGGTGGCCTTGGTCTTGGGTTTATCCGCTTTTTCGTCTTTTTGCGAACCGACGCCGGTCAGGGTTTCCACCAGTTCCTTGGCCACCGCATAGCGCATGTAAATCACCTCGGTGTTGCCGCTTTTTTCCACCGGCGTATCGAGATTGGCGATCAAGGCCCGCAGTTGCAAACGCATGTCGGAATCGCCGCCGACGATGATGGAATTGGATCGTTCATCGGCGACCAAGGGTGGCGCGGTCGCCGTGGTTTTCCCGGCGTTACTGCTGGTAATCAGGGTGTTCAAAGGCTCAATCAAATCAGCCGCGTTGGCATGGCGCAGACTGATGATTTCGATGTTTTGCACATCGCTCTTATCTATCTGTTTGATCATCAGCGCCAGGCGATTCACGTTGGCCGCGGTATCGGACAGAATGATGGTGTTACTTTCCGGAACCGCGCCCATGAACGCATATTGCGGCATCAGCGGCAGCAAGGTTTGCACCACCTGGGCCGCATCGACATGGTGTACCTGCACGATGCGGGTCAGCTGTTCGTCGCCGTTTTGGGAACTGGCGCGTAGCTCGCTCTCTTCGCCATCCTGTTTGGCGGTGATATTGGGAATGATCTTGACGATGTTGCCGTTGGGCACCGCCGAATAGCCATGCACCTTAAGGATGGACAAAAACACGTCATAGACTTGGGCGGCCTTCATCGGCGTGGAGGTCACCACCGATATATTGCCGGTGATACGAGGATCGACGATGAAGTTTTTGCCGGTGGCATCGGCAACGGTTTCGATCAGCGCCCGAATATCGACGTCCTTGAAATTCAGCGTAAATTCGTCTTTTTCCGCCACTACCAACCGACAAAATAGGGCCAGAATCAAGCCGATCAACAAACGTGTTTTCATGTGTGGATATTACAGGGGAGGATTATTCAGTGGTTGCCGGCAAAGCGGCCTTATTTCTTTCGAGCGCCAGGAATTCCTGGCGATTGTTATGTTCAATCACGACCCGGCTGTGCTCAACGGTTTTCAAGATCGCGCCGCCGGGCAATTCTTCGCCCGGCCTGTATTTTTTTTGTTGACCATCGTCGGCTTGAATGATGACGCTAGTATTTTCCGGCGCTTGCGAAAACAGGAATACACCCAACAGTTTCAACTGCAATTGGGTCTCCGACACCGAGGTACTGGCTTGCTGGCCATTTGCGCTCCGCCCAAATAAATGCCAGTCGGCGATTTGCAGTAAATCCGGTGGAGGCGGGACGTTGCTTGTTTCAATAGCCGCCGGAACAGGTGATCCAAGTGTTGTCGGCTGATCGGCATCCGCCGCCCCGATCGATACCACAAAAAACAAGACATAACTGAAATAGACACTCGCCAGAAACGTTGCCAATACGCGAAAAAATGCCATCCCTGGCAGTCCGGCGCCGGTTACCTTCAACTGGAAAGTGAATCGCGATAGTTCCTTAAATTTCATCATGCAAGGATTATGCTGCAGGAATATGACTGTTTTATGACGCATGCCCGAACCACCGACTCGTTGGACGTTTATCGGATTTTTCGCCAACCTCCTCTACTCCGAGAATTTAGCCAAATTCAAACTCTGTTATAAACCTGTAACATTAATGTTTTACTCTTATCTGCCTAACATCAGCCGCATGTGGGCGGCCTGGTTTTTTGCACAAGCACGTGTATAAGGGATAAGCGTTGAGCGAGAACGAACACTTTTTAAACGATAAGAAACACATCGTTTCGATGCGGCTGAATAACTCCGACAGGATTGCGGTGCGCTCGACAGCGGCGCGCCTGTTCGTCCGTGAGTCCGAACTCTACCGATTTGCGGTCTACCATCTGCTGAATCGCCTGCATAAGTTGCATGACGAATCCTGCACCGGCAGCGACCTATTGCCGCTATTTCTGGAATTCAGGGAAGAACTCAACATTCACCTGGGCCTAAAGAAGCATCAGCTTTTCAAGATTTTTAATTGCAAGAACACCACGCCGGACAAATTCGTGGCGATGGCCGATATTGAATTGCTGCTGTTACCGCATCACGCGGTTCGCCAGCGTTTGCAGCAAACCAGTGACGCCGCGGCACAAAAGCAGACCGCTACCGACGCCTGGTTGAAGGGTTATCTGGCGGAAAAATACCATCTGACCCTGGATTTGGAATACGAAACAGACGAGGAATAGGCTAGGGTTATAAACAATTCCCTACCAGTCATTCGCAAATCGGGAAGTTTGCTTTGAACATATCTTGATCGGTTACCAGCATCTCCGCGCGCAACTCGGCATCGGCGCCTATAAACTGACTATGCCAGCCTCCAAAATCAGCTGTCGCCAATGGCTTGGCAAAATGATAGCCCTGCACTTCGTGGCAATGATGACTAGTCACGCACTCCAGCTCTTCGCTATTTTCCACGCCTTCCGCGACCGTTTCCAGGCCCAGGCTGTTACCCAGCGCGATAATGGCCCGGACGATGGCTTCGTTGGCCGGCGTGGTTTTGATGTACCGGATAAAGGACTGATCGATTTTAATGCGGTCTATCGGAAACTTGCGCAAATAGCTCAGGCTGGAATAGCCGGTTCCAAAGTCGTCGATGGCAAGTTTCACGCCCAACGCCCTAAGCTCCGTCAGGGTCTGTACCGCTTGTTCGGCATGATTCATCACCACACTTTCGGTTAATTCCAGCTCCAGATATTGCGGGTCTATGCCGCTGTCCTCGATAATCTGCTTGACCAGCCCACAAAACTCCGGCTGCTGAAACTGTACCGCCGAAATATTGACCGCCATCCGAAACGTCGGCAGACCTTCCCCTATCCAAGTCAAATGCTGGCGGCAGGCTTCGCGTAGCACCCATTCGCCGATGGGAATAATCAAGCCGGTTTCTTCGGCGATGGGAATGAACGTGGCCGGCGAAACCATGCCCAGTTCCGGATGCTGCCAGCGCAACAAGGCTTCCACGCCGATCACCCGGTGTTCGGGAAGCTGAATTTGCGGCTGGTAGAACAGCGACAGTTCGCCGCTTTCCAAAGCCATCCGCAACTGGGTTTCCAAACTCATCCGCTGAATATTGCCGTGATCCATTTCCGCCGAATAAATCAGGTAAGCGTTACGGCCGCGCTGTTTGACTTCGTACATCGCCGCATCGGCCTTGCGAATCAGACCATCGATACTTTCATCATGCCGCGGATAAAACGCGACGCCCATGCTGGCAGTGATCTGGATCTCGCGTTCGAAAACCGGCATCGGCAACCGCAGTTTTTCGGAAATATTGGCGACCACGCCGGCCGCATCGTCCTCGCTGTCGATGTCGATGTTCTGCAGGATGATCACAAACTCGTCGCCGCCTAGTCGGGCAACCGTGTCGCTTTGCCTCACGCAGGCCGTCAATCGATCCGCCGCGATTCGCAGCAAGCGATCGCCGAAACTGTGCCCCATGCTGTCGTTGATGTATTTGAACCGATCCAGATCGACGAAGATCAGCGCCAGCATCTTATGGTTGCGCTGGGCATTTTGACAGGCCTGCTGCAGACGGTCGTTGAACAACAAGCGGTTCGGCAGACCGGTCAGCTGGTCGTAATGGGCGAGAATATAAAGATCACGCTGCCGGCGGTGGGTAATTTCCTCCAATAGGGCATGTCCGGTGGCCATGCCCGCATATATACCCTCATCCAGCACGATAAAACCGTTGACCATGTGCCGCATGCCGGAATCGATGATAATCTGCGCCACGTTATCGATGCCGGCATTGATGTCGACGACGATGGGATTGGTATCCATGATCTCGGTAATCCGCTTGTTATGCAGCAGATCTCGGGAAAACGGCCTGAGAAAAATCTCGCTGATCTTCCCTCTATCCATGATACCCACCGGCGTGTGATGCTGATCGACAATCGCGACGGCCGGCAAATCCTCGTGACGAATGAAATGATCCAACACTTCGACACAGCGCGCCTTCGTGGAGATAGGCTCTACATATTTCAATAAACGCCTGACCGAAGACGCTCCTTCGTCAACATCCTGGCGTTGCTTGTTGGCATCTCTTAAGGCTAACTGGAAAGAATCGACCGGAAAAAACATCATGACTTGCAAGACCGACTGAATAAAGGTGGCGTTAATCTAAAGGCTGGTTGTTACAATTTGATTACGCAAGCCGTCGGCTCGCAAGGCCCGTTACCTTAAAAATTGGACATTTGACCTTTCTGGCTAGATCTTACTCCCTCCCCATCAGAGCCGCACATTCGGCCCAGCCACTGCTATCCGGCGCTGGACAGCATCCCGGTACAACGGCTATTCTCCGCGCTTACGATACTTGCAGCACTGGAGGCACCATGTCACTGACACCCGTTTTATTTCCCGAATTGATCAACGCCGTTACGGAAACCATCGCCGCCCATGCCGAGGCCGTTACAGAACTGGATCAGGCGATAGGTGACGGCGACCATGTCTTCAATCTGCAGCGTGGTTTGCAGGCATTGCAGGCCGGCAATGCCGACATCGCCGTATTGGATTGGCCAGCCGCCTGGCAAAAAATCGGCATGATCTTGATGTCGGCGGTGGGCGGCGCTTCAGGTTCACTGTATGCCACGCTTTTCATCAGCCTTAACAAAAACAGCCATGATAAAACCATAGATTTGCAGAATTTTGCGTCGATTTTTGGATTAGCCGTCGACGCCGTCAAGCAACGCGGCAAGGCCGACGTCGGCGAAAAGACCATGCTGGATGTACTGGTGCCGGTGGCGGAAGCCTTGAAACAGGATGCGGCGGCGGGCAAACCGTTGCCTGAGGTGTTGGATCATGTTTGCGCGGTCGCGGAAGCCGGCGTGGAAAGCACGCGAAATATGCTGGCCACCAAGGGCCGCGCCTCGTTTTTGGGCGAGCGCAGCATAGGCCACATCGATGCCGGCGCCAAGACCGCGCAGTTGATGATAGAGGCGGTTGCGGGGGTGTTGAAAAAAGCGGCTTAATATCGCTGAGCTATGGGAGCGACTCGTAAGAAGACCGGCTGGGTTGAATGCAATGAAACCCAGCAATTACTAAATCTTAAGATCGGGTCAGAGGAGGCCGAAGCCTCCGTCTGCCCACAGAACCGTGCGTACGGGTCCGTACACGGCTCATCACGCAAGACTCACCCATTGAGAAACTTCAAACCAAT
>Ga0316622_100000121_pt1 | contig 36936 bp, 48 predicted proteins | sample OWC_Aug_OW2_C1_D_FD_207646 | JGI IMG/M metagenome (GOLD analysis project Ga0316622, IMG submission 207646) | Wetland soil microbial communities from Old Woman Creek delta, Ohio, United States - OWC_Aug_OW2_C1_D5_C | ecosystem: Environmental > Terrestrial > Soil > Wetlands | place: USA: Ohio... | reverse complement strand
ACGTGACGGTGACGGTGAACCTGATCACGCCGATCGCGATGGACCGCGGGCTACGCTTCGCGATTCGCGAGGGAGGCCGGACGGTGGGCGCCGGCACGGTCACGGAGATCCTCGAGTAAGGGGGACGCTCGCGGGGAGGGAACCGGCAGCCCGGCGCCCTGGCGCGCCGGGGACGCGGCCCGCTCCGGAGCACTAGCCTTCCGGCCGACTGGCCGGCGGAACGAAGATGGTGAACGAGAAGATCCGCATCCGGCTCAAGGCATACGATCACCGGGTTCTGGACCAGTCCACGAGCGAGATCGTGGACACGGCGAAGCGAACCGGGGCACGCGTGGCCGGGCCCATTCCGCTCCCGACGGTGCGGAATCGGTGGACGGTGCTGCGATCCCCGCACGTGGACAAGAAATCGCGGGAGCAGTTCGAGATCCGCACCCACAAGAGGCTCTTGGACATCCTCCAGCCCACCCCGGAGACGGTCGACGCGCTGATGAAGCTCGACCTTCCGGCCGGGGTGGACGTGGAGATCAAGGCCTTCGGACCGTCGCAGGGATGATGAGGGACGGGAGATGGTCGAAGGAATCATCGGCAAGAAGGTCGGCATGACCCAGGTCTTCCTGGAGGATGGCACGATGACTCCCGTCACGGTCATCGAGGCCGGGCCGTGCGTCGTCGTGCAGCGCAAGAGCGTCCAGAAGGACGGCTACGAGTCGGTGCAGCTCGGCCTGGTCGACGCGAAGGCGACGCGCCGCGCGACCCGGCCGATGCGCGGGCACCACGAGAAGGCCGGGGTACCGCCGACGCGGCTGCTCCGGGAGTTCCGCCTCGAAGCGGGTGCCGCGCTCAAGCCCGGCGACCGCGTGCTCGTGGACATCTTCGAGGGCGTCGGCAAGGTGGACGTGATCGGCACCTCCAAGGGGAAGGGGTTCCAGGGGGTCATGCGGCGCCACAAGTTCCGAGGCGGCGCGGCCAGCCACGGCTCGATGTTCCACCGCGCGCCCGGGTCGATCGGGGCCTCGGCGTTCCCCTCGAGGGTCTTTCCGGGGATGCGCGGGCCGGGACACATGGGGGATGCGCGGATCACGGTGAAGAACCTGCGCGTGGTGCGGGTGGACGTGGAGAAGAACCTGCTCCTGGTGCGCGGGGCCGTCCCGGGCGCCCCGGGGGCCGCGCTCATGATCCGCAAGGCGAAGGCCGGTTCCGCGGCCGGGAAGAGCTGACCATGCTCGAGATCACCGTTCGCAACTGGAAGGGCGAGGCGTTGCGCTCGTTGCCCGTGGAGAGCGCGCTCGCGGAGTATCCGCTCAAGAAGCACCTGATCTACGAGGCCATGTGCGCCCACCGTGCGGGCGCCAGGCGCGGCACGCACAAGACCAAGAACCGCGTCGAAGTCTCGGGCGGCACGAAGAAACTGTGGCGCCAGAAGCATACCGGGCGCGCGCGCATGGGGGACAACCGCTCGCCGCTGTGGAGGCACGGCGGCACGGTGCAGGGCCCGGTCCCCCGCTCCTACGCCTGGGACTTTCCGAAGCGGATGCGCTGGAACGCGATCCGGTCGGCCTTCGCGCAGATGCTGCGCGAAGGCAAGGTGGTGTGCCTGGAAGACCTGGCCCTGGAGACCCCGAAGACACGCGACCTGGAGGCCGCGCTCTCCGGGAACCTGGGGATCTCCGGGAAGGCGCTGCTCGTGCCCGTGGGAGAGGAGAGAAACCTCGAGCTGGCGGCCCGCAACAACCCCCGCCTGCGGGTGGTCCGGGCGCTGGGCGTCAGCATCGTGGACCTGCTGGACCACGACACGGTGGTCCTTTCGGAGCCGGCCTTGAAGCGGCTCAGCGAGGTTCTGGTCCGATGAAGACCGCCCACAGGATCCTGCGCCATCCGCTGATCACGGAGAAGTCGACGCTGCGCCGTCAGGCGGACGGCATCTACTGCTTCAAGGCCGATGTGCGCGCCAACAAGATCGAGATCGCGCGCGCGGTCGAGGCGCTGTTCAGCGTGAAGGTGGCGGAGGTGCGGACCTCCCAGGTGCGCGGCAAGCGGCGCCGCATGGGTCGCCACCTCGGCAAGCGACCCGACTGGAAGAAGGCCTGGGTGCGGCTCCAGCCCGGTCAGAAGGAAATCGAGTTCTTCGAGGCGAGCTAAGGGGATCTGTCCATGGCGATCAAGACCTACAAACCCACGAGCGCCGGGCGCCGCGGCATGACCCGTACGATCCGGGTCGCGACGACCGCGAACAGCCCCCACAAGCCGCTCCTGGACAAGAAGACCCGCAGCGGCGGCCGCGACAACCGGGGCCTGACCTCGGTCCGCTTCCGGGGGGGCGGCCACAAGCGGCGCCTCCGCATCATCGACTTTCGCCGGGACAAGATCGGAATCCCCGCACGGGTCGAGACGGTGGAGTACGACCCGAACCGCTCCGCCAACATCGCGCTCGTCTGCTACGCGGACGGCGAGCGGCGCTACATCCTGGCGCCCGAGGGCCTGGTCCTCGGGCGAACCGTGGTGGCCAGCCCCGAAGCGGACATCTTGGTCGGCAACGCCCTTCCCCTCAAGGCCATCCCGCTCGGAACGACGATCCACAACGTCGAGCTGCGGCGCTTCAAGGGCGGCCAGCTGGTGCGGGCGGCGGGGGCCGGGGCGCAGCTCGTGGCGCGGGAAGGGGAGTACGCCCAGGTGCGGCTTCCGTCGGGCGAGGTGCGCAAGGTGCATGTGGAGTGCTACGCGACCATCGGCCAGATCGGCAACCTCGACCACGAGAACGAGAGCGTGGGGAAGGCGGGGCGGACGCGCTGGAGAGGGCGCCGGCCGCACGTGCGCGGCGTGGCGATGAACCCCGTGGATCATCCCCACGGGGGCGGCGAGGGGAAGACCTCGGGCGGACGTCATCCGGTGACGCCCTGGGGGTTCCCGACCAAGGGCAAGAAGACCCGCAACAGCCGGCGCACGGACGTGTTCATCGTCCGCAGGCGCAAGTAGGGAGACGGTATGGCGCGCTCCATCGCAAAAGGTCCCTTCGTGGACGAGCACCTGCGCAAGAAGGTGGAGGACCTCAACAAGAGGTTCGAGAAGAAGGTGATCAAGACCTGGTCGCGGCGCTCCACCGTGTTCCCGGACATGGTCGGCCACACGCTGGCCGTCCACAACGGGAAGAAGTTCATCCCGGTCTACGTGACCGAGAACATGGTGGGCCACAAGCTCGGCGAGTTCGCGGCGACGCGGACCTTCCGCGGCCACGGGACCAAGGGTGACAAGACCGCCACGGTGGCGTGACCGGAGCATCGATCATGATGGCGAGGGCACAGCACAAGTATCTCGGGGTTTCGGCGCAGAAGACGCGTCTGGTCGTGGACCAGGTGCGGGGGAAGAGCGTGGGCGACGCGCTGTCGGTCCTGCGCTTTTCTCCCAAGCGCGTGGCCCGCGACGTGGAGAAGGTCGTACGCTCCGCGCTGGCCAACGCCCAGCAGAAGGACCCCAAGGTGGATGTCGATCGCCTCGTGGTCTCGCGGGCGGTGGTGAACGAGGGCCCTCCCCAGAAGCGGGCGCGGCACCGCAGCATGGGACGCCTGTACCGGATCCTGAAGAAGAGCTGCCACGTGACGATCGATCTGGACGTGAAGGCTGCGGGCCGCGGCAAGGCGAGCGCGGCGGGGCGGAGGTAAGCGTGGGCCAGAAAGTTCATCCCTACGGGTTTCGCATCGGCTACAACAAGACCTGGCGCTCGCGCTGGTACGCCGAGAAGAAGTACGCCGAGTTGCTCCACGAGGACCTGGCGCTGCGCCGGGAGCTCAAGAAGAAGCTCGGCCACGCCGGAGTGGCCGCGATCGAGATCGAGCGCGCCGCGAACAAGCTCAAGGTGAACATCCTCACGAGCCGGCCCGGGATCATCATCGGGCGCAAGGGCGTGGAGGTGGACCGTCTCAAGGAGGAGATCCGCAAGCGCACCCAGCGCGACGTGTTCATCAACATCCTGGAGATCGACAAGCCGGAGCTGGATGCGCAGCTCGTCTCCGAGGCGATCGCGATGCAGCTCGAGAAGCGCGTGGCGTTCCGCCGCGCCATGCGCAAGGCCGTGGAATCGGCCCAGCGCTTCGGCGCCAAGGGAATCCGGGTCCGGGTCGGGGGGCGCCTGGCAGGGGCGGAGATCGCGCGCTCGGAGTGGTACCTCGAGGGCCGGCTCCCGCTCCACACGCTGCGCTCCGACGTGGACTACGGCTTCGCCGAGGCGCGCACGACGTATGGGGTCATCGGCGTGAAGGTCTGGATGTATCTGGGGGAATCGCGGCAGGTCCGGGTCGCCGAGGACGCGCGCCGCTAGCGGAAGGGTCGACTCATGTTGATGCCGAGCAAGGTCAAGTTCCGGAAGCAGCAGCGCGGACGGCGTGCCGGGAAGGCGCAGACGGGCAGCAGCCTGGCCTTCGGCGACTACGGGCTCAAGGTGCTCGAGGCCGGCTGGATCACGGCCCGCCAGATCGAGGCGAGCCGCGTCGCGATGACGCGCTTCGTCAAGCGCGGCGGGAAGATCTGGGTGCGCATCTTCCCCGACAAGCCGATCACGAAGAAACCCGCCGAAACCCGCATGGGCAAGGGAAAGGGCGCTCCGGAGGCGTGGGTCGCGGTCGTGAAGCCGGGCCGCATCCTCTTCGAGATGGAGGGGATCACCGAGGCGGAGGCGCGCCAGGCGATCCGCCTGGCGAGCCAGAAGCTGCCGCTGCCCACCCGCTTCGTGTCCCGGCAGGCCTAGGCGGCCCAGGAGTACAACGACGATGGCACTCGAACCAAGCAAGCTCCGCGACAGCAGCCTCGAGGAACTGGATCAGGAAGAGAAGGACCTGCGGGAGCAGATCTGGAAGCTGCAACTGCAGCGCTCCACGGGACAGGTGGCGGATCCGCACAAGACGCGTGCGGCGCGCAAGGACCTGGCTCGCGTCCTGACGGTCCGGCGTGAGCGCGAGCTGTCCGCACGGAAGGGACGGCGGGGATGACACAGGAAGCGACGGGGAAAGCCAGGCGAGTCGGCGTCACGAAGGTCGGAGTGGTCGTCTCTCACGCGGGCACGAAGACCGCCATCGTGCGCGTGGTCCGGACGGTGGGCCACGGCGCGTATCGGCGCTACGTGCAGCGCTCCGCGCGGTTCATGGCGCACGACGAGCGGAACCTGTGCAAGGTCGGGGACACGGTCGAGATCGTCGAGTCTCGGCCGCTCTCGGCGCACAAGCGCTGGCGTGTGCGCCGGGTCGTGCGGGCCGCCGTCGCCGGGCAGCACGACGCGGGCCCCGCGGCCGAGGCGGCGGCGCGTGGGGGTGGCCGATGATCCAGATGCGGACGATCCTCGCCGTCGCGGACAACTCGGGGGCGAAGAAGATCTCCTGCATCCACATGCGCGGGGGGTCCCAGGGGAAGTACGCCGAGATCGGGGACGTGATCACGGCCTCGGTCAAGGAGGCCGATCCGGACGGAAACGTGAAGAAGGGACAGGTCGTCCGGGCGGTGGTCGTGCGCCAGGTCGACGCCTTTCGCCGGCGGGACGGCTCGTACATCCGCTTCGACGAGAACGCCGCCGTTCTGATCAACGAGGCGAAGGAGCCGATCGGGACCCGCGTCTTCGGGCCGGTCGCCCGGGAGCTGCGGGACAAGAAGTTCATGAAGATCGTCTCGCTGGCCCCGGAAGTCCTGTGAGGCCGGGGGGAGAAACGATGCCCAAGGTGCGCGTGAAGAAGAACGACACGGTCGTGGTCATCTCCGGCAAGGACCGGGGCAAGAAGGCGCGGGTGCTGCAGGTGATGCCGCGCACCTCTCGCGCGCTCGTGGAGGGCGTGCACATGGTGAAGCGGCACACCAAGCCGAACCCGCAGCGGAACATCAAGGGCGGAATCTTGAGCAAGGAGTCCCCGATCCACGTTTCCAATCTGATGGTGATCGATCCGGACACGGACCGGCCGACCCGCGTCGGCAGCAAGGTTCTGGACGACGGTCGCCGCGTCCGGGTGTCGAAGCGCAGCGGAGCGGTGCTCGACCGCTGAGGGGTCGCTCGAAGTCGGAGGATCGAATGTCGAGGCTCGCGGAGCAGTACAAGAAGCAGGTGGCGCCGGCGCTCATGCAGCAGTTCGGCTACACGAGCGTGATGGCGGTCCCCAAGGTGGCCAAGGTGGTCATCAACATGGGGGTCGGCGACGCGATCGCGGACGCGAAGCTCATGGATCAGGCGGTGGAGGAGCTCACGGTGATCGCCGGCCAGAAGCCGGTGGTCACGAAAGCGCGGAAATCCATCGCCAACTTCAAGCTGCGCGCGGGGATGTCCGTCGGATGCCGGGTGACGCTGCGCGGCGAGCGGATGTTCGAGTTTCTCGACCGCCTGATGAACCTGGCGCTGCCCCGTGTGCGCGACTTCCGCGGCGTGTCCCCGAAGTCGTTCGACGGCAGGGGAAACTACACGCTCGGGATCCGCGACCAGCTGATCTTCCCGGAGATCAACTACGCCAAGGTCCAGAAGGTCAAGGGAATGAACATCTGCATCGTAACCACGGCGGGCACCGACGAGGAGGGGCGGGCGCTCCTCACGGGCTTGGGCATGCCGTTCCGCAAGAACTAGGGAGGGGCGAAGACGTGGCGACCCAGGCATGGATGGCCAAGACCCGGCGAGCTCCGAAGTTCGCCGTTCGCCGGCACAACCGCTGCCGGCGCTGCGGGCGCGCGCGTGGCTACGTGCGCAAGTTCCAGCTCTGCCGGATCTGCTTCCGGATGTTGGCGCTGGAAGGGGCCCTTCCGGGCGTGACGAAGTCGAGCTGGTGAGAGAACGAGCAAGGACGGGAGACGAGCGACCATGAGCATGACCGATCCGATCTCGGACCTCCTGACGCGGATCCGGAACGCGCAGATGGCGCGCCACCCGAGCGTGGACGTGCCCTCCTCGCGCATGAAGCTGGAGATCGTCCGGATCCTCAAGGACGAAGGGTACGTGGAGGAGTTCGAGGTGGTGCAGGCCGCGCCGCAGGACGTGCTGCGCGTGCGCCTCAAGTACGGAAGTACGGGCGAGCGCGCGATCACGGGCCTGGAGCGGGTGAGCCGGCCCGGGCGGCGCGTGTACTGCGGCAAGGACGAGATCCCGAAAGTGCTGGGCGGGCTCGGGGTGACCATCCTGTCCACGCCCAAGGGGATCCTCACGGGGGGCGCCTGCCGACGGCTGGGGGTCGGCGGCGAAGTGCTGTGCAACGTGTGGTGAGCGGCGGAGAGCTTCGACATGTCACGAATCGGTAGGCTTCCCGTGCCCGTGGGCTCCGGCGTCCAGGTGACGATCGGGGCCAAAACGCTGCGCATCCAGGGGCCCAAGGGGGCGCTCGAGCAGGCGCTTCCGGAGGGGATCACGGCGGAGATGGATGGCGCGCACGTGGTCCTGAAACGGCGCGAGGAGACGAAGAGCCAAAAGGCTCTGCACGGGCTCTCCCGCGCGCTGCTCGCCAACGCCGTGCAGGGCGTGACGCGCGGGTTCACGCGCGAGCTCGAGATTCAGGGGGTCGGGTATCGCGCCCAGCTGGAGGGCCGCGCGGTGCTCTTCAGCCTGGGGTTCACGCACCCGATTCGGTTCTCGATCCCCGAGGGGATCCAGATCGCCGTGGACAAGCAGACGCGGATCACGGTCAGCGGCGTGGACCGCCAGGCGGTGGGACAGGTGGCCGCCGACATCCGGGCGCTTCGGCCCCCGGACGTCTACAAGGGGAAGGGGATCCGCTACGTGGGCGAGGTCGTCCGCAAGAAGGCCGGCAAGGCCGGGGCGAAGTAGGAGGAGCAGGACCATGGAAGCCCGAGTGGACCGGCGCGCGGTTCGCCGCCGTATCCGGTACCGGATTCGAGCCAGACTGGCCGGGACCGCGTCGCGGCCGCGCCTCGCCGTGTATCGCAGCGACAAGCACATCTACGCTCAAGCCATCGACGACGCGGCAGGACGGACCGTGGCGCAGGCGTCCACGGTCGATTCCGAGGTGCGCGCGCAGGTTTCGGGCGGCGGAAGCGTTGCTGCGGCGAAGGTCGTGGGCGGCGTGATCGCGGCGCGGCTCAAGCTGGGCGGAATCGAGGCGGTGGTGTTCGATCGAGGTGGCTTCCGGTATCACGGACGGGTGAAGGCGCTCGCCGAGGCGGCGCGCTCGGCGGGTCTCAAGCTCTGAGACGGTTGGTGGAAGGATCGTAGGAGGACGCGGTGGAGCACGAGCAGCAGCGGGAAGCGGGGGAGATTCGGGACCGTGTGGTCCACATCAACCGCGTGACCAAGGTGGTGAAGGGAGGGAAGAACTTCTCCTTCTCGGCGCTGGTGGTCGTCGGGGATGGCCAGGGAGCCGTGGGGTTCGCGTCCGGGAAGGCGCGGGAAGTGCCGTCGGCCATCGCCAAGGGGGTGGAGCACGCCAAGAAGAACATGGTGCGCATCCCCCTCAGCGGGACCACGATCCCGCACGCCGTGACCGGGCGCTTCGGCGCGGGGACCGTGCTACTCAAGCCCGCGTCGCCGGGGACCGGCGTGATCGCCGGGGGCACGGTGCGCGCGGTGCTGGAGTCGGCGGGGATCCAGGACATCCTGACGAAGTCGCTGGGCAGCAAGAACCCGTACAACGTCCTGCGCGCCACCATGGAGGGGCTCAAGCATCTCAAGAGCCCCGAGGCGGTCGCGCGCACACGCGGCAAGACGGTCGCGGAGGTGCGGGGAGGGGCCGGATCATGAGCCCGGGCGAGAGCGCGGACCGCAAGACCCTCCGGGTCCGGCAGGTTCGCAGCGGAATCGGTTTCAACGAGCGGCAGAAGGCGACCCTGCGCGCCCTGGGACTCGAGAAGCTGGGCCGCGTGCGCGAGCTCCCGGACAACCCCCAAGTGCGGGGCATGATCGCGAGGGTGAGCCACCTGGTGGTCGTGGAAGGTCCGGAGCAAGGCGGGCCGGAAAGAAGGGGTTGAAGAGGCCATGAAGCAGCACGATCTCCGCCCGGCGGCAGGGTCGAGAAAGAACCGCAAGCGCGTCGGACGCGGGCCCGGAAGTGGTCTGGGCAAGACCTCCGGTCGCGGCGAGAAGGGCCAGAAGTCCCGCAGCGGCTACTCTTCGAAGCGGGGGTTCGAGGGCGGCCAGATGCCGCTCCATCGCCGCATCCCCAAGCGCGGATTCACGAACATCTTCCGCATCGAGTACCGCGTCGTGAACGTCGTCCGCCTGAACGCCCTGACCGCCGGCTCGGTCGTGGACCCGGACGTCCTGCAGCAGAGCGGGCTTCTCGCCAAGGGCCGGGAGCCGGTGAAGATCCTCGGAAACGGTGAGCTCTCGGTTCCGCTCACGGTGCGGGCCCACAAGTTCGCGGCCTCGGCGGTCCAGAAGATCGAGGCGGCGGGAGGCCGGGTCGAGCTGCTGCCGCTGCGCCGCGGGAAGAGCGGGCGATGATCCAGTCATTCAAGAACATCTTCAGCATACCGGACCTGCGCAAGCGGGTCCTGTACACCTTCGGCCTGCTCGCCGTCTACCGCATCGGCGGCCACATTCCCACGCCGGGGATCGACAACGCGGCGCTGCTGCGGCTGTTCGAGTCCCAGGCCGGCTCGATCCTGGGCTTCGTGGACCTGTTCGCGGGAGGGAACTTCCGCCGCTTCACGATCTTCGCCCTGGGGATCATGCCCTACATCACCGCCTCGATCATCCTGCAGCTGCTCACGGTGATCTGGCCGTACCTCGAGAAGATCAGCAAGGAGGGGGATGCGGGCCGGAAGAAGATCACGCAGTACACGCGCTACGGCACGATCGCCCTCGCCCTGGTTCAGTCGTTCGGAATCGCGCTCTTCCTCGAGGCCCAGAACCGCTCCGGCCTCGGCGCCATCGTGCCGACCCCGGGATTCGGGTTCCGGATCATGACCATGATCACCCTCACCACGGGAACGGCCTTCATCATGTGGCTGGGGGAGCAGATCTCGGAGCGCGGGATCGGCAACGGAATCTCCCTGATCATCTACGCGGGGATCGTCGTGGGCTTCCCCAACGCGGTGGCCAGCACGGTCCAGGACATCCGCACCGGGAACCTGGGGTTCCTGTCGCTCGTGCTCCTCGGCGTGATCATGGTGGCGGTGGTGGCCGCCATCGTCTTCGTGGAGCGCGCGCAGCGCCGCATTCCGATCCAGTACGCCCGGCGCGTGGTGGGTCGACGCGTCTACGGGGGTGCTTCGACCTACCTGCCGCTGCGCGTGAACACGGGCGGGGTGATCCCGGTCATCTTCGCCTCGTCCATGCTGGCCATCCCCCAGACGATCGGCCAGGTCCGCTGGTTCCAGGACGTGGGCTGGATCCAGGAGCTGATGCGCCAGCTCGGCTACTCCGCGCCCGTCTACAACCTCCTGTACTTCGTGATGATCATCTTCTTCTGCTTCTTCTACGTGTCGATCATCTTCAACCCCAACGATCAGGCCGACAACATGAAGAAGTACGGCGGGTTCATCCCCGGAATCCGGCCCGGCAGGAGGACCGCCGAGTACATCGACCGAATCCTCACCCGGCTCACCTTCGGCGGGGCGGTCTATCTGGGCCTGATCAGCCTGCTCCCGGTCTTCCTGATCAGCGGTCTGCGGCTGGACATGCTGCCGCTGGGGATCGGGGCGGCCCTGGAGCAGGTCGTGCCGACCCTGATCAACCAGGGGCTGAACGTGAAGTTCTACTTCGGCGGCACCTCCCTGCTGATCGTGGTGGGGGTGGCCATGGACACCGTCCAGCAGGTCGAGTCCCAGCTGATCATGCGGCACTACGAGGGCTTCATGAAGGGAGCCCGGATCCGGGGGCGCCGGGGGTGAGCTTGGCCCGTTCTGCTATGATGAGGCGTTTCGACCCATGAGGATCGTGCTCATGGGTCCCCCGGGGGTCGGAAAAGGGACCCAGGCTCGGATGCTGTGCAAGCACCTGAAGGTCCCCCACGTTTCGACGGGAGACATTCTCCGGGAGGCGGTGCACGAGGCGAGCGGGTTGGGCCGCAAGGTCAAGCCGTTTCTGGATTGCGGCTCGCTGGTGCCGGACGACATGATGGGGGAGCTGGTCCAAGATCGGCTGTCCCGGGCGGATGCCCGGGGGGGGTTCATCCTGGACGGGTTCCCACGGACGGTGGCGCAGGTGACGATTCTGGATGGCGTGCTGGGGCAGCTTGGCGTCGCTCTGGATCGGGTGTTCGCCCTCGAGGCTCCCGAGCACGAGATCGTGCGCCGGCTGTCGGGACGCAGGGTCTGCCCGCAGTGCGGCGCGCTCTACCACCTGGACAGCAGGCAGCCCCGGGCGGCCGGGGTCTGCGACGGCTGCGGATCGGCGCTGGTGCAGCGCCCGGACGACGAGGAGGCGGTGGTGCGCCGCCGGCTCGCGGTGTACCGGGAGCAGACGCTGCCGGTGATCCAGGCCTACCGGGATCGCGGGCTGCTGTGGGAGGCGGACGGCACGGGGGACGCGGAGCGGGTGTTCGAGACGCTGAAGAAACGGGGGCTCGGAGAAGCGTGAGCCGGATGGTTCTGAAATCCGAGGCCGAGATCGCCATCATGGACCAGGCGAACCGGCTCGTGCGGCAGATCCTGGCGGAGCTGGGGGGAATGATCCGTCCCGGCCTGACCACCGCCGAGATGGACCGCTACGCCGAGAGCCGCGTCCGGGCGGAAGGCGCGACCCCGGCATTCAAGGGTTATCCGCACCGGCACGACGGCCGCGATTTCCCCGGTACCCTGTGCACATCGGTGAACGACGAGGTCGTGCATGGAATCCCCTCCGAGCGCGTGATCTTGCGCGAGGGGGACCTGGTCTCGGTCGATCTGGGGGTGATCCTCCGGGGCTATTTCGGGGATGCGGCGTGCACCTTCCCTGTCGGAACGGTGGACGAAGCCGCACAGGATCTGCTGCGGATCACGCGGGAATCGCTCGAGCTCGGAGTCCGGGAAGCCAGGCCCGGGAAGCGGATCTCGGACATCGGGCACGTCGTGCAGACCCACGTGGAGTCGCATGGCTTCTCCGTGGTGCGGGAGTTTGCGGGCCACGGCATCGGGAACTCCCTGCATGAGGAGCCCCAGGTCCCGAACTACGGGGAGCCGGGACGGGGCGTGCGGCTGGTCTCGGGAATGGTGCTGGCCATCGAGCCGATGGTCAACGCCGGGGCGCCGGACGTGGTCCTGAGCGCCGCCGACGGCTGGACGGCCCGGACGCGCGACGGGAGCCGGTCGGCTCATTTCGAGGTTTCTGCGGCGGTGACCGACGACGGACCGAGGATCCTGGGCGGGCCGTTCGGCGGGCCGCTGGTGCCCTGACGGAGAGGTGCGGACGAACCATGGCGAAGGAGGAAGCGATCCAGGTGGAGGCGACGGTGCTCGAGCCGCTCCCCAACGCCATGTTTCGCGTGGAGCTGGACAACAAGCACAGGGTCCTCGCGCACATCTCGGGCCGGATGCGCAAGCACTTCATCCGGATCCTCCCCGGCGACCGGGTTCTGGTGGAGCTTTCTCCCTACGACCTGACGCGGGGCCGCATCGTGTACCGGTACAAGTGAGGCGTGGGCAGGGGAGAGCGGTCATGAAGGTTCGGGCATCGGTCAAGAAGATCTGCGACAAATGCAAGATCGTGAAGCGCAAGAGGGTGGTTCGCGTGATCTGCGAGAACCCCAAGCACAAGCAGCGGCAGGGATAGCCGGAAAGGCCTGAGGAGGTAGGAACGTGGCACGCATCGCGGGCGTCGACCTTCCCCCGAGCAAGCGGGTGGAGATCGGCCTCACCTACATATACGGGATCGGGCGCTCCCGTGCTCTCCAGATCCTGGAGAAGGCCCACGTGGGAAGCGGCACCAAGGTGCGCGAGCTCTCCGAGGACGAGATCCTCCGAATCCAGAGGGTCATCAACCAGGAGGGGCGCATCGAGGGCGACCTGCGCAAGGCCGTGGCACTGGACATCAAGCGTCTGATCGAGATCGGGTCGTACCGGGGAATGCGGCACCGGCGGAATCTCCCCTGCCGGGGGCAGCGCACCCACACGAATGCCCGGACCCGTCGGGGTCCGCGTCGGACCATCGCCGGCAAGAAGAAGTCGGCGGTCGGCAAGAAGGGTTAGCGCATGGCGAAGGCAGCGAAGCCGGGTGGCAAGAAGGGCGGCAAGAAGGAACGGAAGAACGTCCCGCACGCGGTGGCTCACATCCACGCGACGTTCAACAACACGATCGTGACGATCACCGACCCCACGGGCAACGTCCTGTCCTGGTCGTCCGCCGGAGTGCAGGGGTTCAAGGGCTCGCGCAAGGGCACGCCGTTCGCAGCGCAGACCGCCGCACAGGTGGCCGGCAACGCCGCGAAGGAGCACGGGGTGCGCTCCCTGGACGTGCGCGTCAAGGGCCCGGGGGCCGGCCGCGAGTCCTCCATCCGGGCGCTCCAGACGTCCGGTCTCGAGATCAAGTCCATCAAGGACGTCACGCCCATCCCCCACAACGGGTGCCGCCCGCCCAAGCGACGGCGGGTGTAGGGAGCGAGGAGACAAGACGTGGCGAGGCACACCGAATCGGTCTGCAGGCTCTGCCGGCGGGAAGGGATGAAGCTCTTCCTCAAGGGGGACCGCTGCTTCAAGGAGAAGTGCGCGTTCGAGCGGCGCGGCTACGCGCCCGGCCAGCACGGCAGGCGCCGTGGCAAGGTGCAGGGCTACGGAATCCAGCTCCGGGAGAAGCAGAAGGTCAAGAGGATGTACGGCGTCCTGGAGCGTCAGTTCCGCAACTACTTCCAGAAGGCTTCCCGGCGCAAGGGAATCACGGGGACGAACCTGCTGCAGATGCTCGAGCGTCGCCTGGACAACGTGGTGTACCGTCTGGGGTTCGCCTCCTCACGGGCGATGGCGCGCCAGCTGGTTGCCCATGGGCACATCCTGGTGAACGGGCGGAAGGTGGACGTCTCGTCGAGCCTCGTGGGCGCGGGCGCGGTCGTCTCGCTCAAGGAGGCGAGCCGCAAGAACGAGGCGATCAAGATCTGCCTGGACACGGCCAAGGGGCGGGGAGTTCCCTCCTGGCTCGAGCTGGATGCGGACCAGTTCCGGGGGACCGTCAAGCAGCTTCCGGCGCGCGACGACATCACGATGCCGGTCCAGGAGCAGTTGATCGTCGAGCTGTACTCCAAGTAGCCCGAGGAAGGGCGGAGGGGCACGGATGCTTTGGAAGGGATTTCAGAAACCGAAGCGACTCGAGGTGGAGCGCGACACGCTCACGAAGAAGTTCGGGCGGTTCACCGCCCAGCCCTTCGAGAGAGGCTTCGGGACGACCATCGGAAACGCGCTACGACGAATCCTGCTCTCCTCGATCGAGGGGGCCGCGGTGACCGCGGTGAAGATCGAGGGGGTGCTTCACGAGTTCTCCTCGATCCCCCGGGTCGTCGAGGACACCACGGACATCATCCTCAATCTGAAGCAGATCCCGTTCCGGGTGCACAGCGATCACCCCGAGACCCTGACCCTCGAGGCGACCGGTCCGAAGGCGGTCAAGGCCGGGGACATCCGCACCAGCGCGAACGTGGAGATCCTGGATCCCACCACGCCCATCGCCACGCTCTCCGAGGACGGCAAGCTCTCCATGGAGATGCGGGTGAAGCGGGGTCGCGGGTACGTGACGGCCGACCGCAACTTCGACGACGACCTCGGGCTGGGCTACATCCCGGTGGACTCGGTCCATTCCCCGGTCCGCAAGGTCAACTACACGGTGGAGGACGCGCGTCTCGGCCAGACCACCGACTACGACAAGCTGACCTTCGAGGTGTGGACCAACGGCGCGGTCAGCCCGCCGGATGCCGTGGCGCTGGCGGCCAAGCTGCTCAAGGACCACATGGCGATCTTCATCAACTTCGAGGAGTCTCCGGAGGAGGAGCTGGACTTCCCCACCACCGAGGACGAGCGCCTGCTCGACCAGCTCGGGCGCTCCGTGGACGAACTCGAGCTGTCGGTCCGCTCCTACAACTGCCTGAAGAACGCCAACATCCGGACCCTGGGCGACCTGGTGACCCGGAGCGAGACCGAGATGCTACGGACCAAGAACTTCGGCCGGAAATCGCTGAACGAGATCAAGGAGATCTTGGCCGAAATGGGCCTGTCCCTGGGAATGAGCATCGATCCCAAGAGGCTCAAGGCCCGCTCCACCTAGAGGGGGGACCGCATGAAGCACCGGGTAGCCGGACGCAAGCTGGGGAGAACCTCTGCCCACCGTCTGGCGGTACTGCGCAACCTGGCGACCGCGCTCTTCGAGCGGGAGCGGATCACGACGACCCTCGGCAAGGCCAAAGAGCTGCGCCCGTTCGCCGAGAAGCTCGTCACGCTGTCGAAGAGAGAGACGCTCCACGCTCGACGCCTGGTCCTGAGGGACATCCACGACCGACGCGTGGTGGCCAAGCTGTTCGACACGATCTCCGCGCGCTTCGCGCAGCGTCCCGGGGGCTACACGCGGATCCTGAAGCTCGGGCCGCGTCGGGGCGACAACGCCGAGATGGCGATCGTGGAGTTCGTGGGTTTCGAGCCGTCCTTCGCCAAGAAGAAGCCGGCGGCCGAGAAGGGCAAGGCCAAGGCCGCCAAGGAGAGCGCAGCGCCCGCCGCGACGGATGCCGGGGAGGCGGCGCCCAAGGCCCGCAAGGAGAAGAAGGCGGCCGCGCCCAAGGCCAAGGAAGAAGAGTCGAAGAAGAAAGCGGCGACCAAGGAGAAGGCGGAGCGCGCTCCGGCCCGGAAGAAGAGCACGGCGAAAGCAGAGCCCAAGGCGGCCAAGGGCAGGAAGTCCCCGAAGAGCAAGTGATCGACCACGCTCGGCATTGTCGGCACGGACAGGGGAGCCCCAGCGGCTCCCCTTTTTTCGTCGGGGAGGAACGGTGCCCAAGCGTACGGACATCCGCAAGGTCCTGATCGTCGGCTCGGGACCGATCGTGATCGGCCAGGCCTGCGAGTTCGACTACTCGGGGACGCAGGCGTGCAAGGCGTTGCGGGAGGAGGGATGCGAGGTCGTGCTCGTGAACTCGAACCCCGCCACGATCATGACCGATCCATCCCTCGCGGACCGGACCTACGTCGAGCCGCTAGTCCCGGAAGTGGTGGCGAGCGTCCTGGAGCGGGAGCGACCGGACGCCATGCTGCCCACCGTCGGGGGGCAGACGGCGCTGAACCTGGCGGTGGCGCTGGAGGAATCCGGCACGCTGGCGCGCCTGGGCGTGCGCCTGATCGGCGCGGCGATTCCGGCGATCCGCCTGGCCGAGGACCGGCTGCTGTTCAAGGAAGCGATGCAGGCGATCGGACTGGAAACGCCGCGCAGCGGTGCCGCGCGCAGCCTGGACGAGGCTCGGGGGCTGCTCCGGCTCGTGGGGTTTCCCGCCATCGTGCGCCCCTCGTTCACGCTGGGCGGCAGCGGCGGGGGAACCGCCTACAACCTGGAGGAGTTCGAACAGATCGTCGGCGCCGGCCTCGACGCGAGCCCGGTCCACCAGGTCCTGATCGAGGAGTCGGTGCTCGGCTGGAAGGAGTACGAGCTGGAGCTGATGCGCGACCGGAAGGACAACGTGGTCGTCGTCTGCTCCATCGAGAACTTCGACGCCATGGGGGTCCACACCGGCGATTCGATCACCGTGGCACCGGCGCAGACCCTGACGGACAAGGAATACCAGTCGATGCGCGACGCCGCGATCCAGGTGATCCGTGCGGTCGGCGTGGACACGGGAGGATCGAACATCCAGTTCGCCGTCGACCCCGGATCGGGTCGCATGGTCGTGATCGAGATGAACCCCCGCGTGTCCCGCTCCTCGGCCCTGGCGTCGAAGGCCACCGGCTTTCCGATCGCGAGGATCGCGGCGAAGCTGGCTCTGGGCTACACCCTGGACGAGATCCCGAACGACATCACGCGCTCGACCCCCTCGTCGTTCGAGCCGTCGATCGACTACGTCGTGGTGAAGATCCCGCGCTGGGCCTTCGAGAAGTTCCCGTCCGCGAACCCCGCGCTCGGGACCCAGATGAAGTCCGTGGGCGAGGCGATGGCGATCGGGCGGACCTTCAAGGAGGCGCTCCAGAAGGCGATCCGCTCGCTCGAGTTGGGGCGCGCGGGGCTGGGCTCGGACGGCAAGGACCGGCTGGACGTGGGCAGGCTGCTCGAGAAGCTGATCACGCCGAATTGGGAGCGGATCTTCTACATTCGCTATGCGCTGCAGACCGGGATGTCGGTGGAAGCCATCGCCGAGCTGACGCGCATCGATCCCTGGTTTCTCGCCCAGGTCGAGGAGATCGTCGAGACCGAGGGGCGGCTCCGCTCCTTCGACCTCGAGTCGCTCCCGGGCCAGCTCCTGCGGCGCGCGAAGCGCGAGGGGTTCTCCGACCGCCAGCTCTCCCACTTGCTGGGCGCCGGCGAGGACGAGGTGCGCGCGCGTCGGGCGCGCGAGGGGCTACAGGCGGTGTTCAAGCGCGTGGACACCTGCGCGGCGGAGTTCGAGGCGTGGACGCCCTACCTGTACTCGACCTTCGAGGAGGAGTGCGAGGCCGAGCCGACCTCGAAGCGCAAGGTGATGATCCTGGGAGGCGGGCCCAACCGCATCGGCCAGGGGATCGAGTTCGACTACTGCTGCTGCCACGCCTCCTTCGCGCTGCGCGAGGAAGGGGTCGAGAGCATCATGGTCAACTGCAATCCCGAGACGGTGTCCACGGACTACGACATCTCCGACCGGCTGTACTTCGAGCCGCTGACCCTGGAAGACGTGCTGCGCATCGTGGAGACGGAAAAGCCGGAGGGGGTGATCGTGCAGTTCGGGGGCCAGACGCCGCTCGGGCTGGCCCTGCCGCTCCAGGCGCGCGGCGTTCGAGTCCTGGGCACCTCTCCGGATTCGATCGACCTGGCGGAAGACCGCCAGCGCTTCGGCTCGCTCCTGCGCTCGCTCGGGATCCCCGCTCCCGAGTGGGGCACGGCGCGCTCCCTGGGCGAGGCCCAGGAGATCGCGCGCCGCATCGGCTTCCCGCTGCTGGTGCGTCCGTCCTACGTCCTCGGCGGGCGGGCGATGTTCGTGACCCACGACGAGGAAACCCTGGCCGAGAACCTGCGGCGCGCGGTCGAGGCGTCCCCCGAGCACCCGGTGCTGTTGGACCGCTTCCTCGAAGACGCCTTCGAGGTGGACGTGGATGCCGTCTCCGACGGCGTGGACGTGGTGGTCGGCGGGATCATGCAGCACATCGAGGAGGCCGGGATCCACTCCGGGGACTCGGCGTGCGTGATCCCTCCCTATCACCCCGTGGTCGTGGAGAAGATGGAACTGCTCCGCGGCTACACGCACCGGCTCGCCCGCGCTCTCGAGGTCAAGGGTTTGATGAACGTCCAGTACGCGATCAAGGACGACGTGGTGTACGTGCTCGAGGTCAACCCGCGCGCCTCGCGCACGGTTCCCTTCGTGTCCAAGGCGACCGGGATCCCGCTGGCCAAGCTGGCGACCAAGATCATGGTGGGCCGGAAGCTGGCGGAGCTGGGCCTGCGCGCGGAGCCGGTGGTTCGAGGGCGCTTCGTGAAGGAGTCGGTGCTCCCCTTCGTCAAGTTCCCGGGGGAGGACCCGGTCCTGGGCCCCGAGATGCGCTCGACGGGCGAGGTGATGGGGGTGGGGCGCGATTTCGGGACCGCGTTCGCGAAGGCCCAGCTGGGCGCGGGGACCGGCGTCCCGCTCGAGGGGACGGCCTTCCTCTCGGTCAACGACAACGACAAGGAGAACCTCGTGCCGATCGCGCGCGGCCTCGCGGAGCTCGGTTTCTCCCTGGTCGCGAGCCGCGGAACCTGCGAGCACCTGCGCGCGCGCGGGATCGAGTGCGCCATGGTCTATAAAGTTCTCGAGGGCCGGCCCAGCGCCGTGGACCTCATGAAGAACCGCGAGATCCAGCTGATCCTGAACACGCCGCTCGGCCGCGAGTCGTACTTCGACGAGAAGGCGCTGCGCCTCACCGCCACGCAGCGCGGGATCCCTCTGGTGACCACACTCTCCGGGGGGCACGCCATGGTGGAGGCGATCCGCTCCCTGAAGAAGGGTCCCCTGGAGGTCCGGAGCCTGCAGGAGATCTACGCGGAGGCGGGCGCGCCGATTCCCGGGGTCAAGGAGAGCGGGCCGGACTCCTAGCGCTGCGAGTCGAACGCGTCGAAGACGTACGTCTTGCGCGTCCCCGCCTCCACTCCAGACACCGGCTACTTTCCCGCGGGCCCGGAGCGGAAACGCTCGATGAGGTCGCGGGAGGCATGGCCCTTGGGATCGCCCACGATCGCGATGCGGATTCTGAGCTCGCGGGCGATCTCCCGCTCCGGCACGGTCTCCGGAGTGTAGTCCGTGCCCTTGCAGTGCACGTCGGGACGAAGCCTGCGCAGGATCTCCCCGACGTCGTCCGCCTCGAAGATCGTGACGAAATCCACGCAGGCCAGAGCCGCGAGGATCTCCGCGCGCTCCTCCTGGGGAACGACCGGACGCGAAGGGCCCTTGAGCGCGCGGGCCGACGCGTCGGAGTTCACCGCGACCACCAACAGGTCTCCCTGCTCCTTGGCCGCCTGCAGGTAGCGCACGTGCCCGACGTGCAGCAGGTCGAACAGGCCGTTGGCGAGGCTCACCGTCCGTCCGGCCGCGCGCAGCGGCCGGAGCGTCTCGAGAATCTCCGCGAGCGGGAGGATCTTCGGCGAGCCGCTCAGGACGGATAGCCCTCCTCGATCGCGGCGCGCATCTCCCTGCGGCCGACGGTTGCCGTGCCGAGCTTCATCACGACGATTCCGGCGGCGAGGTTGGCCAGGAGCGCGGCCTCGAGGAAGGTCGCGCCCGTGAGCAGGGACAGGCTGAACACCGCGATCACCGTGTCGCCCGCGCCCGTGACGTCCGCCACTTCGTCGGAGCCGAAGGCCGGGATGTGAAGGGTCGGGCGGCCGCGCTCGAACAGCGACATGCCGCGGGCACCGCGGGTGATCAGGACGGCGCGGTCCCCCGTGCGCCGCAGCAGCGCGCGCCCCGCCTCCTCGAGGGATGCGCTGCCGCGCAGCGGGGGCAGGCCCAGGGCACGCTCCACCTCCTCCTGGTTCGGCGTGCACGCCAGAACGCGGCGGAAGGACAGGACGCGCTCGCGCGAGTCGACGGTGACCGGGGCGCGGTCGCGAAGGCGCAGGCCGCGGAGGAGCGCGGGGGTCGCCGCGCCGTAGCCGTAGTCGGCGATCAGCAGTCCCTCGGCTCGCGATGCCTCGCGCTCGAGCCGCGCCCGGACGCGCGCCAGGACGGCGCGCGGCAGCGAGCCGTGGCGGGCGCCGCGGTCGATGCGCACGATCTGCTGTCTGCGCGTGTGAACTCCTCCGGCCAGGATCCGACTCTTGGCGGGGGTGCGGTAGCCCGGCTCCGCACGGATCCCGGAGGTCTTCACACCGGCTTCGCGAAACTGCGCGACGATGCGCTGCCCGGCCTCGTCGGCGCCCACGACCCCCACCGGCACCGGAGAGGCATCGAGGGCCCGGAGGTTGGCCACGGCGTTGGCGCCCCCGCCCGGCACGCAGGCGGTCTCCCTGTGCTCGAGGACGAGCACGGGCGCCTCGCGGGACACGCGCTGGATGTCGCCGTAGACGAACTCGTCCGCCACCAGGTCGCCCAGGACCACGATCCGTTTCCCGGCGAACCGATGCAGGATCTCGAGCAGGCGCGCGCGGCCCGGCATGCTCGCGCGCGTCATGACGTCCGCTCTCGACTCGAGGACGGGAGCGCCCCGGCCATGCGCTCTCTCTCCAGGATCCACTCCACCGCTTCGAAGAGATCGGTCGCCACATGCTGCGGATGCACGCTCCAGCGGGGGCCGTGGATCTCGAGCTCGCCTTTGCCGTAGCCGGTCAGGACGAGGACGGTCTGCGCGCCCACGCGGTGGCCCGCCTCGATGTCCTTGATCGTGTCGCCGACCACGTACGAGGCGGCGAGGTCGATCCCCATCTCCTCCGCCGCCTTCTTGAGCATCCCGGGCTTCGGCTTGCGGCAGGCACAGTCCAGGCGGTAGGGCGGATCGCCCACTTCGGGGTGGTGCGGACAGTAATAGATCCCGTCCAGGCGCGAGCCCTCCGCGGCCAGGAGCGCGCGCAGCAGGTCGTGAACGTCGTCGACCAGCGACTCGGGGAAGTACCCCCGGGCCACCCCCGCCTGGTTCGTGATCAGCACTGCCTGGAAGCCGGCGTCGTTGACGCGCCGCACGGCGTGGGCGCTGCGCTCGAGAAGCTGCACCCGGTCCAGGTGGTTCACGTACCCGACCTCGTGGAGGACCGTGCCGTCACGATCCATGAAGATGGCTCGCCGCCGCATGCTCCTCTCTCTCTTCGCCCGCCGGAGGGGCGGTCTTCCAGCGCCGGTGCATCCAGAGCCACAGCTCCGGGTGCTGGCGCACCCAGCGTTCGATGACCGCCGTGCACTCTGCCGTGATGCGCACGACGTCCGCGTCGTGATCGCCCGTGTCGCGGATCTCGACCTCCTCCCCGTAGATGACGCGGTACGAGCCGTCGGCGAGCGGGATCGAGAAGGTGGGGATCACCGCCGCGCCGGTACGCAGCGCGAGGGTGGCGAGGGTCGGTGTGGTGGACGACGCGCGCCCGAAGAAGGGGACGAACACCCCGCCGCCGTGAGCGTCTTGGTCGATCAGGATCGCCACACCCCCGCCCCTGCGGAGCGTCTTGAGCATCTCCCGGACGGCGTTCCGGCGGTGGAGTATAGCATTGCCCGACTGGCTTCGAAGCCGCGCCAGCTCCGCCTCCAGCGCCGGGTTGTCGAGCGGACGGGTGACCATCGTGAGCGGCATCCCGAGATGGCCCTGCATGAGCGCGGTGAGCTCCCAGTGGCCGTAATGCGCGGAGAACAGCAGGACGCCCCTGCCCCGGGCGTAGGCGGCGCGGATGTGTTCGAGCCCCTCGTAATGCACGAGCGTGCCGACGCTGGCGCTCGAGAAGCGGTCGAAGGCGAGAACGTCGAAGAGGGTGCGGCCGTAGTGCCGCCAGCAGCGCCGCACGATTTGGCGCGCGTCGCGCCGGTCGAGCGACTCGCCGAAAGCCGAGGCCAGGTTCTGCATCGCGACCCGCCGGTGCCGCGCGTCGAGCAGGTACCAGAGGGTTCCGAGGCCGGAGCCGAGGGCCAGGAGCGCGCGGCGGGGGAGTAGCCGGGCCAGCAGGATCATCCCTCGCAGGGCCTTGGCCTCCAGCGCGTAGCGCATCCTCTTCACGAGTGTGGGCCCTCGAGCGCGGCGCGGATCCTGTGCATGAGCTCGTCGCGGTCGTGGATCTCCGCCTCGATCCGCAGCGCCGCGAGCGCGGGAACTCCCGGGGCCGCGCGGTACGGGAACCGCACCAGGTCCTTCTCCGTGGTCACGAGTGTCGCCGCGCGCCCCAGGGCGTCCCGGATCAGGGACGCGGCGTCCGCCTCGCTGTAGGGATGGTGGTCGGGGAAGATCCGCAGGTCGACGATCTCGAGTCCTTCCGCCTCGAGGTCCGCCGCGAACGACGCCGGGTTCCCCACGCCGCAGAACGCGAGGGCGCGCCGGGGCGTTGAGACGGGCACGCCACCCGGATCCCGGAAACCGACGCGGCGGTTGCCGGCGCGCAGGATCGGTACCGAGGGGTGGTGGCGCCGCACGACCCTCTCGATCACGACCAAGCTCTCCCCGGGGCGGCTGCGTGTGATCAGGACGACGTCCGCGCGCGCGAGGCCTGCCAGGGGCTCGCGCAGGGTTCCGGCCGGAAGGAGCCCGTAATTGCCGAAGGGGTTGTGGGCATCCAGGAGGACGATGTCCAGATCGCGCGCGAGGCGCCGATGCTGGAATCCATCGTCGAGGACGGCCACGTCGGCGCCCGAGCGCCGCGCGAAGCGGGCTCCCTCGACCCGGTCCGAGCCCACCACGACGAGCACCCCCTCGAGATGCCGCGCGAGCAGGAACGGCTCGTCGCCGCAGATCTCGGGACCGGCGAGCGGTCTCTCGCCCCGGGAGACGAGCAGCGGGCCCTTGCCTGCGCTGCCCCGGTACCCGCGGCTCACGACCGCGGGCGTTCGTCCCTGGTCGCGAAGGGTCCGGGCCAGCCAGGCCACGATCGGAGTCTTGCCCGTGCCGCCGACCGTGATGTTCCCCACGCTCAGCACCGGGATCCCCGCGCCTTGCACCGCGCTTTCGAAATCATAGAAGCGGTTTCGCAGGCGAACGGCCCCCCCGTAGGCCAGCGCGGGCAGCGCCAGCAGGGCTCGTGTGGCGAGATTCCGCGGCAGCGGGCTCATCGCGACCCCGGCGCGGCCGGCTGCAGTGCGGGAACCCCGGACAGCACCAGATCCACGCTGCGCTCGACCGCCCCCGCGCTGGCTCGGATCAGCGCGACTGCCCCCTGCTTCATCCGCTCGCGGCGCGCGGGGTCCGCGAGCAAGGCGCTCCAGGCGGCGGCCAACTCGTCGGCATCGCGAACGCGCAGCGCGCCCCCCGCCTGCTCCAGGGCCCGGGCGGGCTCCTCGACGTGGTGCGTGTGGGGTCCGAAGAGCACGGGCGCTCCCGCCGCCGCGGGCTCGAGGACGTTGTGGCCGCCGATCGGGACGAGGCTCCCCCCCACGAACGCCGCGCTGGCCAGCGTGTACAGCCCCGCGAGATCTCCGAGCGTGTCGACGAGCAGCCCGTCGCGGGTGCCCGCTTCCCGGGTCTCCCGCGAGAGCCGCGTCAGGACGAGCGCGCGGCCGACCGCCTCCCTCTCCACCTGCTCCGCGCGTTCGACGTGGCGCGGCGCCAGGACGAGGAAGGCGCGGGGGTGCGCGCGCCGCACGCTGCGGAAGGCGTCGAGCACCTGCTCCTCCTCCCCCTCACCGGTCGAGCCCGCCACGAGGACGGGCCGGTCCGCGTCGAGTCCGAGGCGAGAGCGCAGGCGGTCCGCGTCGACCTCCGGAGCGGGCAGGTCGTACTTGAGGTTCCCGGTGACCTTCACCCTGGCTTCGGGCACCCCCAACTCCACGAAGCGCCGCGCATCCGCCTCGCTCTGCGCGCCGACAGCGGCGAGCGCGGAGAGCAACGGGCGGTACAGCGCGGCAAGGCGACGATAGCGGGGCATGCGCTCCGGACCCAGGCGGCCGTTCACGACGAACACCATGACGGAGCGAAGCCGAGCCTCGTGGAGAAGGTTGGGCCAGAGCTCGGTCTCCACGAGGACCAGGGCGCGAGGCCGGAGGGCATCCAGCACGCGCCCGGGAAGACCGCGGAAATCAAGGGGCGCGAAGAACGCCGCATCGGTGAGGGGCGGTCCGGGGAGCAGGGCGCGCCCCGTGCGCGTGACGCAGGAGACCGCCAGCGGATGCGCGGGAATCCGTGCGCGGATCGCCCGGGCGATGAGCGCCACGAGCTTGGCCTCGCCGACCGAGGCGCCGTGGATCCAGGTCCCGCCCGGACCGAGGCTGGGGAGCTTCAAGGCGCGCCGCTCCGCCCACTCGCGCGCGCCCTCGGGGCTCCGGGAGCCCCAGGCGGCCCGCAGGGTCAGCGCGGCGCGCAGCGGAGCGAGGGCGGCGTTGTAGAGGCTCAACATCGCTGGACCGAGCCCGGCTCAAAAGGGGGCGCAAGTCTAACGAAACGCGCTTCCTGACGCAAGCGCGATGTATCCTCGTCGCGCGATGCGGCACCCCGAGTACTCCGACCTGCTCCTGGACCACTTCCGGAACCCGCGCAACGTGGGAGAGATCGCGGAGCCGGACGCCCGCGGAGAGGCCGTGAGCGCCCTGCACCAGGACGCGCTCCGGCTCACCTTCGCCCTGGATGGAGAGCGCATCCGGGAGGTGCGTTTCCTCTGCCTGGGCTGCCCGGTCGCGATCGCGGCCGGATCGGTGAGCACCGAGCTCCTGCGCGGCGCCTCGATTACGGAAGCGTTACGGCTCACGGACGAGGACGTGGTCCGGGCGCTGGGGGGAGTTCCCGAGCGGAAGAGGGCCTGCTCGCTGCTCGTGCGCGAAGCGGTCGCCGCAGCGTTCGCCCCGCTGGCTCGGCGCTGAGCCCCGGACCTATATTCCCGCGCGGGCCTGTGCCGGAGCCAGCCGTGTCGCTGCGCAAGTCTGCAGAAGCGCCTGTCGTGCCCGCTACGGTCGCGCCGTTCAAGCGTCGGGGGAGCATCCTCGTCACGCTGGTCGCGGTGCTCACCGCGGTGGGCCTGGCCCCGCTCGCCTTCGTGGCGTGGAAGCTGATCGTCTACAACCGCGAGGCGCTCACCACCGAGCAGCAGGTCTACCAGCTGCTGCTGGCGTCGTCGATCGCGCGCGAGGTGGACAGCCGCGTGGAAGGGCTGCGCGCGCAGTTCCTCGGCGTCTCGCAGGCTCTCGCCCCCGCGCTGGGGAATCCGGCCGCGAGGCCGGAGGATGCGGGGAAGCTCCTCGAGGACGTGACCGACGAGCGCCTGCTGTGCGTGCATTTCGCAGGGATCGGGGGCGAGAGCCTCACGTCCTGCTCCGCTGCGCTCGATCCGCGCTCGGTCGCGCAGCCGATCCGTGAGGGGTTCCGCAAATCGATCGAATCGCTCGCGGGAGGCGGAGAAGGGCGCGCGGACTCGCTGTGGGTGTCGCAGCCCGTGCTGTTGCCGGGAAAGAGGCCGCGGGCGGCGCTCGTGCTGTCCGCGCCCGTCGTCGTGAGCGGCCGCCTGCGGGGCGTCCTCTCCGCGGTCGTGGACATTCAATCCGCCTGGGATGCGGTGGCCTCGGGCAACTCCACCGGGCACACGATCTTCGCCCTCGACGCCGCGGGGCGCGTCATCGCCAGCAACGACGCCAAGGCGATCGCTCCCGGAACGACTCTCCCGCAGTCGGCCCTCGTCCTGGCGTTTCGCGCGGCGGACAGCCGGTACCCGGTCACGATGCCCTTCACGGGGGAGGACGGAGGAACGCCGCGGGAATACCTGGGCTCCTACCTGCGAACCCACGAGGGCTGGGGCGTGTTCGTCCAGATCGAGAAGGAGAAGATCTTCGCCCCGGTGCGAGACATGGTGAAGACCACGCGCAACTGGGCCCTGGTCGCGCTCGCGCTCGCGCTCGTGGCGGCGCTGACCCTGGCCGGGACCCTCTCGACACCGATCCAGCGCCTGGCCTCGGCTTCCCGCGAGTTCGCCAAGGGGAACCTCAAGGCGCGCGTGAGTGTGCGCTCGAGGAACGAGATCGGCGAGCTGGCCGACACCTTCAATCTCATGGCCTCGGAGATCGAGGATTTCATCCGCCGGCTGACCCAGGCCGCCCAGGAGAACCGGGAGCTGTTCCTGGGCACGATCAACGCGCTGACCGCCGCGATCGACGCCAAGGACCCCTACACCAAGGGCCACTCCGAGCGGGTGAACACCTACGCGGTCGCCATCGCCCGCGTCATGGGGCTCGACGAGGAGCAGATCTGGGAGATCCACGTGGCCTCGCGCCTCCACGACGTGGGGAAGATCGCGGTGGACGACGCGGTCCTGCGCAAGCCGGGGATCCTCGATCCGGAGGAGATGGCGCTCATGAAGACGCACCCGGTCCGGGGGGCGGCGATCATGGAGTCGATCCACCAGATGCGGAACATGATCCCGGGCCTCAGGAACCACCACGAGCGCTGGGCGGGGGGCGGATACCCCGACGGGCTCCAAGGGGACGAGATTCCGCTCATGGCGCGGATCATCTCGGTGGCGGACACCTTCGACGCCATGACCACGAACCGCCCGTACCAGAAGGCGATGAGCCCGGAGCTCGCGCGCCGGCGCATCAACGAGCTCCAGGGGGCGGTCCTCGACGCGCGCGTCGTCGAGGCGTTCAACCGGGCCTGGGACGAGGGCCGGTTCCCGCTCGCGGAGCGCGTGGACGAGATCGAGGTCGCGGTGAGCGCCTGAGGACTCGCAGCGCGGCTAGTGCGGCGACGCCACGGGCGGGGCATTCAGGCTGGAGACGGAGCGTCCGGCCTTGAGCTCGCGCACGATCCCGTCGAGGCGTTGCTGCTCGGGCCCACGGCGCCAGTCGAACCAACGCATGCGCGGGACGCGCAGCGATTCCAGAACGGGGACGGCGTTGCGGCCGTCGAGCAGCGCGAGGTAGACGAGAACGTCGGCGTCTCGGCCATCGCGGCGCTGCGCGGACTTGCGCAGGATCTCCGTCATTGCGGGTCCCCCGAGGCGGCTTGCAGCCCAGGCGGCGTTGCTGCGCAGCGGTGCCCGCTCCTCCGCGTCGAAGGACGGATCGAGCAGCACGCGCTCGAGGAGCGGCGCGGCGGCGGGGGAAGCGACCGCAGCCAGGGCCCGCAGGATCTGGACTCCCTCCTCCACGTTCACGCGGCCGAAGGTATCCATGAGGGCCTGGACCGCCGCGGGGCTCCCGAGCTCCGCGAGGCGGCCATACGCGAGCTGGCGCAACTCGACCGAATCCGAGGAGGCCGCCTCGATCCACTTCGCGAGATCGTCCCCACGCTCGCGCAGCGCCGACAGTCGCCGGTTCAGCGAGTTCAGGTAATCGACGACCGCCGGGTCGAGCTGGATGCTCAAGGACTGGCGCACCTCCTCCAGCAGGTCGGTCGCGCGCAGGCTCACCAGGGCATTGCCGCGGACGAAGAGCGGGTCCCGGTCCTCCACGTCCGAGACGGGCTCGGCGAGGCTGGGCCGCAGCCGCTCCGCGATCCTGCCCGCGGCGCGCTTCTCACCGATCTGAACGAGGAGCTGGATGGCTTGCTCCTCCACCGGCCAGCGCGGGTCCTGAAGGAGGGCCAGCAGGGTATCCACGGGCCCGGGGCCGCCGATCGCGGCCAGCGCGCCCATGGCGTGCAGCGCCACGCGGGTATCGGAGTCCCGGAGCTCGCTGCGCAGCAGGTTGACCGCCTTCTTGCTCCGGGTCAGCCCCAGCGCGTCCGCGAGGAACACGCGGTCCATGGCGTTGGGACGGTTCGCGCAGCGCAACAGCGCCGGGATCGCCGACTCACCGTCGGTCGAGGCCAGAGTGCGGTACAGGGCCCCGCGCACGGGCGCGTAGTTCTCCACCTGGAGCCGGGCCTCGATCTCCTTGCTCTGCCCCGCGGGCTTGAGCGACTCGAGGGCCGAGGCGACCGCGAAGCGGGCGAACGGATCGGGGTCCTCGAGCGCGGCGATCAGCGGCTCCGCGACGGCGGGGTCCGAAGTCGCCCCGAGCGCACGGGCGGCGGCCGCCCGCACGTACGGCTCCTCGTGCTTCAGGTAGGGAAGCACGCCTTCCCGCAACGACGGATCCGCGACCTGGCGCAAGGCGTCGAGAACCACGTAGAGCCGGCTCTTGAACTCCGGGTCCTCGCTGCGCGCGTAGCGCTCGAGCTTGGCGAGGAGCCGCGCCCTGCTGGCGGGGGCCGTGAGGATCGCCGTCACCTCGAGGACGCTCATATCCACGACGAATTCCTTGCGGATGCAGTTGAGCCGGCCGTTGTCGAGAAGGTCGACGGCGTCGGCATCCCCGGTGAGGGCGAGCGCGTAGCCGAGCCAGGCCTTGCGATCCCGGCCGAAGTCTCCACCCTCACGGTCGGCGGCCTCGGCGGCGCTCACGAGCGCCTGTTTCGCGCCTTCGGCGCGCAGGAAGCCGAGCACGTACGCGGCGACGTTCAGCGTCACGCGGCTCTTGGCCTCGAGCTCGGCCGCCATGAGCGGCGCCACGTCGGGACCCAGCGCGAGGAGCCGCTCCGTGATCCAGGTGAACAGCGGAGCTTGCGTCTCGTCGCGGACCGGGGGGTGGGCGAGATCGGCGAAGATCACTTCCACCTGTGCCCTGAGCTTCTCCTGGCGGACCAGAGCATCGGTCTGCGAGGCTGCGGGCTCGGTCGCGGCGGCGGTCGGCAGCGGAAGGACGCTGCAGGCGAGTGCGCTCAGGAGCGCGCTGGCGAGGCTGATCCGGATCGACATGCTCCCCCCGGGAGAAGGACAAACACCGAACTATACCCTCGCATCCCGCGGCCTGCAAAGCGCGCCGAATCGGTCGTATCGCCGGAGCCTTGATTTTCGTCGACTCTTCGCCTAGCCTTCGAGAAGGAAGGAGCGAGCTCATGGCGCTGACCCGGCGGCAGCGTGAGGTCCTGAACGTGATTCAGGAGTTCATCACCAGGAACGGCTATTCGCCGAGCCTGGAGGAGATCGGTTCGGCACTCGGCCTGTCGTCGGTGGCGACGGTTCACAAGCACGTGACGCACCTGGTCGAGAAAGGGCTCGTGCGGCGCGTGTGGAACCAGAACCGCTCGATCGAGATCGTGGATTCGGGAATGGGCCAGGCGGTCTCGCTGCCGCTCCTGGGCACACTGGCCGAGGGGAAGGCCCTGGATCCGCCGACGGCGAGGGAGACGGTCCTGGTCCCGGCGGACATGGTTGTTGGACGCATGAACCCCTATGCACTTCGGGTCCACGGCGACTCGCTGAACCACGAGCAGCTCCGCAACGGGGACCTGCTGATCCTGGAGGATCGCAGGACGGTGACGAAAGGGGAGACCTTGGTCGCGGTCGTCGCCGGTTCGGGGGCGACGCTGACGCGCTGGCGCGACGAGCGCCCGGCGACGGCGCAGGAGGTCGAGATCCGAGGAGTGGTCGTTGGGGTCATCCGCCGCTACTGAAATCGAGACCGGTTGCGGCGCCGACCGGGTCTGTGCCGTCTTCCGCGGCCCCGGCCAGGCGAGTCTGTTCCTGGACGGGAGGGGAGGATTCGCCGAGGCCTGGGGCCCTCTCGTGGCGGTGCAGCCGCGGGTCGTCCTCGCGCATCGCGGGGACCAGGCCGGCGGTGCACGTGCCGCACTCGACACCCTCGACCGCCTCGTCGCCACGAGGCGCGCGCGGGGAGGCTCGGCATGGACGGGGATCGCGGCGCTCGTCGGGTACGACCTTCTGGATCGGGCTCCCGTGTCCACCCGGGACGACGACGGCCTGCCGGATGTCGTGCTTCTCGATGTCGATGCATCGATTCTCGCGACCGAGTCGGGACCGCTGCTTCTTCACCTCCGCCCGCAGGCTTCGCCCGGAAAGACCGCCGATGCGATTCGCCGCAAGCTCGACGGGGCCGCCGAGGGGCCGGCTTCGCCCGCTGCGCTCGCCCCGCGGGGCGCGCTGACCACGACCCTCCCGCGCCCCGCCTACCTGGGCGCGGTCGAGGAGGTGAAGCGGCACATCCGCCTCGGGGACATCTACCAGGCGAACCTGACGCAGCGCTTCGCGACGCGCTGCGACCGCGATCCGTTCGAGGTCTACCGGGCGCTGGCGAGGGGGACACCGGCCCCGCGCTCGGCGTTCGTCGAGACGCAGGGGTTCGCGCTGGCTTCGGTATCTCCCGAGGTCTTCCTCCGCGGCGGGGCGGACGGGCGGATCGAGACGATGCCGATCAAGGGGACGCGCCGCCGACACGCCGACCCCGAGACGGACGGACGCGCCGCGCGCGCGCTCGCGGATTCGGAGAAGGATCGCGCCGAGCTCACGATGATCGTCGACCTGGAGCGGAACGACCTGGGACGCGTGTGCCGCACGGGCTCGGTCGAGGTCCGGGACCTGTGCGTCCTCCGCTCCTTCGCCGCGGTCCATCACCTCGTGGCACGCGTCGAGGGACGGCTCAACCCCGGCACGCGCCCGAGCGAGCTGATCCGCGCGACCTTCCCCGGGGGCTCGATCAGCGGGGCGCCGAAGATCCGCTCCCTGGAGATCCTGCGTTCGCTCGAGCCGCGGCGCAGGAGCTTCTTCACGGGGTCCCTGCTTTGGTTCGGAGACGACGGCTCCCTGGACTCGAGCATCCTGATCCGGTCCGCCGTGATGACCCGGGGACGCGTCCTGATCGGCGCGGGCGGGGGAGTGGTGGCGGAGTCCGACCCCGAGGCGGAGTGGCGGGAATCGTGCGACAAGGCGCGCGCCCTCCTGGGTGTGTTCGGCCTGGCGCCGGAGGACGCGACGTGAAGCCGCTCGAGGCCGAGGGGCCGGTGTGGATGGACGGACGCATGGTCCCCGCGGAGGAGGCGACCGTCCAGGTCGTCGACCCCAACGTGCAGGCCGGCCTCGGGGTATTCGAGACCGTCGCCGTCCGGGACGGGCTTCCCCTGGATGCTCCGGAGCACGTCGCGCGACTCTCGAACGGAGCCGCGCGGCTCCACGTCCCGCTCCCGAGCGAGAAGACGCTGCTGGACGCCGTGCGCGCCGTCGCCTCCCAGGTCGTGGGCGGCTACGGCTGGACGAAGATCACGGCGCTCCGGACCGGCCGGTGCGTTGTCTACGGAGGGCGGATGGATCCCGCGGAGGAAGGCTGCCCGGTGTCCGCGGTCCTCCTGAAATGGAGGCAGAACACCTCCGACGCCATCACGTCCCTGAAGACGTGGAACTACGCGAGCCACATCCTGGGGCTCGAGGAGGCGCGGGCGCGCGGCGCGGACGAGGGGATCTGGCTCAACACCCGTGGGCACCTGGCCGAGGGCTGCACGTCGACCCTCTTCGTCGTTCACCGCGGGCGGATCTTCACCCCCGCGATCGCCGACGGGATCCTGCCTGGGATCACTCGTGGAGTGGTCCTCGAGGCCGCTCGCGGCCTCGGTCTCCTGGTCCACGAGGGGAAGATCCGCCTGCACAGGCTGGAGAACGCCGACGAGGCGTTCCTGACCTCGAGCCTGCGTGCGGTGCGCCCCCTCGTACGCTTCGACGGACGCACCGTGGGGCGCGGGGAGCCGGGCCCGATCACCTTGACGCTGGGCAAGAACGTGGCGCGTCTGCGCATGGAGCGCGCGCACGCGGCCGCATCGCTATGAACGGAGGATTCATGGAGCAGACGACTGGCTGGTTGCCGGATGGCTTCACCGCGTGGGTGCTGCTCGTGGTGTGGGTGACGCTCGTTCTCCTGTACGGGATCTGGCGGTCCCTCGGAGACGCCCCGCAAGACCCGATCCGGCCGTCGGGTCCGACGGGGATCTGATTCCGGGCGAGCGCAGCCGGGGAGGGAGGTCCGGAGCGGGGATGGGGGCCGAGGCCCATCGCGTCGTGGTGGCTCGGGACGGAATTGAACCGCCGACGCAGGGATTTTCAGTCCCTCGCTCTACCAACTGAGCTACCGAGCCGGTTCGCGATGGCGAAGCGCGATTCTGTCACGCGCCTCGAGCTCCCGTCAAGGAACGGGCGTCCCTGGCTCAGGCCCTGGCGCGGGGCCGCTGCTTCTCCCCGGCGCCCTCGGCGAGCGCCGTCCGGGGACGCTCCGCGGGGGTCGGAGTGGGGGCCGGAGCGGTCTCTGGGGTGCCGGGCGTGCCACGGGTCAGCCCGAGCGCCACGCGCAGCTTGCGGTCGATCTCGAAGGCGAGGTCCGGATTGTCCTTGAGGAAGACCCGCGCGGTCTCGCGCCCCTGTCCGATCCTGAGGTCGCCGTAGGAGAACCAGGACCCGGACTTCTCGACGATGTGGTGGGCGACGCCCAGATCCAGGAGGTCGCCCTCGCGCGAGATCCCCTCTCCGTAAAGGATGTCGAACTCGGCGGAGCGGAAGGGGGGAGCGAGCTTGTTCTTCACGACGCGCAGTTTGGTTCGGCTCCCGGTCGTCTCCTCTCCGTCCTTGATCGCGCCCACCCTGCGGATGTCGATGCGCATCGACGCGTAGAACTTGAGCGCACGGCCGCCGCTGGTGGTCTCGGGGTTCCCGAACATGACCCCGATCTTCTCGCGAATCTGGTTGATGAAGATCAGCGCGGTCCTGCTCTTGGAGGTGATCCCCGCAAGCTTGCGCAAGGCCTGGGACATGAGCCGGGCCTGAAGGCCCACGTGGGCGTCCCCCATCTCCCCGTCGAGTTCGGCCTTGGGAACGAGCGCGGCGACCGAGTCGATCACCACCACGTCGACCGCCCCGGAGCGGATCAGGATCTCGGTGATCTCGAGCGCCTGCTCGCCGCTGTCCGGCTGGGAGACCATCAGGTTGTCCACGTCCACGCCGAGCTTGCGCGAGTACTCCGGGTCGAGCGCGTGCTCCGCGTCCACGAACGCGGCGATCCCGCCCTGCCTCTGGGCCTCGGCGACCACATGCAGGGCCAGGGTCGTCTTCCCCGACGATTCGGGCCCGAAGATCTCCACGACGCGGCCGCGGGGGATTCCCCCGACCCCCAGCGCGAAGTCCACGGACAGAGACGTGGTGGGGATCACCGGCACGTCCACGTGCTCGCGGTCGCCGAGCTTCATGATCGAGCCCTTGCCGAACTGCTTCTCGATCTGCGAGACCGCAAGGTCCACGGCCTTGAATCGTTCCTTGGCATCCATCGTCATGGGGATCTCCTGGGAGGCGGCAGGCCCTTCCGGGAGGGGCCCGCGAGACAATCCGCAGAGTAGCGACAGGGCGGAATACTGTCAACCCTGAGCGCGGCGGGGCGGTGTCCGAAATCGAGACGGTTGACAGCCCTTTCCGACCCCCCATATATTCTCTCGACGGTTCTCGTGGAGCTCGCTCGGAGCGCGCTACCGCAAGTCCGCACAAGGTGCCTCGAATGAAACGATTGCGGGAAGGTCGGCCAGCAACGCATCCTGCACGGGTCCTGCGAGCGGTGTCCGTGCTGGCGCCGATCGTTCTCGTGATCGCGATCTCGGCTTCGTGCGCACCGCTGCACCAACCCCCGCTCACCGTTCCCCAGACTCCCCCCGCGCTCCCCTCGAGCGGTGCGCCGGCGCCGGAGATGTCTCCTTCCGAGGCCCCCGCCCCCGCAGTGCAGAGCGCGGGCCCGACGCATCTGGTCGCCGAGGCTGCGCCGGAGTGGAACGAGGAGCCCGATGCGCAAGGCGAGCCCTCCGACGAGGACGAGGATGCGGAAGGGGACGACGATCAGGCGCCCGCCCCGCACGACGACCTCGCGGTCTCCCCTCCAGTTCCGTCCCCGGACGAGGTGGCCAAGGAGAGAAGCCTCGCCGAGGAGGAGGTCCTCCACTTCGACATCCCGATGGTCGTGAACGACAAGGTCACGGCCTGGGTCGATTTCTACTCCGGCCCGCACCGGGAGAAGTTCCGGGCCAGCCTCGTGCGCTCGGGCCGCTACCTGCCGATGATCCAGCGCACCTTCGCGGAGGCGGGAATCCCCACGGACCTGGCCTATCTGGCGCACGTGGAGAGCGCCTTCAAACCCAACGCGTATTCCCGGGCCAAGGCCAAGGGGCTGTTCCAGTTCATCTCCAGCACGGGCCGGCGCTACGGCCTGCGCAACGACGCCTGGGTCGACGAGCGGTCCGACCCCGAGAAGGCCGCGAGGGCGGCGGCGGCGTACCTCACGGACCTGCACGAGCGCTTCGGCGACTGGTATCTCGCCCTCGCCGCCTACAATGCCGGCGAGGGGAAGATCGAGCGCGCCATCGCGCGCACGGGTTCCACCGATTTCTGGCGGATCGCGCGCACCTCGGCGATCCGCAACGAGACCAAGAACTACGTCCCGGCGATCCTGGCCGCGACGCTGATCGCCAAGAACCCGTCCAAGTACGGGATCGAGTACCTGGCCGACCCGCCCCTCGAGTACGAGACCACGGAACTCCCGGGCGCGGTGGACTTGCGCCTGCTGGCCCAGCGTGCGGGGATGAGTCCCGAGGTCCTGCGCGAGCTCAATCCCGAGTTCCGGCGCGGGCAGACCCCTCCAGGACGCAGCGTGGTGCTGCGCGTCCCGCCGGGAATGGCCGCGGCTACGGTCGAGGCTTTCCGGACGATCCCTCCCAGCCAGCGGACCGTCTTCTCGGGCTACCACACCGTCCGCAAGGGAGAGTCCCTGGGCAAGATCGCGGCCCGCTATCACGTGAGCGTGGCAGCGCTCCAGCGTGCGAACCGGCTCGGCTCGAGCACGACGATCCGCGCCGGCCGCGTGCTGCTGATTCCCGGCTACGGCGCGGCGGGGCTCGAGACGGCCGCCCGAGGGGAGGAGCGGTCCCCGGCGCCCGAGGTCTATCGCGTGCGCTCGGGCGACAACTTGAGCTCCATCGCCCGCCGCTTCGGCACGACCCCCTCCGCGATCGCCGCGGCGAGCGGGATCAGCGTGGACCGCACGCTGCGCGTGGGGGAGAGCCTGCGGATCTCGAAGGCGGGCTCCGAGCAGCCGCCCGCGTCGGACGCGGCTCCGCGCGTGCACACGGTGCGCAAGGGAGAGACCCTGTCGACGATCGCGGCCCGCTATCAGACCTCGATCGAACGCCTGTGCGCCCTGAACGACATCTCTCGGCGCGATACGCTCCACCCGGGGCGTCGGCTCACGGTCAGCGACTGATCCCGATCGCGCGCTAGGTCCCCGGTTCCTCGCCTCCCGCTTCGAGTCGAAGCGTGCTTGGACGCAGCACCGGCGCGGTGCTTCTGGGAATCGACGCGCGTCTGGTCGAGGTCGAGGTACACCTGGGCGGTGGTCTGCCCACGATCTCGACCGTGGGCCTCCCGGACGCGGCGGTGCGGGAGGGGATCGACCGGATCCGCGCGGCCCTACGGCACGCCGGATTCCAGCTCCCGCAGCACCGCGTGATCGTCAACCTCGCCCCGGCCGAGGTGCGCAAGCACGGGACCAGCCTCGACCTCCCGATGGCGGTGGCGCTGCTCGAGGCCGACGGCCAGATCCCCGGGTTCCGCTCCGACGGCAGCGTCCTCGTCGGCGAGCTGGGTCTCGACGGAGCGCTACGCCCGGTGCGCGGCACCCTGCCGATCGCTCTCGCCGCTCGCGATCGCGGAAAGCGCCGGCTGGTCGTGCCCCGGGGGAACGCGGAGGAGGCGCTGCTCGCGGAGGGGATCGACGTGATCGCCGCGTCGTCCCTCGCGGACGTCGTCGCGGTCGCGCGAGCAGAGTGCGCTCCCGCCCGCCGAACGCTGTCCGCCTCCTCTCTCCTTGCAAGTGCCGCGACGGAAGCACGGGATGCGGACCTCGCCGACGTGCGCGGGCAGGCGGGAGCCAGGCGCGCGCTCGAGGTCGCCGCCGCGGGCGGCCATCACCTTCTGCTCTCGGGCCCACCCGGCGCCGGGAAGAGCATGCTCGCGCGCCGGCTCGCCGGGATCCTGCCTCCTCTGCAGCTCGCCGAGGCGCTGGAGGTGACGAAGGTCTGGAGCGCGGCCGGACTCGCGAGCGCGCTCGTGACGCGCCGCCCGTTCCGCGCCCCGCATCACGGGATCACGAGTGTGGCGATGACGGGGGGCGGCGCGCTGCTGCGGCCGGGCGAGATCAGCCTGGCGAGCCAGGGTGTTCTGCACCTCGACGAGCTTCCCGAGTTCCGCCGCGAGGTGCTCGAGGCGCTGCGCCAGCCACTCGAGGAGGGCGCGATCACGGTGGTGCGGCTGCGCGCGCAGGCGACCTTTCCCGCGCAGTTCCAGCTCGTGGCTTCCATGAACCCGTGCGCCTGTGGATGGCACGGAGATCCGCGGGGGCGCTGTCGATGCACGCCGCAGGAGGTGAGGCGGTACTGGGCAAAGCTGTCGGGGCCGCTGCTCGACCGGTTTGATCTCGTGGTGGACGTCCCGCCGGTCGAACTCGCCGATCTCGTCCATCGGGCGCCGGGAGAATCTTCAGCGCGCGTGCGGGAGCGCGTCGTGGCCGCGCGGGAGATTCAGCAGAGACGATTCGAGAGCATCCGCTTGGCCGAACGCACCTGCAACGCACAGCTGGGACCGGCGGACCTCGATCGATTCGCGCCGCTTTGCGTGGGTTGCCGCCGGCTCCTGGAGAGCGCGTGCCGGTCGCTGGGCCTCTCGGCGAGAGGCTTCGATCGGGTGCGCCGCGTCGCGAGGACGCTCGCGGACCTGGAGGGGAACGAGAGGATCGAGGAGCGGCACATGGCGGAGGCGGTGCAGTATCGGAGGGAGGCGCGTCCGTATCCCGAAGGGCGTCGTTGATTTCTCCGACCGGCCTCGGGAGAATGCCCGCGGCATGAGCGATCGCTCCCGTCTCCTTCTGATGGCGGCGCTTCTCGTCGGGGTGACGCTCGCCGCCCTGGCGCCGGTCGTCCGCAGTGGGTTCCTGAGCTACGACGACGACCAGTACGTGACCAGCAATCCCCACGTCCAGCGGG
>Ga0316622_100000120_pt1 | contig 36982 bp, 38 predicted proteins | sample OWC_Aug_OW2_C1_D_FD_207646 | JGI IMG/M metagenome (GOLD analysis project Ga0316622, IMG submission 207646) | Wetland soil microbial communities from Old Woman Creek delta, Ohio, United States - OWC_Aug_OW2_C1_D5_C | ecosystem: Environmental > Terrestrial > Soil > Wetlands | place: USA: Ohio... | reverse complement strand
TGCCATTTCTCGTAACCTTATGTATTAAATATTTTTAACAATGACCACTACGATGCCGGGTAGTTTATGGAACATGGAACCTCTCTAACGTTATGATTGATGAACAGCCTATATTAGTCGGCAAGTTCCATTCTACTAGTCGAGTCCGATGTTTTCCTAACATCCTTTGTCCGCTTAAGGAAACGCCGATTAGTCCTTCGACAGGCTCAGTACCCACAGGGCATAAAGACGAACAATAATTGACTGATTCCGTTCGTGGTGATTTTGTCGAACCATGAGCGGAATCTACTCATTCAGAGTTTTCTTAAGGACTTGGCTCGTTTGTCCGAAATCCTCCACGATTGCCCCCGGCTAATTGTGCAGTTACAAACATTGACATGTACCATTTGCAACAACACCGGGATTAGCTAAAATATTTTATATATATATCAATAAGTTAAAATATTTATATAACTGGCATGGCCTGTGCTTTCTCACTGTATAACCAATCAAGTGAGGTGAAGAATATGGAACTGCCAGTATTAAACGAAACTCCCGCGGCAAGCGCCGGCGGTTGCTCATCCCATTCTTGCGGCACCAGCGATGACCAGCTGGGGCATTTGTCCGACGAAATCCGCGCCAAGGTGGAAAACCACCCATGCTATTCAGAAGACGCCCACCATTATTTTGCGCGGATGCACGTCGCCGTCGCGCCGGCCTGTAATATTCAATGCCATTACTGTAACCGTAAATACGATTGCGCCAACGAATCGCGTCCCGGCGTGGTGTCCGAGTTGCTGACACCGGATCAGGCCGTCAAGAAAACCATGGCGGTGGCCGCCAACATCCCGCAAATGACGGTGCTGGGCATCGCCGGCCCCGGCGACCCATTGGCCAACCCGGAACGGACTTTCGAAACCTTCCGCCGCCTCAGCGCTGAAGCGCCGGACATCAAACTGTGCGTCTCGACCAACGGCTTGGCACTGCCGGATTCAGTCGAGGAATTGTCCAAACACAACATCGACCATGTCACGATCACCATCAACTGTGTCGATCCTGAAGTCGGCGCCAAGATCTATCCTTGGATTTTCTGGGAGAACAAACGCATCAAGGGCAAGAAAGCCGCGAAAATCTTGATCGAACAGCAACAAAAAGGCCTGGAAATGCTGGTCGCCAAGGGCATCCTGGTCAAGGTCAACTCGGTGATGATTCCCGGCGTCAACGACAAGCATCTGGCCGAGGTCAGCAAAATCGTCAAGGCCAAGGGCGCGTTCCTGCACAACGTCATGCCTTTGATCGCCGAAGCCGAACACGGCACTTTCTACGGCGTGATGGGCCAACGCGGCCCGACCCAGGACGAACTGATGGATCTGCAGGATTCTTGCTCCGGCGACATGAACATGATGCGGCATTGCCGGCAATGCCGTGCCGACGCTGTCGGCCTGCTGGGCGAGGACAGAGGCGACGAGTTCACGATGGACAAGATCGAGAACATGGAAATCGACTATCAGGCGGCGATGGAAAAACGCAAGGTCATCCACGAAGCGATTGCCGAGGAAATGCACAGCAAACGTGCCGCCGCGGCTGAATCCGCCGCAAAACACGCCGCCGAGGAAAAACTGACGACCCGCCCGGTATTGATGGCGATTGCTACCAGCGGCCAAGGCGTGATCAACCAGCATTTCGGCCATGCCAAGGAGTTCCTGATTTACGAAGCTTCTCCGGATGGCGTGCGCTTCATGAGCCACCGCAAGACCGATCTATATTGCAGCGGCGACGACACCTGCGGCGAAGGAGAAAGCGTATTGCAACGCACCATCCGCGCGCTGGAAGGCTGCGAAGTGGTGCTGTGTTCGAAAATCGGTTACGAGCCTTGGGACATGCTGGAACAAGCGGGCATCGCCCCCAACGGCGAACACGCGATGGAGCCTATCGAGGAAGCAGTGATGGCTGTCTACAAGGAAATGGCGGCCGCCGGCAAGCTGGATGAAGTTAAATCCGAGGAGCGCGCAACCGCTTAAAAAATGTAGGCGTAGGGTGCGCATTGCGCACCCTAACTGCAACCGGTGCGCAATGCGCACCCTACCTGATATATACGGATAAAGCTTATGGCCTTACAAATCATCGAATCCTGCGTCAACTGTTACGCCTGCGAGCCTCTGTGCCCCAGCAAGGCGATTTATATGTCCGAGTCCACCGGGCATTTTAGGATCAATCCTAAAAAATGCACTGAATGCGAAGGCGATTATAAGGATACGCAATGCGCCAGCATCTGCCCGATCGAAGGCGCGATCCTGGATGCGCTCGGCATCCCCATCAACCCGCCAGGCTCCTTGACCGGCATTCCGCCGGAAAAAATGGCCGAAGCGATGGCGGAACTCCAGGCGCATTGATCGCCATGGCTACCGTCCACTTTTATGAAAAGCCCGGTTGCATCAATAACACCAAGCAAAAGCAGTTGCTGAGCAAGGCTGGGCATTTACTGGTTGTCCATGACTTGCTGCGTCATCCCTGGGCGGAAGACACGGCAAAGTTGCGCTCGTTTTTCGGCGACCTGCCGGTCGCGGACTGGTTTAACCGCAGTGCGCCGGCCGTCAAGAACGGCGAGATAGCCCCGGAAACACTTGACGAACAACAGGCTATAGCCCTGATGGTCGCCAATCCGATATTGATTCGCCGGCCATTGCTGGAAGTGGAAGGGCGGCGGCAAGCCGGTTTCGATGCCGAACAAATCGGCGCCTGGCTGGGCCTCGCAGATCAGGCCGTGGCACCGGACTTGGAAACCTGCCCCAAACAACATGCCAAACAGGCTTGTAGCCCATGACTAGCGTCAAGCTGGCGGATGACAATGGCAATCCCCTGGCTGTGGCGCTCTCCGATCGCGTTCACTGGATAGGCGCGCTCGACCCCAATTTAAGAACTTTCGACATCATCCTCAAAACCGCTAACGGCACCAGTTATAACGCCTACATCGTTCGTGGCAGCGAAGGCGTGGCGGTCATAGACACCGTCAAGGAAGGCTTTGCCGCCGACTTTTTTGCCCGCCTGGAAAGCGTCGCCGACTATACGGAAATCAAGGTCATCGTCCTCAACCATCTGGAACCGGATCACACCGGCGCTCTGCCGGAATTGATGCGCCGCGCGCCGCGGGCACGGTTGTTCATTTCCCAGAAAGCCCAGTCCATGTTGAAGGGCTTGCTGAAACAGGAGAACTTAAGTTTTACCCCGGTGATCACCGGCGACTCGGTGTCGCTGGGCGACCGCCGCTTGGAGTTTCTGCACACGCCCTATCTGCACTGGCCCGACACTCAATGCACCTACGCGCCGGAAGAAGCCATGCTGTTTTCCGGAGACGTATTCGGTTGTCACTTTTGCGACAACCGCCTCTACAACGATCAAGTCGGCGACTTTCGTTTTTCCTTCGAATACTACTATGCCCACATCATGCGGCCGTTCAAGGAATACGTGGTACGGGCGCTTGAACTGATAGAACCGTTGCCCTTGACCCTGATCGCGCCCACTCACGGCCCAATTCTGCGCGACCGCCCGCAGCGTTACATTCAGCGCTATCGGCAACTATCCAGCCCGGCCTTGCATAGCGAAATCAGCCCCCACCAGAAATCCCTGCTGATCTTTTACATCAGCTCCTACGGCAACACCCGGCGCATGGCCGAGGCCATTTATCAGGGCGCGATGCAGGTCGAAGATGTCCGCGTCTCGCTCTATGACCTGGAAGGCGGCGAGGTGGCGCCGTTCGTGGATTTAATCGAGGAAGCCGACGGTTTGATCTTAGGGACTCCGACCATCAACGGCGATGCGGTGAAGCCGATCTGGGATCTGTTGTCGTCGCTGACCGTGGTCAATCTGAAAAGCAAACTTGGCGGCGTATTCGGTTCCTACGGCTGGACCGGGGAAGGCGTGCGCCTGGTGGAAGATCGCTTGCGTGGCTTGAAGTTGCGAGTGCCGATTCCCGGCCTGCGGGTCAAGTTGATCCCCACCGACGAGGAAATTTTGGAATGCAAGGCATTCGGATTGGAGTTGGCCCAGGAGCTGATGGGTTTGCGGGAGAATCGGGTGGTTAATTTTACGGATTTGGCTTGAACCTGAAAAGAGCAGTTGGCGTGTGTTGCTGGCCGTTCGTGCTGAGTCAATCGAAGCATGAGCGGCCAGCAACACCATCACCCATAGGGTGTTGAAAAATCCCGTACATCCTTCGACAAGCTCAGGACGAACGGGATTTTTCGAGGCTCGACCGCTCTTTTTAGTTTGAAGGTTTGTAGGGTAGCGCGCCATGTATTGAGCCCGTACCAGTTGGTACAGGCTACGCCGACCCAGGGATGAGTCGGTGAACTCATTGGCCTCACGGCCAATGAAAATCGGGAATCGACAAGATTCCAAACCGGGAGTCCTCGGATTAGAGGCTGCCGAGATTACATTTCAATACCATAAGGAGTTTTTACAATGGCCAAAGCGACCATTACATTTGAAGATATCAACGTCACCGTTACGGTGCCGGCCGGAACTCGAATCATCGAGATTTCCGAGAAGGTCGGTTCCGGAATCACCTACGGTTGCCGCGAAGGTGACTGCGGGACCTGCATCATGAAGGTCACCGAGGGTTGGAACCACCTCAGCGAACCCTCGGTGCTGGAGGACAAGATACTTCGGGAAAACATGGCAGGCAAACACAACCGTCTGGCCTGCCAGGCGCAAGTGCTCGGCGGAGTCATTTCCGTCAAGCCGGCTTAACAACTAAGGAGACAAGACATGGCTTTAGTTACATTTACCAGTCCCGAATACAAGGACAAAACCGTTTACGCGGTGGCCGGTAGTCATACCCAGACCTTGCTGAAGCTGGCGCTGGAAAACAAGATTCCCATTCAATTCGAATGCGAAGACGGAGAATGCGGTACCTGTCTGATCAAGGTGACCAGCATCGACAAGAAAAATCAGCGCATGGGAGGTCCGCTGACCGAAAAGGAAAAAACCATACTCAAACAGCACGGCAAAGTGACCGCCGCCGAACTGGAAAAGATGATCGTCGACGATCTGCCATGCGATTGGCGGCTGGCTTGCCAGATGATAGTCCGAGACGAAGACATCCGGGTTGAGTATTAATCCGCGTTAGCGTTAAAAAAGCCGGGAGTATAGCCCATGTGTTGCAGACCAACGATGCAGTGCGTCGACACGGCGGAAACCGTGTCTTTGGAAAAATCGCGTCAACAGCACTATGACGAACTCATGGCTCACGCCGGTCAGTCGCCCAACAGCGTCTGGCTGGCACAAATCGTCGCCAGTTGGCTGGTCGGCGAGGGCGCATTGCCCGATTATCTGGGCTTGCAGCCCATGCAATTTCAGCGCTTGTGGGTACAATGTTTTTCGGGTTATCGCCCATCGAAATCCTCAAGGTCGGCGAAAACCGCCGATTTCAGCCGGATGCTGGAGAAACAGGATCTGGAACAATTTTTACGCCGCTATGCCGCCGAACAGTCCGAGCAAAGCGAATGGCTGATCAGCCTGATCGTCGCCGCCTGCCTGGGCAACGATCATTTATGGCAGGACTTGGGACTGTGGAGCCGCAAGGAATTATCGGCGCTGCTGGCCCATAATTTCCCCGAGATGGCGGCTCTCAACAACAAGGACATGAAGTGGAAGAAGTTTCTCTACAAGCAGCTCTGCGAGGCTGAAGGCATTTACGTATGCCGGGCGCCGTCTTGCGAGGAGTGCAAGGATTATTCCATCTGTTTTGGCGCGGAGGACTGATTTGTAGGGTCGAATTTACTTGTGCCCTATGGGTATTCGACCCATCGGGCCCAATGGTGCGAATGAATTCGCACCTACAACACCTGCGCCCTTCAATTCATTCGACCTCGCCATTCAACCCGTTCCACGGCTTGTATAGACCTTCGACCTCAATTCCAAACATATCCAATATCCGACCCACGCCTTCGTCGACCATGGCCCTGAGCGAATCGGATTTGTTGTAGAACGCCGGCATGGGCGGGTAAATGATGCCGCCCATCTCGGTCACCGCCGCCATGTTACGGATGTGGGCCAGATTCAACGGCGTTTCGCGAGGAACCAGCACGGTTTTGCGCCGTTCTTTCAGCGCCACGTCGGCGGCCCTGGAAATCAGATTATCACCGAAACCGTGCGCCACCGCCGCCAGGGTTTTCATAGAGCAGGGCGCTATGATGATGCCTTCGGTCTTAAAGGAGCCGCTGGCGATAGAAGACGCTATGTCGTTGATGCCATGCGTGACGTCGGCCAATCGGTACAATTCGGCGCGGTCCATCTCCAGTTCATACTTCAGGTTGACCAAGCCCGCCGGGGAAATTACCAGATGCGATTCCCAATACGGCAGGGTTTGCAATATCTGCAACATGCGCACCCCGTAGATGGCGCCGGTGGCACCGGTCATCGCGATGATCAGGCGTTTTTTGTTCATGTCTCTCACTGGTGTTATGCAGCCTTGGATATGGAAAATGTTTGTCGGATGTCATCAGAATCAATGTCGCTATTTCGTCCGATTTATTTTGAAGTCGGTTCTCGCACCGACAGGCGAGATACTTTTCTTTGCTTGTCCAAAGAAAAGTATCCAAAAGAATAGACACCCGGATTCCGCCAATATCCTGCGCTTCTCGCTTTTGGCGAGGGTTTTCGGAAGGGCTGTCCTTAGCCCTCCGAAAACGAGCGGCATCCTTGCCGCTCCCCTATCGGGCTATTCTCGCCAAAAGCTGCGATGCTCGGGGCGGAATAACGGGACGTAAAACCATATCTGCGTAACAATCAGTTCCACATCAAAAAAGCCTTGCCATTTCGTCGGTGGCGGATACCAGCGCGTCTATCATTTCCTCGCCTCGCGCGACGTGGCCGGCATTGGGCAGCACGATGTAACGGGCTTGCGGCAGGGCCTGATGCAAGCGCCAACCGGCTTCCAAAGGACAGGTCAGATCGTTTTGGCCGTGGATGATAATAGTTGGAATGTCCTGCAAGGCCGCGCAATTTTCCAGAATCTGATTCTCGGCGATGAAATAAGCGTTCTTGGCATAGTGCACTTCCATACGCACCTGTTTCAACGCCTGGTCGCTGACGGCTTCGTCGCTATCCTGATAGTCGTTGCCCAAGGCCACCTGCCCGCCCCAGGCTTGCCATTGCTTGGCCGCGCGCCGGGCTGCTTCGTCATCGTCGCCGAAAACCGCGTCATACAAACCTTGCAACAAGTCCGTTCCGGCGCTTGTGGGAATACAGCTCAAGAAGTCTTGCCATTGCTGGGGATAAATGAGGTTAACGCCCTTGCCCAGAAACCAGTCCATGTCGGCTTGCCGGGCCAGAAACACGCCGCGCAAGATCATCGCCAACACCCGCTTCGGATGTTGTTGAGCATACAGCAAGGCCAACGTGCCACCCCAGGAACCGCCGAACAACAGCCATTGTTCGATGCGCAGTTGTTGGCGGATGCGTTCCATGTCGTCCAGCAAATCCTGCGTGGTATTGCCCTGTATTTCCCCAAACGGCAGCGACTGCCCGCAGCCACGCTGGTCCATCAGGATGATGTGATAACGCTCGGGATCGAAGAAGCGCCTATGATCGGGCTTGGTGCCGGAGCAGGGGCCGCCGTGCAGAAAGATCACCGGGATGCCGGCCGGATTGCCGGATTGTTCGACGTAAACCCGGTGGAGGCCGCCGGTTTCCATCAAGGAAGTATGAAATGGAAGAATCTCTGGATACAGCGTTTTCATGCTTTTTTTAAGGAAATATGAAGCACCAGCTCGGAATACTGGCTTAATAGATTGTCGGTGGTCAGCAGATAAGCAGGCAGGGATCGCATCTGAGCAATCAATAGCCGGTCGAATGGATCACGACATTGCCAGGGCATTCTGGCAATGTCGTAACAATGTTCGGATTGGATCGGTAATTCGCTGAATCCGGTTTCCAGGGCGAGGCGATGGATGTCCTCGGGACAAAAATCAAAGTTATCCTTGTTCAGGGAACGCTTGATAGCAATCTCCCAGATGCTCGCTGCGCTGAAAAAGACGGCATTGTCAGGAGTCGTGAGGCTATCCTGCACATCCTGCGGCAGGATCTCCGGCGTTATAACGGCATATAGCAACAGGTTGGTATCGAGCAAAAAAGTTCGAGCCGACAAATCATTCACCGTTCTCGAACATGGCTTGAATCACATCGGCACTCATACCGTCGAATCCGGAAGGGATAGTAAATTTGCCTTTCCCCGGTCCTAACTTACGTGGCTGATTGGACTGCGTTTGCAGCGGCGCTAGACGTGCCACCGGTTTGCCTGCGCGCGCAATGACAATCTCTTCGCCCGCCGCTGCCTGATCAACGAAACGCGATAGCTGCGTTTTGGCCTCTTGTATATTTATGGTTTGCATGGAAAACTCCCAAATGGATGTGTCAGCACATATCAGTGTAATTCGTAACTATACGCAAAATCCCTCTCCTGCTGGAGAGGGAGCAAACCACCAGTGTACAAAAAGACGCTGAATGGTTCTGTAATTCATAAGAAACAAAAGGCCGTGTCGGTATATTCAATCGTCCAGCCCAAGATCCTTCCTGACATCGGTGGCGCTATGAATTTGTTCTTGGCCTTTGCGGACACGTTCCAATATTTCGGCGGCAAGACAGTAATCTTCCACCTCCTTAAAGACATCCGCTTGCCCAAGCATACGCCCCAGGCTTATGTCCTCTTCCGCTTGAGCGATCAGTTTTAATAGGCTAATCGCATTTTGCAGGCTTTGGTGACTTTCCGGGTCTTGAAGGATGGCCTTGGTTTCGCCATTTTCGGTAATGGCGACCGGCTGGTGGGTGGCGTTGATTTGCGTCAGCAATTCATCGATGTGCGCTTGCAGATAACTGACCGGCTTGCTGTCGGCTAAGATTGCCATGGCCTTGCTCCAGGAAATGTACTGTCCGGCAGTATATCACTAGCCTTCGGGCATAAAAAAAGGGAAGGCTCGCGCCTTCCCTTTTTGCGTACTAGCTAGGTGACAAATTAGAATTTGAAACCTACGTAACCACCGGCGTTGAAACCGTCGGTAGGAGTACCGTCGATTTTGCTGGTTGAGTAGTGGTAACGGGTATCAGCACCGATGACGATACCGCGGAACAATTCATAATCAACACCGGCGCCGAAGTTCATGCCGGCATTCAACACGGAAACCGCGTTGGAAGGAACGCCCAGGATGTTGATGTCCATACCGACCGGAATGATCCATGGACGCAATTTGCTGTCGTGCATGAATTTGATTTTTGGAGAAGCGTTGATTCTCAGACGTGCATCAGTCGACCGGTTTGTATTGATCGAGTCATGCAGATTAACAACAGTAACCTGAGTTAAAGAGTTATCTCCCGTACCGTATTGGCTATATTCGATACCCAGCTCGATGCCGAACGAAGTGCCATCCATCAAGCCGAACAGATCGTTATTGACATTGAAATCGAATGCGCCACCAAAATAGTAGCCTTCGTTGTTTTGGTTGTTGGACAGAAAGGCACCATTTGATAGAGCATTAGCAGGAAAGTTTAGATCACTACCCCGCGCATGATCAAGCGCCGACCAACCGCCGCGAACCGCGACCAGGTTGTCTTTAGTGCGAGACGCTTCGGCAGGCGCAGCCTTAACGGAAGCCATCCACTGATCCAGTTCTTGAACCTTGGCATTGGCAGCTGACGCATTAGCCGATGAAGATTTAACGCGGCTCAACTCGGCTTGCATGGCTTGCATTTGGTCAGCCATTTGTTGCATTTGAGCTTCCAAAGCTTCGGTTTTTCTGGCGGTTGCATCGGCAACGCGATCGGCTTTCGACTCGGCCGCGACTGCTTGCGGCGCAACGATTGCCATGGATAAAGCCGCTGCGGTAATGCCCAGTGCTAATTGGGTTTTGGTGAATGTCATTGTTGTTCCCCCAAGGGTAGATTTTATTGTTAAGACTGATTATTTGCTTTACAGCAACACAGGATTTCTTCACGAAGGCAATACTAGCAGCAAAATGCCATCCTTACAAGTTTTGAGCATATTTTTTTTATCAAAATAAATTGATTTATATCAACAACATGCGGACGCATCGTAAGGTAAAGCCGTCAATTGTCAAAAAAAAACAACATTTGGTTTAAAATCCGCACATTGCTAAAAACGGGCCGCGATTACGGATTTATACGGCTTCGTGTTACCTTAAAACAAAGACGAGGCTCAAGCTTTTGGCTCTATGTGAAATTCAGTGGGTTGATAGTTGTCCGTCATTATTCCATTCGCCCTTCGACAGGCTCAGGACGAACGGAATAATGACTCACGGCAGATACCTATAATCAGGAGGCAGTATGTTTTGGGTTTATATCCTTCGCTGTGCGGATGGCAGTTACTACACAGGACATACCGATAATCTTGAAAGACGAATGGCGCAATACAAGGCTGGCGAATGTAGCGGGTATACGGCAGCACGCTTACCGGTCGAGTGTATCTGGTCACAGGAAACCAGTACCCGAGAAGAAGCGCTATCAGCTGAGCGTCAAATAAAGGGTTGGAGTCGAAAAAAGAAACAGGCCATGATGCGCGGTGATTGGCAAGAGGTTAGCCGCCTTGCTCAAAGTAAATCCGCTCATCCTTCGACTGGCTCAGGACGAACGGATTTACTTTGAGCAGCTTCCTTCTGTTGCTTACCGACTGAATTTCACATAGACCCAAGCTTTTTAATGATCCTACATACTGACATACTCATCATCGGCGGCGGCATCAGCGGCTTGCTGGTGGCTCGCGAACTGCGTCTGGCGGGACGTGACGTGACGATCATCGACAAATCGCAAGCGGGGCGGGAATCCTCCTGGGCTGGTGGCGGCATACTGCTGCCGATTTATCCCTGGCGACAGCCATCGGCGATTTCCGATCTGGTGATTCATAGCCTGAAGAAATATCCCGCCTTAAATCGGGAGTTGCTGGAGGCGACTGGCATCGATCCCGAATGGAGCCCATGCGGCATGCTGATCTGCAAGAATCCGGATTTCGACGACGTGATCGCCTGGTGTCGCCAGCGCGGCATCGGTTATCAAGAGCCTCCAGCGGAACGGCTCGAAGGCTTGCAGACTGAACTGCAACGCCCTTTGTGGCTGCCGGAGATTGCCCATATCCGCAATCCACGCCTGTTGAAATCGTTAAAGGCTTATTTGCGGCAATTGGGCGTCGGTTTTATCGAAAACACCGAAATCAGCCACATCGAGATTAAAAACCAGCACATAGTCCGGGTGGATACGTCTCGACAAAGCTTCTCGATCAGGCAACTGATTATCTGTACCGGAGCCTGGACAGCGGACTTTTTGCAAGACCACCTGCCCGAAGCGACACTGTCCCTGCCGATTCAACCGGTCAAGGGCCAGATGCTGCTGTTCGATGCCCAGCCAGACACCTTGCCGCACATGGTGCTGGATGGCGACGAATACCTGATCCCGCGCCGCGACGGCAAGATTCTGGCGGGCAGCACCGTAGAACCGGTCGGCTTCGACAAGGCGACTACCGCCGAAGCCAGGGAGAAGCTATATGCCTTCGCGACCGGCTTGCTGCCCAGCTTGAAACAATACCCCGTCTGCGAGCATTGGGCGGGACTGCGTCCGGGCACGCCGGATGGCATACCCTTTATTGGTCGGCATCCAACGATCGCCAACCTCGGCATCAACGCCGGCCATTTCCGCAACGGCCTGGTGATGGGCCCGGCCTCTGCGGAGTTGCTGGCCGACTTGATTCTGGAACGGCCCCCGGCCATAGCTCCAGTTCCTTACGCCTTGAGATAATCCAAAATGAACATTTACCCGTTGCTTCGCCCTCTGCTGTTTTCCCTGGACCCTGAAACCGCTCATCATCTGACGCTCAAGCTGTTGAAACTCTCGCACCAGACCGGTTTTTCGGCCTTGAGCCGGGCGCAATCGACCGAAAAGCCGGTCAGCGTGATGGGCTTGAATTTCAAGAACCCGCTGGGCCTTGCGGCGGGATTGGACAAGAACGGCGATTACATTGATGCGTTGGCGGATTTGGGTTTCGGCTTCATCGAGATCGGTACCGTCACCCCCAGGCCGCAACCCGGCAACCCCAAACCAAGGCTGTTCCGCCTGCCTGAACACCAGGCCATCATCAACCGGATGGGATTCAACAATTTAGGCATAGATCATCTGCTGGAACAGGTAAGCCGCAGCCCCTACCAAGGGATACTCGGCATCAACATCGGCAAGAATGCCGACACCCCGATCGAAAACGCCACCGAGGATTATCTGATCGGCCTGCGCAAAAGTTACGTGCCTGCCAGCTATGTGACGATCAACATCAGCTCGCCCAACACCAAAAACTTGCGGCAATTGCAACAAGGCGACGAGATCAAGCATCTCTTGGAGGCGCTGAAACAGGATCAACTGAAATTGCAGGCCGAGCACGGCAAATACACGCCGATCGCGGTAAAAATCGCTCCGGATTTGAGCGACGAAGAAATCGGCCATATTGCCGGCCTGTTGATCGAATTCGGCCTAGACGGCGTGATCGCCACCAATACCACGATAGCCCGCGACAAGGTGCAGGGCCATGTTCATGCTAATGAAGCCGGCGGATTGAGCGGCGCCCCGGTCAAGGACAGTTCGACGCGGGTCGTGAAAGGCCTGGCGGCGGCATTGAACGGCAAGCTACCGATCATCGCCGCCGGCGGTATCTTGAGTGGCGGCGATGCTCAAGAAAAATTCGCGGCCGGTGCCAGTCTGGTGCAGATATACAGTGGGCTGATTTATAGAGGCCCGGAATTGCTGGAAGACATCCTAAAGGCTATTTGTAAGTAATCGCCAGTGCCTAGCACTGACCAAAATTACCGAGAACCTATGCCTTTTCTCCGTTATGAATCAAGGAATAGCCCGTTCGGCGTCGAGGGCCCACCACCATTTCAACCAGCCAACCAATATTTTTGAGGTTGCGGCAAGCCAACATATCCGCCAGTACATAAGGTTGATCGGCGCCCTGCCGGTTTGAGTAGAGCAAGTCGTCGTGCCATCAGTTGCCATCCGGTAGCACAAAGCGTAGCGGTCGAGTCCCGATCTTTGCCCCCGTGACTGCGTCGATGGCTACCGGTTTTATATCCTCTCCCGTTTTAACATCCTGGATACGCACCAAGAGACCCTCGCCGCGATACTGATGCCCCCAGGCGCCAATCATAACCAGCACCGGCAGGAAATCACGGCCGGCGGCCGTCAACACATACTCCTCGCGCGGAGGACGCTCCGAATACAGACGTTTTTCTAGCATACCTTCCTCCGTCAGCGTCGCCAGTCGCCGGGTCAGGATCGTCGGCGCGATGCCGAGACTTTTCCGAAACTGGTCGAAGCGGGTCAGGCCGAAATGGGCGTCCCGCAGAATCAACAGGCTCCAGGTGTCGCCGAGAAAAGCCAGGCAGCGAGCGATCGGGCAAGGGTCGGCACAAATATTTTTATCGTTCATACTTTTTTAGTAGTGACTTACTTTCAAAATGGTAGTAACATTACTTTCAAAATGATAGTAACACTTAACCGATAGACAATCCACCCCACAGGAGATTTAACATGAACAATAAACATAGTGCTGTAGCCCTGATCACCGGTGCTTCTTCAGGCATTGGGCTGGTAACGGCCAAAGCACTTCAAAGAGCGGGTTACCGCGTATTCGGAACCAGCCGCCGGGCACTTGCCAACACCGATGGCATCACGATGCTGACCTGCGACGTGACTGACGAAGCATCGGTAAAGAGCACTGTAGCCGAGGTATTGAAACAGGCCGGACGCATCGACCTGCTGGTCAATAATGCAGGCATTGGCTTGCTCGGCGGGGCGGAAGAGTCGTCCACCGCACAAGCCCAGGCCATATTTGACGTCAACGTCTTCGGCATCACCCGCGTGACCAATGCCGTGTTGCCGACCATGCGCAACCAAAGGAAAGGCAGAATCGTCAATGTCAGCTCAGTCCTTGGCTTGATCCCATCTCCTTACGGCGCGCTCTATGCCGCGACCAAGCATGCGGTTGAAGGCTATTCCGAATCGCTAGACCACGAACTGCGCACATTCGGAATTCGGGTTGTGTTGGTCGAACCAGGATTTACCCGGACCTCGTTCGAAGAAAGCATAACAAGGCCTGATCAGCCGCTTGCAGTCTATGACTCGGTGCGTGCCGGCATGGAAGTGCTCATGCGGAATGGGGTGAATGCAGGTGATGCTCCTGAAGTGGTCGCTGATACGGTGCTGAAAGCCGCGACTGCCGCAGTTCCCAGAAGGCGTTATGCCGCCGGAAAACAGGCAAGCCAAGTGCGTTTCCTGCGCCGTTTCCTCCCGGAAGCCATGGTAGACAAGAGCTTGCGTAAGTTTAACCAGCTGCCAATGGTCTGAATCATTGAAAGATAACGACATGATCTATTTTTCAAAGCATACCAAGACGATGGCGCATGCCGCGATCAAGGATGACCATTTCTTTGGAGCTATGAGAACAATGCCTATTAAAACCGCAAAGGCGCGCGAACGAATCTTGTTGGCGGCGAAAGCGCTATTTTCCACCCAGGGCATTAGAGCCACCGGCATCGATAGCATCGTCAACTCGGCGAATACTTCCAAGATGAGTCTGTACAAGCATTTCTCGTCCAAGGAGGCATTGATCGTCACTTATCTGCAAGCAAGCGATGCCGAATTTTGGTCTTGGTTTGTCGAGCAAATTGAACGCAAAGCTCAAACGCCGAAAGACAAGTTATTGGCAATTTTCGATGTCCATGCCGGATGGTTGGCCAGTCCTGATTTTCAAGGTTGCCCATTGATCAAGGCATCCGTGGAATTTCCCGATCAAAGCCATGCGGTGCATCAAGTATCCGCCGCGTTTTACCGCAAGTTTCGAAGTTATATGACCGGTCTAGCCGGACAAGCCGAAGCGCGGTTTCCGGAACGGCTGGCCGGGCAACTCTGTGCCTTGTTCCAAGGCGCCATCGTATCCGAACAATTGCAGCGCAATTCCGGCGTGGCCGATGATGCCAAGTTGGCCGCCGAGATACTGATAGCAAACAGCATCGAATGACTATTTCGAATATTACCGAACCTTTTACCGAAGGAGGAAGCAACATGCCGAAACCCAACATTCCGTTAATGCCGATTACCCTTGACCGGCTTCAGCTCCGATACACAAACAAAGGCCGGTTGTTGGCCATGTTGTTGCTGCCGCTGACGATCAGCTCAGGATGCAGCGATCAGGATAAACAAACACAAGCAGCTTCCAGACCGGTAAAGGTGTTTCGAATCGAGGACGCCTCTACGGTCGGTGTTATGAGCTTTGCCGGGGAAGTCAGGGCAAGAATCGAGACGCCGTTATCCTTCCGGGTGGGCGGTAAACTGCTGGATCGGAAAGTTGATATTGGTGACCAGGTACGTAAAGGCCAACTGCTGGCAATACTGGACGACAACGATTACCGCCTCGCCGTGCAGGGCCTTAAGGCTCAGCTGGCTTCCGCCCAGGCCGACAGCAATTTCTTGCGCGACGATCTGGCGAGATATCGCGAGCTGTTGGCTCAGCAAGTCATCAGTCCGCCGGAGTTCGAGCGGCACGAAACGGCTTATACCACGGCGCGAGAACGGACTGCGGCTCTGGAAGCACAATTGGGCCAAGCGCTTAATCAGCTGACCTATACCGAATTGCATGCCGACCGCGACGGTGTGGTCACGGCCTTGGCTGTCGAGGCCGGGCAGGTGTTGGCTGCCGGCCAGGCCGTGGTGACTCTGGCCCAACTCGATGAAAAGGAAATCCATTTCGACGTACCCGAACATAGGCTGGCGGAAATCCAGCGCCAACAAGCCGTTAATGTGTCTTTATGGTCCGATGACAAACGGCTGCTCAAGGCTAAAATTCGCGAAATCTCCTCGGCCGCCGACCCGGCCAGCCGCACCTATCGCGTCAAGGCGACCTTGCTGGAAGGCCTGGACGCCGCTCAATTGGGCATGACGGCGACAATTCATATCGCGGCGAACACCGCTTCCGGTATCGCCATCCCGCTTTCCGCCGTCCATACCCCGCAAAACCGGACCGATCATCCCTTGGTATGGTTGGTCGACGAGCAGGCCGCCACCGTCAAATCCGTGCCGGTTCGGTTGGGCGAAACGCTGGCCGGCGAACGCATTGCCGTCGAGGGCCTCGTCACCGGCCAATTGCTGGTCAGCGCCGGCGTTCAACGTCTGGCCGAGGGGCAGGCTGTCCGCTTGCCGGAACAACAGGGATTGCCTAAGGGTAACGGCAGCAAGGAAGGACTATGAAAGAATTCAACCTCAGCGAATGGGTGCTCAAGCATCGCTCCTTCACCGGTTTTATGATCGCCCTGGTGGTACTCGGAGGGATGTTCGCTTATTACATGCTGGGCCAGCAGGAAGATCCGCCGTTCACCTTCCGAATCATGGTGGTCAAGACCCTCTATCCCGGCGCCACCGCGCTGGAAGTCGAGCAGCAGTTGACCGACAGGCTGGAAAAGAAAATCCAGGAGTTGCCTAATCTGGATTATCTGCGCAGTTACTCCAAACCCGGCGAATCGGTGATTTTCGTCACGCCCCGCGAGGATACTCCACCCAAGGAGATTCCCGAGCTTTGGTATCAAGTGCGCAAGAAGGTCGATGACATTCGCATGACGCTTCCGCCCGGCAGCATAGGGCCGTTTTTCAACGACGAATTCGGCGATACCTATAGTCTGATTTACGCATTTTCCGGCGAGGGTTTTAGTTATGCCGATCTGAAACAGGCGGCCGATTCGGTCCGCCAACAATTGTTGCGGGTCAAGGATGTCGAGAAGGTCGATCTGATCGGTGTTCAGGACGAAAAGATTTTCGTCGAGTTTTCCGACAAGAAGCTGGCCGAATTGGGCCTGGATACGGCGGCGGTTGCCCAAGCCTTGCAGGCGCAGAACGGCATGGCGCCGGCCGGCACGGTATTTTCCGCGCAACGCAATCTGCCGATACGCCTGACGGGCTCTTTCGACTCGGAAGATAGCGTCGCCAATATGGCGGTACGCATCGCTAATCGAACCTTCAAGGTCAGAGATTTCGCCCAGGTGAATCGCGGCTATGTCGATCCTGCGGAATTCAAGATGCGTTTCAACGGCAAACAAGCTCTTGGCCTCGGCGTGACGATGAATAAGAAAGGCAATGTGATCGACCTGGAAAAAACCTTGGATGACACTCTGGCCGGCATGGCAAGCGAATTGCCGTTAGGCATGGACGTGGAGCAAGTCGCCAATCAAGGGCATGTGGTCAAAAACCAGATGGCTGAATTCGGCCGTACTTTCTTCGAAGCCCTGGCGACCGTGTTGGTGGTCAGCTTCTTGAGCCTGGGCTGGCGCACCGGGTCCGTAGTGGCGCTGACCGTGCCGCTGGTGCTGGCCGCCACCCTGCTAGTCATGCTGCTGTGCGGCATCGATCTGCAACGGATTTCCTTGGGTGCATTGATCTTGGCGCTGGGCCTGCTGGTGGACGACGCGATGATTGCCGTCGAGATGATGGCCCGCAAGCTGGAAGAAGGCTGGGACCGGATGCGCGCTGCGACCTATGCGTATACCGCCACCGCCTTTCCGATGCTGACCGGGACCTTGATCACCATCGCCGGTTTCCTACCGGTGGGTTTGGCGCAATCCTCGGCCGGCGAATATACCGTGGCGATTTTTCAGGTGGTCGGCATTTCGCTGATACTGTCGTGGATAGGCGCGGTGGTGTTCACTCCGTATTTGGGGTTTTTGATCCTCAAGGTGCATGCCAACGCCGATGGCCCGATCCACGACTTGTTCGACACGCCGTTCTACAACCGATTGCGCCGCTGGGTGGATGGCTGCGTGGCGCACCGTAAGAAAGTCATTATCGCCACGCTGGCCTTGTTCGGCCTCGGTGTGGTGGCTTTAGCCCACGTCCCCGAGCAGTTCTTCCCGCTGTCCAACCGGCCGGAAGTCATCGTCGACCTGTGGCTGCCGGAGGGCAGCTCCTTCGAGCAAACCGAAGCCGCCGCCAAACGCATGGAGGCACTATTAGCCAAGGACGAGGACGTGGAACATGTCGCCAGCTATGTCGGCAGCGGCACGCCGAGGTTTTTCATGTTGATCGTGCAGCAACTGGCGAATACCAATCTGGCCGAATTGGTGGTGATGACTAAGGATAATGTGGCCCGCGAACGGGTGATGCGGCGCGTCCGGCAGATTCTGGCGACGGATTTTCCTAATGTCAGAGGCCGGGTGAAGCGCCTCAATGTCGGGCCGCCGATGGATTATCCATTGGTGTTCAGAGTGCTCGGCGAAAATCCCAACATCGTACGCGGCATTGCCGATCAGGTAGCCGAGGTCGTGCGGGAGCATCCCGGCACCGTGGATGTCAACGACGACTGGCATGACCGCATGCCTGCGTTCCGCTTGGCATTGGATCAGGACAAGGCCCGCGTCCTGGGCGTTTCGACGGCCAGCCTGTCGCAAGCCTTGCAGGCGCATTACGCAGGCATCCCGGTCGGGCAATTGCGCGAGCAGGACAAATTGATCGACATCGTCTGGCGAGCCAGCCCCGAATTGCGCACCGCCGCCGACGAATTGCCTGACGTCGCGGTTCGCACCGCTAATGGCAAGTCGGTATCGTTGTCGCAGTTCGTCAAGTTCGAAACCGTGTTCGAGGACGGCGTGCGTTGGCGGCGCAATCGTTTCCCAACCATTTCGGTCCGCGCCGACGTGGCCGACGGCAAGATGGCCCCGGACGTGGCGGCGGAAATCGTCCCGAAACTTAAATCCATACAGGATAGCCTGCCGACCGGCTATTTCATCGAAACCGGCGGCTCCAAGGAAGATGCGGTGACCGCGCAGAAGTCGATTCTGATCTGGATTCCGCTTGTGCTGATCGTCACGCTGATCCTGTTGATGATGCAGTTGCAGAATCTGTCCAGGACTTTCATGGTGTTCAGCACCGCGCCGCTGGGCGTGATCGGCGCCGCCTTCGCCTTGCTGTTGTTCCGGGCGCCGTTCGGTTTCGTGGCCTTGCTCGGCATCCTGGCGCTGGCCGGCATGATCATGCGCAACTCGGTGATTTTGGTGGATCAGATCGATCAGGACGAAAAGTCAGGGCTCGACACCTGGTCGGCCATCGTCGAATCGACGGTGCGGCGTTTCAGGCCGATCATGCTGACCGCGGCGGCCGCCATTCTGGCGATGATACCCTTGTCGCGCAACGATTTCTTTGGCCCGCAGGCTATCGCCATCATGGGCGGGCTGACGGTGGCGACTGTGTTGACGGTGTTCTTCCTGCCGGCGTTGTATGCGGCGTGGTTCAGGGTGGCGCGTGCGCCGGCGGACAATACAGACGGTAGCTTGGGCTAAATGCAATGCAGCCTTTATGCCCGCGGGTGCAACATTTTGATTTTGTTGGGCTTCGCTTTGCTCTGCCCAACCTACATTTTGGCTTATAGCATTACGGAATCGAACAATGAATAAACGATATTTAACACCGCTAGTCCTTCTGTCCCTGGTCAGTCTAATCGCCTGTACGCCGACCCGCGTAAGCGACCAGATAGCGCTCAATAGCCCGGCAACCTGGCAACACGCGCCCAATGCCCAAACCGCCGAAACGGCGGACCTGAAGACTTGGTGGCAAGGATTCAACGATCCCTTGCTGAACGAATTAATAGACAAGGCCTTGGCCGCCAACCACGATCTGAAGATCGCCACCGCTCGCGTCCGCGAAGCTAACGCGATGGTGACCGTCGCCGAAGCTGCACTGTATCCCAGCCTCGATTTCTCACTCTCCGGCGGCCGGGAAAAACGCATCGACCGCATCGTCGGGGTACCGAGCGGGCAAGGCATCAAATTGATTACGCCTACCGCCGATGCCGTCAGTGGCGGATTGGCGGCGCGTTGGGAAATCGACTTGTTCGGCGGCCGGCATCTGGAAGCGGAAGCCGCCGCCGCGCAAGCCGAAGGTAGCAAGGAAGGCCTGCATGCGGCGCAAGTCGGTCTACTGGCCCAGGTAGCGACAAACTATCTGGAGCTGCGCGGCGTGCAGCAACGCATTGGAGTTCTGCAAAAAAATATCGATTTGCAACGCGAACGATTGCGGACTTTACAGGTATTTCTTAAAGCCGGACTGGCTAACGAGGCAGACATTGCCCGTCAGCAAACCTTGCTGCAGGGCACCGAAGCGACGCTGCCGGGACTGGCCAACGCCGAGCAAAACCTGATCCATCGTTTGGGCGTGTTATTGGGCGAGCCGCCGGAAAGCCTGGGAAACCGCTTGGCCGCTGTCGGCCCGTTACCAAAGCAAGCGCCGACGATGCCCAACCTGCTGCCGGCCGATTTACTGGCGCAACGTCCCGATTTGCGTCTGGCGCAAACCGAAGTCAGCGCGGCGACGGCCAGCCTGGGTTCGGCGCGTGCCGATCTCTATCCGAAGTTGGTGCTGTCGGCCAGTGGTGGTGTCGGCGCGCTGGCGGTCGGCGGTTTTCCGAGTCTGGCCGATAGCGTTTACGCGCTGGGCTCGGGTCTTTCCGCACCCATCTTCAATGCCGGCCGCATCCGCGCCCATATCGCCGCCGCCGATGCGCGGCTGGAGCAAGTCGCGGCCAATTACGAGAAGACTTTTTTGCTGGCCCTGGAAGACGTGGAAAATGCCTTCGTCGCGCATCGTTCCGCCACGGATAGCTTCGGCCAATTGATTGAAGCCGAAGCCTCGGCTGAAAAAGCTTACCGGCTGGTCGACGCGTTGTATCAGCGCGGTGCAGGCAATTATTTGGCCGTTCTGGATGCGCAGCGCAGCAAGCTGGCCGTCAGCGACGAACTTGCAAAAGCCGAAACCGCGACAAGCGTAGCGATGGTGTCGCTTTACCGGGCTTTTGGTGGCGGCTGGACAATTGCTCCATCGGATAGCGGTATCGATAAAGCCTCGATACGCCATCAATAACGCCATGATCTGTCCCTAAGGACAAGCGCGATGCGAAAATCATGTTGCTATCGAATGACATGAAACTGAAACACGCCATGTGGCGCATAATGCGTGAACTGTGTGCCAGTGGCTTCACCGTCGCCATTAGCCTTATTTTCCGGTGGGGCGCGTAAGTCGCCTATCAACAGCAAAAATTCGCGATGCTTTAGACCACTTCCACGCCCGCCAGAATTCGATCGAACAATCCGGCCTCGTAATACTTGACCAAGTCGATACCGCATTCGTCAGGCCGCAACACTCGCTTAATGATGTACTGACGGCCATCGGGACTTTGACTAACCATGGCCAAATCCACCATATGCTCCACACAGGCCATGGTGGCTTTTTCCTGCAATATCAATATCCTAGGTTTGAGTTTGGCCCTTGGGTTAACCTCCAGTACCAGCGCCACTTCGCCGCTAGCCAGCTCCACGAGGCTGCCGGCCGGATAGATGCCCAGGCATTCGATAAATTTCATCGTCAGTCCGGAATCAAGCTGGGTTTCGGTCGCTTCGGTCAGAATCTTGATGCTATCCAGATGCGACCTGCCTTTCTGATAAATCCGGTCGCTGCTGACCGCGTCGTACGTGTCGGCGATTGCCACGATTCGCGCATAGGGGGTGATTTGTTCGGCGGTTAATTTTCTCGGGTAACCGCCACCATCCATACGCTCATGGTGCATGTGAGCCACATCGACCGCCCCCGCATAAATACCGCTGGTTTTCAACAACAAACTCCAGCCTTTGACGGTATGGCTCTGCATGATTGGCATTTCTTCCGGACCAAGCCGCCCGCGTTTGTTCAAAATCTCGGTCGGAACCAGCATTTTGCCCATGTCGTGCAACATGCCGCATAAACCCAGATTGTTGAGTTCTTCGACCGACAAATTAATCTGCCGTCCCAAAGCGATCGAGAAAATGCACACATTCATGCTGTGTTGGGCGGTGTATTCGTCGCGCCTTTTTAACTGCGTCATCAGCATCAGCGCATCTGGCGAATTAAGTATGCTATCCACACAGTTGGCCACGGCTTGCTTGGCGGTTACCGCGTTGATGGGCCGGCCAAACTGCACCTCTTCCATAAAGCTTTTAACCAAATGGCTGGTACCCGTATAGATCTGTTCGGCTTTTTTGATTTCCTGATTGAAGGAGGTGCGTTTTTCCGGCGGCTGGACCTTTTCAAGGTAGTCCTTGGAATAGGCGCTATTTCGGGCAACGTATTGTGGAATCTTGGTTTGTTTGGCCACATCGATAAACACAAACTCGCATTGCTTTTGCACGGCTTCGATGTCGGCCTGGGTCTTCAATTCAAAACCCTGAAACAAAAAATTCGTTTCCAGCCAAGGGCGGTCCAGCTTGGACACATACATGCCGACTTTCAGATTTTTGACATCAATCTGTACCAGTTCAAGCGATGTGGCCATTAAGTTATCGATTTTATTTTCCATGATCGCCTCCAAGCAACGAGCCTGGGTTGAGTTTCGGAAAAAACAGGCATGAATGAAGCTTTACGCTGCTTTGGCGACAAATGCCGCCTTACCTGATGAAGGGAATATTTTTTCATCAAGCACGGCGATGGAACATCATTCCCCCGCGATCGCCATCTGTTCCAGCAGTATGGAACCAACACGGATATTGCCGCGCAGATCAACATCGTTGCCGATGGCGACGATGTTACGCAACATGGTTTTTAGGTTGCCGGCGATAGTGATCTCCTGCACCGGATACTGGATCGCGCCGTTTTCCACCCAAAAACCCGATGCGCCCCTGGAATAATCACCGGTGACGCGGTTGATACCCTGTCCCATTAATTCCGTGACCAGCAGGCCGGTGCCCAGCTGCTTCAGCATGGCCGCGAAGTCGTTTTCGCCGGTTTCGACGGTCAGATTATGGACGCCGCCGGCATTGCCGGTGGTTTGCAGCCCCAGCTTGCGCGCCGAATAAGTACTTAATACATATGATCTCAGGATACCATCGTTGACAATATCTCTCGCCTGGGTAGCCACGCCTTCGGCATCATAACTCGCGCTACCGAGCGCACCTTTCAATAACGGTTGTTCGTGGATGCGCACGAAATCCGGCATAATCTGGGTATCCAACGCATCCAGCAAGAACGATGCCTTGCGGTACAAACTACCGCCGCTAATCGCCCCGAGCAAGGCGCCGATCAAGCCGGAAGCCATTTCCGGCGCGAACAGCACCGGACACTGCCGGGTGCTAAGGCTACGGGCACCGAGACGGGCAACCGCTCTTTGTGCGGCTTTCTGGCCGACCAGTTGCGCGGACTCCATATTTGCGGCGTTGCGGGCCACGCTGTACCAGTAATCGCGATGCATCCCGCCACCGTTACCGGCCAGCACCGAGCAACTCAATGAATGCCGGCTGGATTGATAGCCCTGCAAAAAGCCCAAGGAGTTACCAAACACCCGCGTGCCTTGATGACTATTGACCGAGGCGCCCTCGGAATTACTGATGGCCTTATCGTAGGCACGACCAGCGTTTTCGCATTCGATCGCCAGCGCAATACCCTGTTCGGCGTCGATATTCCAGGGATGATTCAGATCGAGATCGGGAAACTCGGTCGCCAGCCGCTCGGGGTCCGGCAATCCGGCGTATTCGTCTTCACTGGCGTATCGGGCAATACTGCAGGCGGCCTTGATGGTTTCTTTCAAGGAGTCCGGCGAAACGTCGTTGGTGCTGGCCGAACCTTTCTTCTGACCGAAATAGACGGTGACGCCTATGCCCTGATCGCAATGATATTCGACGGTTTCCACTTCGCCCAGCCGCGCCGATACCGACAGACCGTTGTCGACGCTGAACGCGGCTTCCGCGGCACTGGCACCCTGGTGTTTAGCCTCATCCAGCAGTTGCTGGACGACATCTTTTAAGCGGTTGATTTCTGCCTGGTTTTGCAAGGTAAAGTCTCTTCGATTCAATTACGGGTTTCGGTCGAATGAATTCGACCCTACAAGGCCTTAAACGTTGGTTCCGCCGACTGTCAAACCGTCGATTTTCAGTGTAGGCTGACCGACACCGACCGGCACGCTTTGCCCATCCTTACCGCAGGTGCCTACGCCGCTATCCAACTGCATATCGTTGCCGACCATCGATACCTTGGTCAACACATCCGGGCCATTGCCAATCAAGGTCGCGCCTTTCACCGGCCGGGTAATTTTACCGTCTTCGATCAGATAGGCCTCGCTGGTCGAAAACACGAATTTACCGGAGGTAATATCGACCTGACCGCCGCCGAAATTGCGGGCGTACAAACCTTTCTTCACGGAGCGGATAATTTCTTCGGGATCGCTGATACCCGGCAGCATGTAAGTGTTGGTCATGCGCGGCATCGGCAGGTGGGCATAAGATTCACGGCGGCCGTTGCCGGTGGGTTTGACGCCCATCAGCCGGGCATTCAATTTGTCCTGCATATAGCCCCTGAGTATGCCATTTTCGATCAGCACGGTGTTTTCGGTCGGCGTGCCTTCATCGTCTATGCTCAACGAGCCGCGCCGGCCCGGCAGGGTGCCGTCATCAACCACCGTGCACAGGTCCGAGGCCACCCGCTCGCCGATCCGTCCGCTGAATGCCGAAGTACCCTTGCGGTTGAAATCACCCTCCAGACCATGGCCGATAGCTTCATGCAACAAGATGCCTGGCCAACCAGGTCCAAGCACCACGGTCATGTTGCCGGCCGGCGCATCCTCCGCTTGTAAATTGACCTGCGCTTGCCGCACCGCCTCGCGGCCATATTCAAGCGCCCTATCATTTTCCAAAAAGTAACTGTAATCGCTACGAGCGCCACCGCCCATGCTGCCTTGTTCACGGCGGCCATTTTCGACCATGATCACGCTGACATTCAGCCGTACCAACGGCCTGATGTCGGCAGCCAGCGATCCATCCTGATTGGCGACCAGCACGTTATCATACGCCGCCACCAGGCTGACCATCACTTCCTCGATACGGCTGTCGAGTTTGCGGGTTTCCGCATCGACCCGCTTCAATAAATCGATTTTTTCCTGGTCGTCCAGCGACTTCAGCGGGTTGAAGGGTTGATAAAGCCTTGTCCAGCTTTTGGGCGTTTCTATTTTGTGCCGGGCTTGCTGCCCTTGTCTGACGATGGCTTTTACGTTGTTTGCCGCTTCCAGCAAGATCGGCAGCTCGATGCGGTCACTGTAGGCAAAACCGGTCTTATCGCCACTCACTACCCGCACCCCCGCGCCGTGCTCGATGGAATGGCTGCCTTCCTTGACGATGCCGCCTTCCAGAGACCAGGATTCGAAATGGCTGGATTGAAAATAAATATCGGCGGCATCGAGCGGCGCGCTGAGCAAGGTGTCCATGACCTGGTCAATTTCTTGGGGCTGCAAGCCGTTGGCGACTAGGATGGATTGTTTGACTTGATCTAATAGTAGAGGCATGGGAACAACAATAATTTAACCGGAATCGTGAACGAATCACATAACAAAAAATGAGGCAAGATAGGCTACACCTATCGCCGTTGCCACCAGAGCCACTTTATGCACCAAGGGCAATGTCAGCCAATAAAGTTGTAATTGGGTCTTACGGCGTACCCAGGCTTCCAGCACGAATTGTTTGATAACTTCGTAGAGTCGCGGCAAGGTTTTCCATAGCCGGTAAAAGCCATATCCCGCGATTGTCAGCAAAATGTAGAACGTGACTACCTGGCTGCCGTGGCGATCGGTTGCGAACAGATATTCGACAATATCACCAATATCCAGAACGTGGAATATATATTCGACGACCTCTTCGGTTCCCAATTCCACCCACTCAAACAGGTTGTGCAACACCTCAAACATCATGTGCAGCAATTCGCCCAGTACCTGCAACGTCAAATCATACATGACGAGGGAAAGCACAAAAAAAGCTACGATGATCAGATCGAGATATTTTTTAATCATGTTCATTCAAGGAAATCCTGACTTAAACCGACTCCGGCACTTGCCATTCTACTTTCCAGTGTCCCTGTCCATCAGTCAACATCTGATTTAACCACGGTAACAATGCTTCCGCCTGTCCTGCCAATTGCCAAGGCGGGTTGATAAACAGCATACCAGAACCCGTCATGCCACGCACGGCGCCATCCTCGGCGATGCAATGCTCGATGCGCAATTGCTTGGGGATACCGGTATCTCGCAGCCTTTGCAGCATCCTCTCGGTGACGCCTCGTTCGATGACCGGGTACCAAAGGCCGTAAATGCCGGTGGCAAAGCGCTTATGAGCGCTTTGCAGCGCGTCGACCACTTTATTGTAATCGGCCTTCACTTCGTAACTGGGGTCGATCAGTATCAAACCGCGCTTCTGGAGGGGCGGCAATTTCTTGTCCAGTCTTTGTAGGCCGTCCTCCTTGGTGACGCTGACTTGTTTGTCGCCGGCGAATAAATGCTGCAGGGCTTCAAAATCGGTACTATGCAGTTCCGACAACACCAGCCTATCCTGTGTCCTGACCAGGCGCTTGACCAGCTGAGGCGAACCGGGATAGCGCACCAATTGCCTGCCGGTGTTTTCGGCCCGCACGGCGGACAGGTAATCCTTCAGTTCCGCAGGCGGATTCTGATGCCCCCACAAACGAGCTATGCCCTGCTGGTATTCGCCGGTTTTCTGAGCGAATTCGGACTTGAACGAATACTTACCGGCACCGGCATGGGTGTCGATGTAAACGAAGGGTTTGTCCTTTTGTTTTAAGGCGTTAATCACCAGCGTGATCAAACTATGTTTCAACACATCGGCAAAGTTGCCGGCATGAAAGCCGTGGCGATAACTAAGCATCCCAATAACCTATCTTTCCCGTCGGCAACATGCCATTCCTCAGTGCAATTTGGCTCTGAATATAAAAAACACGGCCCCCAGCAGACACAGTCCGGCCCACAGATAATCGAGCTTCAGCGGCTCTTTCATGTAATACACCGAAAACGGCACGAACACGCTCAACGCAATCACTTCCTGCATGATCTTAAGCTGGCCAACATTGAGCTGGGTGTAACCGACACGGTTGGCCGGCACTTGCAGCAGATATTCGAACAGGGCGATGCCCCAGCTGACCATCGCCGCCAGGACCCAGGGCTTGTTGTTGAGTTCCTTTAGATGGGCATACCAGGCGAAGGTCATGAACACGTTGCTGCAAACCAGCAGGCCGGCGGAAATAGCGATGGAATTCATGCGGATTCTTGTTCTGTCGTAGCGAAATAGCGGTGTGTAAAATTTTTGACGGCCGCTATCCGGTGCCTGCGAATAGCCGCGCCGATTTGTGCCCCCTGCAAATTGCCATGCAGCACACTATGGGCATCGACCGTCGCCGCTTGCGCAGCAGCCGCTCGAATATAATCGGCTTGAGGGTACAGGCGCTTTTCGAAACCGGTGCGGCCACGGGCGTCGGCTTCGCAGGCCAGGATGAATTCTTCCAGCCGGTTGTCAGGCTTAAAGGCGCCGATAGCCTGTAGCATGTCGACCAAGGTATCGGCGCGCAACTCCAGCGCACGATGACAGTGCGTATGGTATTCCATGACCTGGGCGCACAGAATTTTAAAGCTTTTCGGCACCCGCAGCCGCTCGCACAAGCTATGCAGGGCCGACAAGCCTTTTTGCTCGTGACCGTGATGGCTGGGCCAATATTGACTGGGCGTCAAAGCCTTGCCCAAATCATGAAGCAAGGCCGCCAGCCTGACATCGGCTTTCGCCGACAAGCTGGCCGCCTGATCCAGCACCATCAAGATGTGTACACCGGTGTCGATTTCGGGATGATATTTTTCCGGTTGTGGGACGCCAAACAGGGCGTCGATTTCCGGAAACATCACCCTCAACGCGCCGCAATTTTTGAGCGTTTGAAAAAACGCCGACGGCGTCGCTTCCAGCAAGGCTTTATGCAACTCGGCCCAAACCCGCTCGGCAACCAGATGATCTGCCTCGCCTGTAGCAACCATGTTCCGCATCCGTTGCAGTGTCTCGTCGGCGACCGTAAAACCAAGATGGGCATAGCGGGCAGCGAAGCGGGCGACGCGCAGGATCCGCACCGGGTCTTCGTTAAATGCGGGCGATACATGGCGCAGTATGCGATTTTGCAAATCCCGCTGTCCGCCGAAGGGATCGATCAACACGCCATCTTCGCCTATCGCCATCGCATTGATGGTCAGGTCGCGGCGCCGTAAATCTTCTTCCAAAGTCACGTCCGGCGCGGCATACACCTGGAATCCTCTGTAGCCAGGCGCGGTTTTGCGTTCGGTGCGCGCCAGCGCATATTCTTCATGCGTTTGAGGATGCAGGAATACCGGAAAATCCTTGCCAACCGGCCTGTAGCCTTGATCCAGCATGGTTTCGGCAACGGCTCCCACCACTAGCCAATCTCGTTCCTTGACCGGAAAACCCAGCAAACGATCGCGTACCGCACCGCCGACCAGATACGTTTTCATATCTTGGAAACTCGCCTTTGTTGGAATAAAAGACACAGTATAAATGACTCGTTATCATAGTGCCTTGCTTATTCCCTTGAACGATTCTCGATGACGGAAATTTTTTTGGCTAGCTTAGCGCTAGGCGTGGTTGCCGGCGTATCCGCCGGTTTGTTCGGTATCGGCGGCGGTGCGCTGATCGTGCCGGTGTTGAGTTGGGTTTTTGCTTCCCAACACTTCAATCCCGAGCAGATCATGCTGATAGCGGTAGCCACCTCGCTGGCTACCGCGCTGTTTACTTCAATAGCCTCGGTACGCACCCATCATAAACTAGGCAATGTCGACTGGCGAAGGGCATTCCGCCTAGGCCCGAGCCTGTTGATTGGCGCCATTGGCGGTGCTGTGTTGGCCGAATATATCAGCGCCGACTTGCTGCGCTGGTTTTTTATCACTTATTTACTGTATACGAGCGTGCAAATGGCGATGCCCAGGCCCGCGGCATCCGCTATTCATAAGGCTAGACTTTATCTGGATTATCCGATGGGAGTACTGATAGGCGTGCTGTCGGCGATCCTGGGTATTGGCGGCGGCACCATGACCGTACCTTATCTGGCGGGTGGCGGTTTGGCTATGAAGAACGCCGTGGCTACCTCCAGCACTTGCGCGCTGCCGATCGCGCTATCCGCCGCGGCCGGCTATGTCGCATTGGGCTGGCATGGTCACGATTTGCCAGCCGGCAGTCTCGGCTACATCTATTTACCGGCCTTCGCCGGCATCGTGATGACCAGTATTTTTACCGCGCCGCTGGGCGCCAAGCTGGCGCACCGGCTGCCGGCTCAGCGCCTGAAACGTTATTTTGCGGTGGTGCTATTATTTATAGCGATAAAAATGGCTTGGTAAGCAGGGGAACTCGACCGCTGTTGCGCTACTCAGAGCTACGCTAGCCGGGGTTAGCTTGCCATGTTGCGCAAAGAAAAACTTCATCGTATACTTCGGCGCAGCTTTCTTGATCAAGCTAGCACACAACAAAAACCTCTGGAGGGTATTACAATGAAATGGGAAACACCTGCTTACAATGACATGCGTTTTGGCTTTGAAGTAACCATGTACATTTACAACCGTTAATCCTTGCGGTTGAAAACAGAAAAGGGGCTTTAACCGGCCCCTTTTTTTTGCCTGTGTTTTTTTAATCCCGTATCATTCGGCGCTTATTTCTCAGTTCCTAGGCAAACATGAAGATTAGAGTTCTCGGCGCCGGCGCCGGCGGCGGCTTTCCGCAGTGGAATTGCAATTGCGATAATTGTCGGCGCTTGCGCAACGGCCAGCTCAACGGCAAGGCCCGCACCCAATCGTCGATTGCGATCAGCACCGACAACCGCAACTGGTTGCTGTTCAACACCTCGCCGGACATTCGCGCCCAACTGGAAGCCTTTCCGGCCATCCAGCCCAAGGAAGGCATACGCGACACCGGCATCAAGGCCATCCTGCTTATCGATAGCCAGATCGATCACACCACCGGCATGCTGATGTTGCGCGAAGGCAAGCCTTTGGAAGTGTATTGCACCGAGATGGTCAAGCAGGATCTGAGCAGCGGCTTTCCGTTGTTCAACATGCTGAAGGATTACTGCACGGTCAATCATCATCCGATCGCTTGCGACGGCAGCGCATTTACAATTCCCGGCATCGATGACATCCGTATCCAGGCCCATGCCCTGAAAAGCAAGGCGCCGCCGTATTCGCCGCACCGCCACGATCCGCATGACGGCGACAACATCGGCGTCATCGTCGAGCAGATTTCGACCGGCAAAAAATTGTATTATTCACCCGGCCTAGGCGAGATCGAGCCGCACGTGATGGCAGCCATGCTGGCGGTCGATTGTCTGATGGTAGACGGCACCTTCTGGACCGACGACGAAATGTGCACCCGCAACATCAGCCAGAAAAAAGCCCGCGAGATCGGCCATCTGCCGCAATCCGGCCCCGGCGGCATGATAGAAGTGCTGAACGGCGTGCCGAATGCCCGCAAGATTTTGATACATATCAACAACACCAACCCGATTCTCGACGAAGATTCACCCGAGCGTAAGATACTGGAGACGAACGGCATCGAAGTGTCTTATGACGGTTTGGAAATTGACTTATAACTTAAGGTGTCTCATGAATGGCGATAACGTTCAACCCTGGTCCCGCGAAGAATTTGAAGCCAAGCTGCGCGGCATGGAAAAGTATTACCACATTCATCATCCGATGCACACGCTGATGAATGAAGGTAAACTGACCAAGCAGCAATTGCAGGGCTGGGTCGCCAACCGCTTTTATTATCAGGTGATGATTCCGATCAAGGACGCCAACATCATGGCCAACTGTCCGGATCGGGAAACCCGCGCCAAGTGGGTGCAGCGCATCCTGGATCACGACGGACATCCCGGCGATCCCGGCGGCATCGAAGCCTGGATACAACTGGGCATCGCGGTCGGATTGACTCGCAAGGAAATCACTTCGCTGGAACATGTGCTGCCCGGTGTGCGCTTCGCGGTGGATGCCTACGTGAATTTCGCCCGCCGTGCGGAATGGCACGAAGCCGCCAGTTCGTCGCTGACTGAACTTTTCGCGCCGAAAATTCATCAACAGCGTCTGGATAACTGGCCCGAGGTTTATCCCTGGGTCGAACAGGAAGGCTATATATACTTCAAGAAGCGCCTGACCGAAGCCCGCCGCGATGTCGAGCACGGCCTGGAATTGACGTTGGACTGGTACAAAACCCGCGAGCAACAGGAACGCATGGTACAAATCCTGAAATTCAAACTGGACGTATTGTGGACCATGGCCGATGCGATGTATCTGGCCTATATCGCCAACATGCCGCCGTATTTCAACGTCCAACAGTAATATGCAGACTGCATTGCAACAGCATTTCACCGCCGAGGACTTTCTGGCCTGGGAAGAAACCCAGGTCGAGAAGCATGAATTCGTGGCCGGCGAAGTGTTTGCGATGTCGGGAGCCAGGCAAGATCATGTTTTGGTGTCCGGCAATATTTATGCATCACTGAAACAACGTCTGCGCGGTACGCCTTGCCGTTCTTACATGGCCGATATGAAATTAAAAGTCGAAGCGGCCGATGCGTTTTTCTACCCGGACGTAATGGTGTCGTGTCATCCGGAGGATCGCAAGGCCGTGCAATTCCTGTCTCAGCCGACGCTGATCGTCGAAGTATTGTCCGACTCGACCGCTGACTACGATAGAGGTGGCAAATTCGTCGCCTACCGTAAGCTGGAATCGCTGCAGGAATATTTGATTGTCGACATCGACAACCGTCGGGTGGAATGCTTTCGCCGCACCGCTGATAACGATTGGCTGTTGCACGATTATGTCGGCGAAGTCGATTGTCACCTGAACAGCCTTGGCTTGAGTCTGCCATTGGCGGAAATTTTTGAAGATATTGAACCGGCTTAATTTTCTAGCCCGTTTGTTGCTTAAACATTGGAAACCAATGACCATAAATCCCGAGCTAACCATCCAATTCTCGCCATTGCACCGTCTGCAATGGGAGGAAGCCCAACAAAAATACGTGATTCTCTATCCCGAAGGCATGGTGGAGTTGAACCAAAGCTCGGCGGAAATCCTGAAGCTTTGCGACGGCACGCATAATCCTGCGCAAATTGTCGCCAAACTGGAAGAAAAATTCGCCACCTCGGGCCTGAGCAACGACATCACCAATTTTCTAAACATTGCATTGCAAAATGGCTGGATCAAACAAGCTTAATATCACCCCACCACGCTGGCTGCTGGCGGAACTGAGCTATAAATGCCCGCTGCAATGCCCGTATTGCTCCAATCCGCTGGACTACGCCAAGTATCCGGACGAACTCGGTACCGAGGATTGGAAGCGTGTTCTGAGCCAAGCCCGCAAAATGGGTGCGGTACAACTCGGGTTCTCCGGCGGTGAGCCTTTAACCCGCCAGGATTTGTCGGAACTGGTACGCCATGCCCGCGAACTAGGTTATTACTCCAACCTAATCACCTCCGGCTATGGCTTAACCGAAGACAAAATTGTCGAGCTGAAACAGGCAGGCCTCGACCATATCCAAGTCAGCATTCAAGCCAGCACTCAGGAACTCAACGACCACATCGCCGGCACGGCCACTTATCAGCATAAGCAGGAAGTGGCAAAGCTGGTTAAGAAGCACGGTTATCCCATGGTGCTGTGCGTGGTGATCCATCGCCAGAACATCCATCAGATGCCGGAGATTCTGGCGATGGCTGAAAATCTGGGTGCCGATTATCTGGAGCTGGCCAACACCCAATATTACGGTTGGGCTCACCTAAATCGCGATGCCTTGTTGCCGACCCGCGAACAATTTGTCGAAGCCGAGGAAATTGCCCAGGCTTTCAAGGAAAAAGTCGCCGGCAAGATGAAGATTTATTACGTGGTGCCGGATTTCTACGAAGACCGCCCGAAAGCCTGCATGAACGGCTGGGGCACCACCTTCTTGACCATCGCACCGGACGGCACGGCGTTGCCTTGTCACTCGGCGCGCGAACTGCCGGGCCTGGACTGCCCCAATGTCAAGGATTTCAGCATCGAGCAGATCTGGAACGAATCGAAAACCTTCAACTTCTTCCGAGGCACGGAATGGATGCAGGAGCCTTGCAAAAGCTGCGACGAGAAAGGCAAGGATTTCGGTGGCTGCCGTTGTCAGGCCTTCTTGTTCAACGGCGACATGTACAGCACCGATCCGGTGTGCAGCAAGTCGCCGGAACGACACAGGATAGACGAAGCCATCGCCTCGGCGCGTGAACTGGCATTATCCGGCCAGGAAAAACCACTGATTTTCCGCAACAGCAAAAACTCCCGGCAGTATTAGCCTATTGACCGGCGCCTTGACTAGACAGCCAAGGCGCCAAGCGATAGCGAATTAGGCTTGAAAAAATTCGCGGCTATTCGGTCAGACCGGACACGCCTTCAACATCCCAGTTTTCAAAATTATTGGCACCCGAAGTATCGTCGCCCTTGGAATATTGAATACGGCAGACATAGTGACGCATGGCGCTGGGCGCATCCTTGGCTGAAATTTCGACATCAGCATTGACGATATATTCGTAGTTACCGAGAGTCCAGGCATTGGTGGGCTGACCGGCAAAAGAAACCGATTTTTCTTCGCCCAAGTCGTTCTTGATATAAGTATTGCAATGCGAAAATGCCAGGGCTGTCATGTCGTTGCTAATCGCCATGGGGTTTGCGGCATCCTTGCTATCGACCAGAAATAAGTCTGACGCGGCAATGTCGTACATGAAAGGCAGGAAAAATTTAATTTGTATGGCAAGCAAGGCGACCAGGCAGACGGCAAACAGCAGGATTTTCTTTTTGTTCATAAGGGTGTGGTGGATTTTTATAATAATAATGAGAGGTCCGGCCGGCGATTCTAGCAAAGATTAGGGAGCGAGAAAATGGAAAGTAAGCCTTTGATAGATAATATGGTTCGGCACGACGGGACTTATCGACCCGCAGGGCAGGCACGGACTCGGTTGGAATGGCGCGGCCGGAAAGCTATTATTGAACAGGTGACACTCAAATCCGATAATGCTCGGGGTTTTGAGGTTAGAATAGGGCTTTGGAATCAATGCAAAAAAACCGCTAATACCGCCGCCATCATCAAAAGACTTCTATGGAAAAGACCTCATATTTCCCGGCATCCAGAATGCGCAGAATGCGCTACCAAAATTTTTCCCGCCGCCTGATGCGCGAAAACCGCTTGTCGGCCGACGACTTGATCTGTCCGCTGTTCGTGATCGAAGGCAACAATAAGCAGGAAAACGTTGCGTCGATGCCGGGCGTCAGCCGGTTGTCCATCGATTTATTGTTGAAAGAGGCCGAAACCTTGCTGAACCTGGGCGTTCCGGCCGTCGCCCTGTTTCCGGTGACTGATCCGGAGAAAAAATCCCTAGGCGCCGAAGAAGCCTACAATCCCGACGGCTTGGCCCAGCGCAGCGTCAGAGCCTTGAAAGCGGCCTTTCCGGAACTTGGCGTGATCACCGATGTGGCCCTCGATCCCTTTACCTCGCACGGTCAGGACGGCCTGTTGAATGAACAAGGTTATGTGGTCAACGACGAGACGGTTGAGGTTCTATGCAAGCAGGCCTTGTCGCATGCCGAGGCCGGTGCCGACATCGTCGCGCCGTCCGATATGATGGATGGACGGATAGGCGCGATCAGAAGCGCCCTGGAAGCCCACGCTTATATCAATACCCGGATCCTGGCCTATTCCGCCAAATATGCTTCCAGCTTCTATGGCCCGTTCCGCGACGCGGTCGGCTCGGCCGGCAATCTAGGTGGCGGCAACAAATACAGCTATCAGATGGATCCTGCCAACTCCGACGAGGCCTTGAGGGAAATTGCCCTGGATTTACAGGAAGGCGCCGACATGATCATGGTCAAACCTGGCATGCCCTATCTGGACATCATCCGCCGCGCCAAGGATAGCTTCGGCGTGCCGACCTTCGCCTATCAGGTCAGCGGCGAATACGCGATGCTGAAAGCCGCATCGCAAAACGGCTGGCTGGATGAACAACAGGTGGTGATGGAATCGTTATTGGCCTTCAAGCGCGCCGGTTGCGATGCCATCCTGACCTATTTTGCCAAGCCGGCGGCACAATGGTTACGACAACAACAATAAATCCTGCTCCGGGAGTTCCAAAGCATGCAAGATGACAGGCAAGACCAAGCAGCCAGCCTGCCCCAACGACACTTCGGCGTCGAGGAAGGGATTTTTATCCTGCTGGTGCTACTATCCCTGCTCGGCATAGTCGTTACCGACTTTTCCCCGCACGACGGCTACGGCTACTGGCTGCTCATGGTGTTTGTGTTCGCCATGCTATCTATTTTCGTATCCTGGCTACAAGCCAAAAAAAGCGAGGAAATGGACTTTGGCGAAATCGTCAGACAGCAAGGCTTGCATTGGTTTCACACCTTGATCGTCGTTGGCGCGGCTGCCCTTTTGAACAAATCCGGGCAACTCTCCGAAATAGCGGCCAGCCTGGTGATACTGCTGATATTAGCCTTGGCGACCATGCTGGATGGCTTCCGTATCGGCTGGCAATTCAGTGTGCTCGGCTTTTTTCTGGCGACTTGCGCGATCATAATCGCCTATGTTCAGGCTTTTATCCTAGCTTGTGCCAGCCTGGCCGCGCTGATTGTTATCGGTACCATGGTATGGGGTTTCTGGCGTCACAAACACGGAACCGCCGATGAAAGTTGACCATTATGCGGTATTTGGCCATCCGATCGGCCACAGCAAATCTCCCCGCATTCATCGGTTATTTGCCGAACAAACCAAACAATCGCTAGCTTATGCCGCCCAGGACGTACCCGCCGAATCCTTTGTTGCGGCGGCCGACGCCTTTTTCGCCGATGGCGGCAAGGGCCTGAATTGCACGGTACCGCTCAAAGAGCTGGCCTGGCAATATGCGGACCGTCTGACCGAGCGCGCCCGCCTCGCCAAGGCGGTCAACACACTGGCCCGGCAAGCCGACGGCAGCATCGTCGGCGATAATACCGACGGCGTCGGCCTAGTCAACGACTTGACCCTCAATCACGGTATAACGCTGCCTGGCAGCCGAATTCTGATCCTGGGCGCTGGTGGCGCCAGCCGTGGTATCGTTGGCCCCTTACTCGAATGCCGACCTGCTCGGGTGACAATCGCCAACCGCACCGTATACAAAGCCGAAACGATGGTTGCCGAGTTCGAGGGACTTGGGAATGTGGACAGCAGCGGCTACCCGGAACTGGAGGGCCGTCAGTTTGACTTGATTCTGAATGCCACTTCCGCCAGTCTCAGTGCGCAATTACCGCCGCTACCGGCCAATTTATTGGCTGAACAAGGCTGCTGCTACGATTTGGCTTACGGCACCCAGCCAACCGCGTTTGTCATCTGGGGTATTGCCCAGCATGCGTCCAAGAGCCTGGACGGTCTGGGGATGCTGGTCGAACAGGCGGCGGAAGCTTTTTTTGTCTGGCGCGGAATTCGCCCGTTGACCGGCCCCGTTATTGAATTGTTGAATGGCGAATGCCAAGCCGCGAGCCCGGCGCTCGGCTATTGACCTATACTATGTCAGCGGTGACAATCACTCTCTACTGTTTGAGTGATCCTCAATATATACCGGAACAACATGGCTTCATTAAAAGGGTTTTTAACAAAAAGCATCGGGCGCTCCCTCGGCCAAAAAATCACGGCCGAAGCTCTCAAGCAACTGTTTCCCATTAGAAATCTCAGCGAAGAGATACTGGATAGCTTTGCCACCGATAATCATGTTGAAATGCTGGCCGCCGGTACCACGCTATTCACCGTCAGCCAACCAGCCGATTGCGCGATTTATCTGTTAAGTGGCCGTGTAACGCTATCCGATCAAAACGGCAAGAGTTATGAAATAGAAGCCGGCAGTGCCCAAGCCAAATTTCCGCTGTGCAGCGGCATGAAACACACCACCACCGCAGTGGCGAAAACAGACATCGGCGTGTTGCGGGTTTCCTTAAACATCATGGCCAGCACCAATCACATCGATCACGGTACGCTGGTCATTACCGACGAATATCACGATAACCGATTGCTGGCGCTGTTTGCCGAACATTTTCGGGAACA
>Ga0316622_100000119_pt1 | contig 37080 bp, 41 predicted proteins | sample OWC_Aug_OW2_C1_D_FD_207646 | JGI IMG/M metagenome (GOLD analysis project Ga0316622, IMG submission 207646) | Wetland soil microbial communities from Old Woman Creek delta, Ohio, United States - OWC_Aug_OW2_C1_D5_C | ecosystem: Environmental > Terrestrial > Soil > Wetlands | place: USA: Ohio... | reverse complement strand
GTGAGAACTGCGGCGCGCGGCCGGGGGGCTGCCCGGAACCGTCGGGGAGGCGCGGCCGGGGTGGTGGCGGCGCAACGCCGCAGCGTTGTTCAATTCTTTTTAAAAACGGGCGCTTAGTCTACCTTTCGCACATCCGGCTGGCAAACCCGGCGATCCTCAGCTGCCGCGCCGGACGTCGATGACGTCCGGCAGCTGGTCGAGCCTGGCCATGATGCGGCGCAGCTGAGCCAGATCCGTGATCTCCGCCGTGAAGCGCATCGTGGCCTGGTCGGTGCGTCGGTCGGACTGTGTGTGGACCGCGACAACGGTGACCTCCTCGTCGCTGAACACCGAGGAGACGTCACGCAGCAGGCCCTTGCGGTCGGCGGCGACCACCAGTACGTCGACGTCGAAGGCGCGCGCCGCCGCCAGGCCCTCGTCGTTCCAGCGCACTGCCACCAGCCGGGCGCGCTGGTCCTCGGGGATCTCGGTGATCGTCCGACAGTCGCGGCGGTGCACGGTGACGCCCCGCCCGCGCGTGATGTAGCCGACGATCGGATCGGCAGGCAGCGGCTTGCAGCAGCGCGCCATGTGCGTCATCAGGTCGCCGACGTCCTCGACGATCACGAGCCCGCGGGCCGCGGCAGCATCCTGCGGGCGCTGCGACGCCCGGCGCGGCCGCTCCGGCACGGCCGCCTCCGCCTCCGCCGCGCGCCGCCCCTCCTGGGCGCTGTGCACCACGTGCTGCGCCGACACCTCGCCCCGGCCGATGGCCGCGTACAGATCGGTGGGGGTCCGGAAGTTGAACTGGGCCGTCGCCTTGTCCAGGTCGGGGCGCGCCGCCGCGAGCCGCACGACCTCGCGCTCGATTGCCGCCCGCCCCGAGGCGGCGTGCAGCTCGTAGTCCTGCTGCTTGAACCACGCCCGCACGCGGTTGAGGGCCTTGGCCGTCTTCAGGTAGCCCTGGTGCGGGCTCAGCCAGTCCCGGCTCGGACCGCCCTCCTTCGCCGTGAGGATCTCCACCGTCTGCCCGCTGTGCAGCGCCTGCGTCAGCGGGACGATGCGGCCGTCCACCTTCGCGCCGCGGCAGCGGTGGCCGATGTCGGTGTGGATCGCGTAGGCGAAGTCGAGCGGCGTCCCGCCGCGCGGCAGCTCGACCACCCGCCCCTGCGGCGTCAGGACGTAGATGCGCTCGGGCTGGAACTCGCTCTTGAAGCGCTCGAGGAAGGCGGGGTCGTCGGCCCCCTCCTTCAGCTCGAGCCAGTGCCGCATCCACTGCACGCGCCGCTCCAGCTCGCCGTCGTGGCGCTGGTCCTCCTTGTAGCGCCAGTGCGAGGCCACGCCACGCTCGGCGTGGTCGTGCATCTCGTACGTGCGGATCTGCACCTCCAGCGGACGCTCGTCGGGCCCGATCACCGCGGTGTGCAGCGACCGGTACATGTTGGTCTTCGGCGTGGCGATGTAGTCGTCGAACTCGCCCGGGATGTGCGGCCACAGGCCGTGCACGATGCCGAGCACGGCGTAGCAGTCGGCGACGCTGTCGACCAGCACGCGCAAGGCGCGCACGTCGAAGATGCGGTCGAAATCGACGCCCTTGCGCTGCATCTTCCGCCAGATGCTGAAGATGTGCTTGGGCCGGCCGGAGATGTTGGCCTCGATGCCGTGGCGGGCAAATTCCTCCTGCAGCCGTCGCATCGCCTCGCCGATGAACGCCTCGCGCTCGCCCCGGCGCCCCTCCAGCAGGCCGGCGATCTGCTTGTAGTCGTCGGGCGCGAGGTAGCGGAGCGACAGGTCCTCCAGCTCCCACTTGATCTGCCAGATGCCGAGGCGGTTGGCGAGTGGCGAATAGATGTCGCGCGTCTCGCGCGCAATCCGCACCTGCTCGTCGGGCGGCAGCTTCTTGAGCGTGCGCATCGCCTGCAGTCGCTCGGCCAGCACCACCAGCACCACGCGCACGTCCTCCGCGATGCTGAGCAGCATGCGGCGCAGGTTCTCGGTGTGCTCCGACTCGGGCTGGTCCGGCCCCGGCCCGCCGATCGCCGCCACGGCACCGATGCGGTCCAGGTCGCGCAGCATGCCCACGACGGTGTCGCCCACCCGGGCGCGCAGCCGCTTCTCGTCGTAGCCCGGCGCGGCCCCGACCCCGTGCAGGATGGCCGCGGCGAGCGTCGTGCTGTCGAGAGCGAGGGCGTTGAGGATCTCGGCGACGTGAAGCCGATGCAGGCACCGCTGCTGGCCGGTGGGCTCGACGCTGTCGCCGAACAGGGCGGCCGCGGTCTCGCAGGCCGCGCGCAGGAAGGCGATGTCGTCCTCACCGCGCGGCCCGGCCATGCCGGCCAGCCAGGCATCGATGACCGGCTGGTCGGCCACCCCCTCGAGGGGCAGAACAGAGCTGACGCGGACCATCGGCGGCGGCCGCGCCCCTCAGTCGAGGACGTGGCTGACCAGCCCGTCCGCGAGCTTAGGCTCGAACCAGGTGGACTTGGGCGGCATGACCTCGCCCGCATCGGCGACGGCCATCAGCATCTCCATGCCGGTCGGATGGAGGGCGAAGGCCACGCGCCATTCGCCACTGTCGACGCGGCGCTCGAGCTCGCCGAGTCCGCGGATCCCGCCGACGAAGTCGATGCGCTCGTCGCGCCGCGGGTCGCCGATGCCGAGCACCGGCGCGAGGAGATTGTCCTGCAGCAGGCTGACGTCGAGCCGCCCCACCGGGTCGTCGGCCGGCACGCGCGCCGGGTCGATGACGAGCCGGTACCACCGCCCGTCCAGATACATGCCGAACTCGCCGCTGCGCGCCGGTCGGACCATGCCGGCCATCGGCTCGACCGCGAACTCGCGGCCGACCACGGCCAGGAAATCGGCCGATCCCAGCCCGTTGAGGTCCCTGACCAGGCGGTTGTAGTCGAGGATCTGCATCTGGTCGTGCGGGAAGATCACGGCCAGAAAATAGTTGTACGACTCATCGCCGGTGGTGGCCGGGTTCGCGGCGCGCCGCGCCGCACAGACCCGCGCCGCCGCGGCCGAGCGGTGATGGCCGTCGGCCACGTAAAGCGCCGGCAGCCGGTCGAAGGCCGCCGTCAGCCGCGCCACCGTCGCCGCGTCAGCGATGGTCCACACCTCGTGACGGACGCCGTCACGCGCGGTGACGTCGGCCTCGGGCGGGGCGCCCGCCACCCGTGCCAGCTCGCCGTCGATCGCCGGATCGCTGCGGTAGACGAGGAAGACGGGGCCGGTCTGGGCGTTCAGCGCCTCGATCTGGCGCACCCGGTCGTCCTCCTTCACCGGCCGCGTGAACTCGTGCTTCTTGATGCGGCCGGCGTCATAGGCGGCCACCGAGGCGGCACCCACCAGGCCGGTCTGGACGTGCGCTCCCATGGTCAGCCGGTAGACGTACAAGCACGGTGCGGGGTCGCGCGCGAGCACGCCTGCGGTCACCATCGCTGCGAGGTTCGAGGCCGCCCTGGCATAGACCGCCGGGGCATGGGGATCGGTGCCGGCCGGCAGGTCGATCTCGGGCCGGGAGACGTGGAGGAAGCTGTAGGGCCGACCGTCCGCCAGGGCGCGGGCCTCGGCCTCGCTGACGACGTCGTAAGGTGGCGCGACCACGTCCGCGGCGCGCGCCGCCACAGGGCGCAGGCCGGCAAAGGCTTTCACGAGGGGCATGGCACTTCCGGCGGGGGACGGAGAAGGGCCGGAATTGTTTCAAAGCGCGCCGGGCGATGCAAAGGGCTGCGGGACCGGTGCGGGACCGGGCCTCAGCTGCCGCCGCGGCCGCCTCGCAAGCCCACCTTGGCCATCCGCCGGCGGATGAAGGCGAGCTGCACCGCCAGCGGCAGCCCCTTGGGGCAGACGTCCTCACAGCCGAGCAGCGTCATGCAGCCGAACACCCCGTCGTCGGTGCCGACCAGGGCGTAATGGTCCGCGTCTGTGCGCTGGTCGCGCGGATCCAGGCGGAAGCGGGCGACCTTGTTGACGCCCACGGCACCGACGAAGTCGGGGCGCATGCGCGCCGTCCCGCAGCCCGCCACGCAGCAGCCGCACTCGATGCACCGGTCCAGCTCGTAGATCTGCTCTGCGAGGTCGGGGTCCATCGCCGCCTCGATGCGGTCGCAGTCGACCGGCTCGACCGCGTGCACCCAGTTTTCCAGGCGCTCGGCCAGCGCGCGCATCCACTTGCCCGTGTTGACCGAAAGGTCGCCGATCAGCTCGAACACCGGCAGCGGCGCGAGGGTGATGTCCGGCTCCAGGTCTTTCGTGAGCGTCCTGCAGGCCAGCCCCGGCCGGCCGTTGACCAGCATGCCGCAGCTGCCGCAGATGCCGGCGCGGCAGACAAAGTCGAACTGCAGCGACGGGTCGAGCGTCGCGCGCACCTCGTTCAACGCCACGAACAGGGTCATGCCGTCGGACTCGGTGATCTCGAACGTCTCGAGGCGCGGCACCGACGCCGGGTCCTGCGGGTTGTGACGCACGACGTGCAGGCGCAGCTGGCGGCCGCGCAGGAGCTCCACGCTCACGAGGGCATCCCGAAGGGTTCGTCGAGACGCTCGTTGCGTCCCTGGAGGCGCGGCGGCAGGAGATGCCGGTAGGGCATCAGCCGCGCCTGGACCTCGTGGCGGTCGGCGGCGCCGTGGCCGTCGCGGATCGCAGTGACCTCGGCCGCGCGCCGCGGCGTATCCGGGTGCTCGATGTGACCCTTGCTGCCGCAGCCACGCCAACCGGGCGGCAGCTCCATCTGCATGACGTCGAGCGGCTCGTAGTCGAGGCTCGGAAGCGAGTCGTCCGGCTCGCGCCAGAACGCCAGCGTGCGCTTCAGCCAGGCGCCGTCGTCGCGGCGCGGAAAGTCCTCGCGGAAATGTGCCCCGCGGCTCTCCGTACGCGCCAGCGCACCGGCGACCACGCACAGGGCGAGCCGCAGCATGCGGCGCACGCGGTAGGCATCGACGAGCTCGGGGTTGGCGCCGGGCGAAGCGCTCCGCACCGCGATCCGCGCGCTGCGCCTCAGAAGCTCCTGCAGCTCGTCGAGCGCCAGCTGCAGCACCGGCCCGGAGCGGAACACGCAGGCGTGATCCCCCATGATGCGCTGCATCTGCTCCATGAGCTGCATCGCGCTCTCGCCGCTGCCGCGGCCCAGGATACCCGCCAGCTCTTCCCGGACCTGCTGCCAGTGCTCGCGGACCAGGCCCATCGGCACGGCACCGTCGGCGCCCGCGCCTTCGCACCAGTCGGCGATCGACTCGCCGACGATCATGCCGGCGACCACCGTCTCGGCGACCGAATTGCCACCCAGCCGATTGAAGCCGTGCAGGTCCCAGCACGCCGCCTCGCCGCAGGCGAACAGGCCACGAAGGTGCGGACTGTGGCCGCTCGGGTCCGTGCGGATGCCGCCCATCGAGTAGTGCTGCGCAGGCCGCACCGGGATCCAGTCCTTCGTCGGGTCGATGCCGAGGAAGCTCTGGCAGATCTCGTACACCTCGCGCAGACGCTTGCGGATGTGCTCGGCGCCGAGCAGCGTGATGTCGAGCCAAAGATGGTCGCCGTGCCGCGTCTTCACGCTCCTGCCGGTGCGCATGTGCTCCTCCATGCGCCGGGACACGACGTCGCGCGAGGCCAGCTCCTTCTTCTCCGGCTCGTAGTCCGGCATGAAGCGGTGGCCGTCGACGTCGCGGAGCAGACCGCCGTCGCCGCGGCAACCCTCCGTCACCAGGATCCCCGCCGGCACGATCGCGGTGGGATGAAACTGGACGGCCTCCATGTTGCCGAGCGCGACCACGCCGGTGTCCAGGGCGACGGCTGCGCCGATGCCCTGGCTGTTCACCGCGTTGGTCGTCACCTGGTAGAGGCGTCCGTAGCCCCCGGTCGCGATGCAGGTGGCGACCGCGACGTGGGCAGCCAGCTCGCCGGTGACGAGGTCACGGACGATGGCGCCATAGCAGCGGCTGCCGTCGTGGATGAGCGCCAGTGCCTCGACACGCTCCAGCACCTCGATGCCCTCCGCGATCGCACGATCCCCGATCGTGTAGAGCATCGAGTGCCCGGTACCGTCCGAGACGAAGGCCGCGCGCCATTTCTTGGTTCCCCCGAAGTTGCGGGCGGCGATGAGCCCCTGCGCGGCCGCCGGCTCGTCGAGCGTCACGCGCGCACCGTTGATGACCACCTCGTGCGCCCCTGCCCGGACGCGGTTCCAGGGCACGCCCCAGGCCGCCAGCTCGCGGACCGCCTTGGGCGCCGTCTGCACGAACATCCGCACCACCCGTTGGTCGGCGCCCCAGTCGCTGCCGCGCACCGTGTCCTCGAAGTGCACGTCCTCGTTGTCGCCGGCTCCCCGGAGGTTGTTGCCGAGGCTCGCCTGCATGCCGCCCTGTGCGGCGGCGGAATGCGAGCGCTTGGGCGGGATCAATGACAGCACGCGCACCGCGTGGCCGCGGCGCGCGACGCCGAGGGCCGTGCGCAGGCCGGCGAGGCCGCCGCCGATCACGAGGACCTCCGTCCAGACGACGTTCACGACGCGTGCCCTGGCGGCGCCGCCAGGAAGGACGGCACGTACCGCTCGCCGGCCCGTTCCCGATGCTCGAAGCCGATCCGCATGTAGGCCGCCAGCGTGAGCAGGCCCAGCAGGAGGAAGAAGACGGTCAGGCCGGTCTTGAGACGGCGCAGCCGACGACGCCGGTCGGACACGGCGCTGCCGAGCCAGCTCCACTTCACCGCCACGCGGTAGAGCCCGATCCCACCGTGGATCTCGACCACGAACAGCAGCAGAAGGTAGAGCGGCCAGAGGCGCCCGCTCCATACCCGGTCCGCCGAGGCATAGGGACCGATCGCCTCGGGGTGCGTCAACATGGTGTACAGATGCACCGAGGCCAGGAAGAACAGCGCAAATCCGGTGGCCACCTGCCAGTGCCACAGACGCGTGTCGGCGTGGCGCATCGCACTCTCGTGCGCCCGGAAGGCGCGGTACGCGCGGACGCTGGACGGGAACTTGCGCAGCGCGAGCGCGGCGTGGACGACGAACAGCACGATCACCGCGCCGACCAGGACCGTTACGATGCCGGGATGGCTGGTGCCGAAGAAGAAATACCCCTCGAAGAAACGCGCGACCACCCACATGGCGTCCTTGCCGAGCAGAATGGACGCGACGAACAGCATGTGCGCCCACATGAAGACGCCGAGGGCGAGGCCGGCACCGCTTTGCGCCACATCCAGCCGGGCCGGCCAGACGTCCCTCGACCTGCCGGCGCTGGACTCGACGAAGCGGACGGAGTGGGCTGCAGTCGGCACGGTCGGAAGCGGATGGACGTCGGCCGGAAGGGCGTGCCCCATCGCGGGGCAAGGTCGAGAAGAATGTTACCGGCCACCGAAATGCGCTGAATTGCGAATTCGCAGCCGACCGGCGCGGCCGCCGACCGCCACGGGCCATTCCGCTGCCGTATGTCAGGGAACCGACCTCGGGTGGTCAGTTAGGCTGCGCCATTGCCGGGCTGCAGGGCGCCCGGCCGATCACGGGAGACCAGCATGAGCGACGCACTGAACTACCTCATCGAGGTCCGCGGGGATGCGCTGGGCCACTACTTCAAGTTCCTCAAGGACGCCGGCAAGCACCTCGATCCGAAGACCCGGAATTTGATCTCGGTCATCACCAAGGTGGACGTCCAGACTGAGCCCGGCTTCAAGCAGTACCTGACCCGCGCGCTGCGCGAGGGCTGCAAGCCGATCGAGATCCTCGACGCCCTGCTGATGGCCTTCCCCACCCTCGGTCTCGCCAAGCTCGTCTGGGCGACCGAGATCCTGCTGGAGATGGACATCCCCGAGTTCCGCCCGGAGAACATCGGCGCCGCACCGCGCTGGCACGATCTGATGGCCGCGACGGACATCGGCGATCGCGAGACCAAGCGCATCGACTGCGACGGCCGCGGGCTGTTCGTCTACCGCCAGGACGGGACCTATCGGATCTACGACTCGCGCTGCCCGCACCAGGTCACCAACATCCCGCACCTGGCGCTGCACGGCACCGAGCTCACCTGCCCGAAGCACCACTGGAAGTTCGACATCACCACCGGGCAGTGCACGGCGAAGGGCACGCATCCGCTCAAGAGCTTCGAGTCGAAGGTGGAGAACGGCCGGCTCCAGGCGCTCTGGTGATGCACCGGGACTCCACCGTGAGGTCGAGTCTCAGAACAGCCCGCTGACGTTGCCGGCCGCGTCCACGTCGATGGCGAGCGCGGCCGGCTGCCGGGGCAGGCCCGGCATCGTCATGATCGCGCCCGTGTAGACGACGACGAAACCCGCGCCGGCCGAGACCTTGGCGGAGGTGACGTTGAGCTCGAAGCCCGCAGGGGAGCCGCTGAGCTTGGGATTGTCGCTCAGCGACGCGGGGGTCTTGGCCATGCAGATCGGCAGCTCGCGGTAGCCGAGGTCCTCGATGCGCTGCAGCTCGGCCCGCGCGGCGGCCGAATACTCCACCGACCCGGCACCGTAGATGCGCGTGGCGATCGTCTCGACCTTGTCGCGCAGGCCTCGGTCGAGCTCGTAGAGGACACGAAACGCCGAGGGCGTCTCGCAGGCCGCGCACACCGCTTCGGCGAGCGCGAGGCCGCCCGACCCACCGCTCTCGCGATAGTCGGTGACGACGGCTGGCACGTCGAGCTCCCGGCAGGCGGCCTCGATCTCGGCGAGCTCCGCGGGCGTGTCGTCGCGGAAGCGGTTGATGGAGACTAGCACCGGGACACCGAACAGTCGGAGGTTCTCGACGTGCCTGCGCACGTTCGCCAGGCCGTGCAGCGCGAAGGCGCGGCGCGTGACCACCAGCACGGCGCAGGCCGGCGTGAGCCCGCCGGCCCGGCACTTGATGTCGAAGAACTTCTCTGCACCCAGGTCGGCCCCGAAGCCTGCCTCCGTGACCGTGTAGTCCGCCAGCTTCAACGCCAGGCGCGTGGCGACCAGGGTGTTGCATCCGTGCGCGATGTTGGCGAACGGCCCGCCGTGAACCAGCGCGGGGGTGCCCTCGATGGTCTGCACGAGGTTCGGGTGGATGGCGTTCTTGAGCAGCGCGGCGGCCGCGCCTGCCGCGCCGACGTCGCCGGCGTGGATCGCCTTGCCGACGCGATCGTAGCCGACGACGACGCGCCCGATCCGTCGCTTCAGGTCAGCGAGGTCGGAGGCGAGGCCGAGGATCGCCATGATCTCCGAGGCCGCGGTGATGTCGAAGCCGTCCTCGCGCATGACACCGTTGGCGCCGCGCCCCTCGACGCCGACGATGATCGAGCGCAGCGTCCGGTCGTTCATGTCGATCACGCGCCGCCACACGACCTTGCGCGGGTGGATCTCAGGCGCGAGCTGCTGGTGAAGATGGTTGTCGACGAGCGCCGCGAGCAGGTTGTGCGCCGCCGACACCGCATGCAGGTCGCCGGTGAAGTGGAGGTTGATCTCCTCCATGGGCAGGACCTGCGACCAGCCGCCACCCGCGGCGCCGCCCTTGAGCCCCATGCAGGGCCCGAGCGAGGGCTCGCGGACGGCGACGATCGCCCGGCGGCCGATCGCGCTGAGAGCCTGCGCCAGCCCGATCGTCGTGGTGGTCTTGCCCTCCCCGTAGGACGTCGGCGTCATCGCGGTGACGAGGACCAGCCTGCCGTCCGCGCGGTCGGCGAAGCGGTCGAGCAGCCCGATCGGCAGCTTGGCGATGTGCCGGCCGTAGGGCAGCAGGTCGTCGCTGCCGAGGCCGAGGCCGTGCGCGATCTCGCCGATTGGCCGCAGGGTCACCGACTGGGCGATGTCGATGTCGGAGCGCATGGTCACCCGCCGCGGTCAGAGGCGCGGGACGCCGAAGCTGCCGAGCAGGCCGACGAGCTGCTCGCGCCCGATGCAGCGCTGGTTGTAGTAGTCGAGCAGCGCCTTCATGTCGAACTCGATGCGGATGCCCGGCGTGCCTGCGGCTCCTGCCGCCTCGTCACCGAGCACCGTCACGTCCTCCTCGGCGATGCCCTCGCGCTGCAGGAAGCCGCCGAGGATGCGGCGCCGGTCCTGCGGGTCGTGGTGGGGGCTGATCGCGCCCGTGAAGGCCTGAGCGTCGTCGTTCACCGAGGCGCGGTAGCCGTAGCAGGCGTCGAGGGCGGCCTTGCGGGCGAGCGACTCGGTGCAGAACTGGAAGGCGGTGCTGAGGACCAGGATCTTGTAGCCCATGGTCTTCAGCGTCTCGACCAGCTCGATGCTGTCGGGAGTCACCGCCATCGTCTCACCGATGCGCTTGGCGATCTCCGTCGGCAGACCCTCGAGGCGCGCCGCGGCCGCCTCGACCGACGCCCGGACCCGCTGCGGCGCATACAGCGCCTGCAGCTCGCCGGCGGTGATCCCGGCCTGCTCCAGGACCTGCCTGAAGATCTCTCCCGGGATCAGGCTGCCGCCGATGTCGAAGCAGACGACGCGCTTCTTCTTGTTGAACACGTCCTCGGCCTGGAAGAGCGCGCGGATGTCCATGGCGCGCATCGCCTCGATCAGTGCCGCCTCGAGGTTCTCCAGCGGCAGCGCGGCGTTGGTGATGTCGGCGTGCAGCTCCATCAGGAAGACGCCGGCGCGGGCCACCGTGCGCATGAACTCGATGTTGACCCGGTAGTTCGAGAGCAGCGCCGAGGTGCGCGCGATGACGCCGGGCTTGTCCCTTCCCACCAGGATGACGAGCAGGCTCCGGCGGTCCGAACGGCGCGGAACCGGCTGATAGTTGTCGGCCGCCAGCGACAGCCCGGTCTCGTCGCCGATGGCGGCGATCAGTGCCTTGAACTGCTCGGGGGCAAGAGTCGACTCTGCGAGGTCCACGAGCATGAACAGCGTGAACAGGCCGTGCAGCACGTCCTGGCGCATGTCGACGATGTTGGCCCGGGCGTCGGCGATGGGCCGGGTGATCTGCTGGACGAGGCCGACCGCGTCGCTGCCGGCACCGTAGACCACGTAGAGCTTCTCGCGTGCTGCCATGGCGACCTCCCGATCCTGCCCGTCGGCGGAAGGGGCAGTATAGGCGGAGGCGCTACACTGTGCCGCCCTTCAGACTCCGGAGACGCCCCGTGACCGACGACCGCCGCCTGCGCATCGGCATCCCCAAGGGGAGCCTGCAGGACACCACGCAGAAGCTCTTCCAGCGGGCCGGTTTCGACCTGCGCATCTCGGGGCGATCCTACTACCCCGAGATCGACGACCCCGAGATCGAGTGCATCCTGATCCGGCCGCAGGAGATGTCGCGCTACGTCGGCCAGGGCGTGCTCGACTGCGCCATCACCGGGCTCGACTGGATCCTCGAGAACGACGCCGACGTCGCCGAGCTCGCCGAGCTGCGCGCCCCCTGGCCGAACTACGGCGTGGTGCGCTGGGTCATGGCCGCGAAGCAGAATGCGCCCTTTGCGAGCGTGCGGGACCTGCAGGGGCGCCGCATCGCCACCGAGGCGGTCGGCATGACGCGGCGCTTCCTCGCCGAGCACGGCGTCGCGGCCGAGATCGAGTTCTCCTGGGGCGCAACCGAGGTAAAGCCGCCCCTCCTCGCCGACGCGATCGTCGACGTCAGCGAGACGGGCTCCTCGCTGCGGGCCAACGACCTCAAGGTGCTGCACGTCGTCCTCGAGAGCACACCGCGCTTCATCGCCAACCACGAGTCCCTCGCGGACGACTGGAAGCGCGCGAAGATCGAGCGGGTGCTGATGCTGCTCAAGGGCGCCATCGCCGCGGCGACGCGCGTGCTGCTCGCCATGAACGCACCCTGTGGCAAGGTCGATGACATCCTGCGCATCCTGCCGGCGCTCGCCACGCCCACCGTCTCCACCCTCGCAGACCCGGACTGGGTGGACCTCAGCACCGTGGTCGAGGAGAAACTGGTTCGGGAGCTGATACCCGAGCTCTACGCGGTCGGCGCGCGCGGGATCATCGAGGTGCCGATCAACAAGATCATCGAGTGACCGGAGGGCGAGCGACATGGCCGGCTTCGGGCTGATCGTGATCGGCGACGAGATCCTCTCGGGCAGGCGCGAGGACCGGCATTTCCCGAACGTCCGCCGGCTCCTCGCGGACCGGGGTCTGCGGCTCGCGTGGGTGAGCTATCTCGGTGACGACCGGGCGCGCCTGACCGAGGCGCTGCGACACAGCCTCGCGGGGAGCGACGTCGTGTTCAGCACCGGCGGCATCGGCGCGACGCCCGACGACCACACCCGCCAGGCCGCCGCCGCCGCGCTGGGGCTGCCGCTGGCGCTGCATCCCGAGGCGGCGGCGCTCATCGCTGCGCGCACCCGCGAGGCGAGCCTGCCGCTCACGCCCGAGCGCCTGCGCATGGGCGAATTTCCGGTCGGCGCCTCGCTCATCCCGAACCCGGTGAACCGCATCCCCGGCTTCTCCGTGGGCGAGCACCACTTCGTCCCCGGCTTCCCCGCCATGGCGACGCCGATGATCGAGTGGGTGCTGGACACCCGCTACCCGCACCTGTTCCACCGCGACGTGCAGGCCGAGGCATCGTTCATCGTCGAGGCGCTCGCCGAAGCGACGCTGACCCCGCTCATGGAGGCGGTGGAGCGCGAGCTGCCCGACGTGCGCGTGTTCAGCCTGCCGCACCTCGACCCGGAGCGCCGTACCGCCTACCGGATCGAGCTCGGCGCGAAAGGCCCACCGGAGTCGGTGGCGGCGGCCCTGCAGCGGCTGCGGGGTGGTGCGCGGGAGCTCGGTGGCCGGATCGGCTGAGCCGGCGTCCGCGTCGTCAGTTGACCTCGATCATCCGCCGGTATTCCGTGGCGTCGAAGAACGCCTCGATGGCGACGATCCGGCCACCCGCGACCCTGAACCAGGTGGCGGCCGGGACCTCCATGAGCTCGCTGATGCGGATCCGGTAGTCGACGATGGCGCAGACCTCGTCGCCGTCGACGAAGGTGCGGCGCCGGTCGAGCCCTTCGAGCACCGGCCCGATCCGCGACATGTAGGCGGCGTAGGTGTCCGCGTCGTCGATGGCCGCGATGGGGCTGCAGTGGGAAAACGGACCATCGCTCAGGCATCCCCGCAACGCGTCGAAGTCGCGAGCCGCGAAGGCCGCGAAGTAGGCATCCACCACCTCGGCTGGCGTGGCGTTCGAGGGCAACACCGGTCGTTCCTCGGTCGCTGCGGACGACGCCCATTAGAACAGGAAAGCGGGGGTTTGAGCGATCCCGCACCGCGTTCTAGAGTGCCGGCATGGTCATCGAGTGCTACGCGCAGCGCCTGCTCGACCCGTTCCGCGGGGCCATGCTCACCATCCGCCATGAGGCCGCCGAGGCGGTGACGCTGGACGGGGTGCGCTGGGACATCTACGTCGCCAACGACCAGCTGCGCGACGGCGTGGAGGCGCGCGGCCGGGTTCAGGTCAGCGACATCCGCTATGGCAGCTGGTCGAGGATGCAGGGCCTGCGGCGGGGATCGATCTACCCGTCGGCGGACTTCCGCCGCATGGAGGCGATGGGTGCGGTGGTCTATCAGCACCTGCTCCACGTCCACGGGCAGATCCCCTTCCCGTTCGCCGACCGCTTCGAGCTGTGGCTCCTCGACCGCGAAGGCCTGCCGCTCGCCCTGCTGCAGAGCGCAGTGCGCGAAGGGGACGTCACGCTCGACCACGCGCCGCACTGGCGTGCCGGGATCATGGCCCGCGAGCAGTTCGCGAGCCCGGTGATGGACGACGTGCCGGACGGCAGGGGCGCATCCGCAGCCGATTACCTCGAGCGCTACGTGAACGCCCGTGCGGGCCGGCGCCCGGCCGCCCAGTGGTTCGAGCGTGGCGCCCGCGGCATCGGCACAGGGCGGGGGGGCATCGGCGGCCTGCCCGACGCGCTGGCAGGGCGTACCCTGCCCCCGGAGGCCTTCCCGCCGCTCGCTCTCGCCGACGTCGGCCATGACGACGCCCACTGCCGCCTCGTCGACGACTTCAGGGCCTGGCAGGCACCCTGGCTGCTCACGCTCGGTCACCTGGATCGCGTGACGCGCGCCCGGCTCGAAGTGGCGGCCCGCGCCCAGGCCCTCGCCGTGCACGCCCAGCACCGCCTCTACCCCGAGATCGCTGAAGAGGCGACCATCCGGGCGGCCCTGGTCGAGGCCACGCTGCGCGGCCCGCGGGCGACGCCGTCGGAGCGGAGGGCCGGCTCGATCTCGACCTTCTACATCGAGCTGGAGGACGGCCCGCCGGATCTCACGCCCGCTGGCTGACGGCGCGGGCGGCAAGCGCCGACTGGGCTGGCAGGCCTGGGGACGGCCCGGGCGCGCTCAGGACTCGGTGACGTAGGACTGCACCGTCGCGTTCGCCTTCTCGATCTCCTGGAGCAGTCGGACCGTGACGATCCCCTGCAGATCCGGGCTGAGCTTGAACAGCTCGAAGTACTCGGGCCGGACCCGCCACCGGTCGTGGCCGTCGTCCTCGGCGGCATGCCCGATCGACTTGCAGATCAGATCAGACAGGCAGACGACGAAGCTCTGCTTCAGGTAGGCCTCGGGAATCGTCTCGGGCAGTGCGAACACCGGGTGATGGTGATACTCGATCGTCTTCACCATGGGGTCCGACAGCTGCCAGTTGCTCGCGATCAGGCTGCCGAGGGCGGCATGGTTCAGGCCGTAGGTGGCATCCTCGCGCAGGACGGGGGGCAGGCCGCTCGTCGTCTGCGACACCGTGGGGAAGAGATGGAGGAAGTATTTCCCGATGTCGTGGAGCAGGCCCATCGTCCCGAGCTCGTAGTCCGGCAGCTGAAACAGGCTCTTGCCGAGATAGCCGGCGCAGGCCGACACGGCCGCGGAGTGCACCCAGATCTTGTTGTACAGCTCCGTGAGGCCGTGGTCGCCGGAGGGCGCGACGGCGTTCAGCGATTCGCGCAGGACCAGGATCCGGACGTTGTTGTAGCCCAGGAGGGTGATTGCCCTGCCGACCGACGTGACCTTCTGGAGCCGACCGAAGAACGGCGAATTCACCGTCCGCAGGATCCTGGCCGAGAGCACGGGGTTGGTCGTGGTCAGAGCGTTGATCTCCGCCGGCGCGGACTGCGGGTTGCCGAGCAGGCGCATCAGCCGGAGATAGTTCACCGGGATCGGCTTGATCTCGGTGACCCGGTGCCGGATCACCGCAATGGCGGCCGGACTCAGCTCCTCGACCAGCCGTGGGGCCTGCGGGGGCGCCAGGGGCAGGTACCGGATCTCGTGGATGCCCGGGTAGGCATCGAGCAGCACGCCGTCCTCGGACTGGTCCGACAGGGCGCCCGCAATCTTCGCGGGCCCGCTCGCCGTGCCCCCGACCGCCGTTGCCGCCGGCTGCCGCGCGCGCTGCCTGGCAGGCCGGAATGCATAGCCGGTCAACAGAACGACGACAGCCGCCAGAACAATCAGGAATCCGGTCAATCCGGTCATGCCAGCTCGATCCCAGCGGGAACCGTCAACCCACCGGGGCGGTGGGTCGAACCCTCTGTAGCGTCTTCAGTCGGCCGATTGCGGCGGATCTGTAAGGCCCCCATTCCGTCTCGCCTCGGCATGACAAGCTAGCACTGTCCGGTTGATTTCGTGGGGATTTTACAGCGTGTCAGTGGCGCGGGACGACCGTATCGTTGTTTTTGTGGGGTCCTGATCACGGCACGGCCCCCGCCTCCCGCCCCGGACCCCGCTGGGAGCCGAAGCGCAGGGCCCGCCGTCGACGACCCGCGGTTTCCTCCCCTGCCGGCCGCTGAGCGTAGCGAATCCGGCACTTCGGGGCGAACACCTCGACTGGCCAGGGAGGCATCAACGGACCGCGCCCTGCCCGCTCGCGCGCTCGAGCCCGGCACCCGGCCCCGGGCTTCCGCCGCTCACCACGACGCGGGGCCCACCCGGAACTGGAGGCGTGTCCCGACGACGATCCCGTGCTGCGCGAACCAGCCGCCGTGCATCTCGAGGGCATACCGCGCCGGCCGTGGGGCGCAGTGGCTGGTGTCGGTCTGCGGCACCATCTCGGCGACGTTGATCACCCGTGCCTGGTCGTCGAGGAAGGCCACGCTCAGGGGGAGATAGGTGTTGCGCATCCACATGCAGTGGTTACCGTCGCCGGGGAACACGAACAGCATCCCGTGATCGGCCGGCATGGCGGTCCGATACATCAGACCCGTGGCGCGGGAGTCTGCCGTGTCGGCCACCTCGGCCTCGATGCGGTGGTCGCCCGCGACGACAGCCACCGTGCTCGCGGCGGCGGCACCCCACCCGGCGAGGGCGACGCTGCAGAGCGACGCCGCCAGCGCCCGCCCGGGCATGGTCCCGCCTGGCGGCCGGGACACCGCGCCGGCAGCGCGGCGCCGTCTCAGCGAGGTTCCGCGACCGAGCCGCTGGCGCCACCCCCACCCTGAGCGCCCTCCAGCGATGGCCGATGCCCGGCTGTCGAGTGGCACGGTCACTCCGTCGGGCTCAGGCTGCGGATGATGTAGCCGCCCGACTTCTCGTCGAATTCGAGCTGCAGCAGCTTTCGCTCCTGCGCCTCCTCGAGCAGCTTCCCGAAGGTCCGGAAGCCGTGGTAACTCTCGTTGAAGCCGGGCTTGCGGCGCTTTAACGCCTGCTTGACCATCGAGCCCCAGACCTTTTCCTCGTCGCCGCGCTCCTCGAACAGGGCCTGGATGGTCTCGAGGACGAGGTCGATTGCCGCCTGACGCTTCTCCTCGTCCGACTTTGACTCCGACTTCCCCTCGGCCGGCACTTTTGCCTCTGCCTTGGTCTCTGCCTTCCCGTTGCCCTTCGCCGGCGCCTTGGCGGCCGCCTTGCGACGCGCGCTGCGCGCCTTCTCGGCCTCGCGCACCAGGTCGTCGTAGTAGATGAACTCGTCGCAGTTGGCGATCAGCAGATCGGAGGTCGACTTCTTCACGCCGACGCCGATCACCATCTTGTTGTTCTCGCGCAGCTTCCCCACCAGTGGCGAGAAATCGGAGTCGCCGCTGATGACCACGAAGGTGTCGACGTGCGACTTCGTGTAGCAGAGGTCGAGGGCGTCGACCACCATGCGGATGTCGGCCGAGTTCTTGCCCGACTGGCGCACGTGCGGGATCTCGATCAGCTCGAAGGCCGCCTCGTGCATGGCGCCCTTGAATTCCTTGTAGCGCTCCCAGTCGCAGTAGGCCTTCTTGACCACGATGTTGCCCTTGAGCAGGAGCCGCTCGAGCACCTTCTGGATGTCGAAGGCGGGATAGCGGGCCTCGCGCACGCCGAGCGCGACGTTCTCGAAGTCGCAGAACAGGGCCATGTTTCGGGTATCGGATCGATTGCTCATGCAGCTCCCTGTTGAAATCCTTGGCTCATCAGACCCATCGCGCACGCACGCCGGGGCCGGCGTGCATGATCGCACGGCAGCGGACCGGCCGTGCAGCGGTGCGCCCTACTCGTCCCCACCGACGCTGCGCCTGGCCCGCTTGGTGCCGGCGCGCTCGCGCTTGGCGGCGAGTCGCCGTTCCCGCGACGCGCGCGTCGGCCGCGTGGCCTTGCGCGGCTTCGGCGGCTCCGCGGCACGCTCGATCAGCGAGACCAGCCGTTCCAGCGCATCCGCCCGGTTGCGCTCGCGGGTACGGTGGCGATGGGCCTCGATGACCAGCACGCCCTCGCTGCTCAGGCGCCGCCCGGCCAGGCGGACGAGGCGCTCCCGCACGTCGTCGGGCAGCCCCGCGCGCGCGAGGTCGCAGCGCAGCTCCACCGCGGTCGCCACCTTGTTGACGTTCTGGCCGCCGGGTCCGGGGGAGCGGACGAAGCGTTCCTCGAGGGCAACCTCGTCGATCGCGATGCGGGGCGTGACGCGGATCACCGGCGCTGCCCTGCAGGCCTCAGTCCTTGCGGCCGAGCAGGTCCTTCAGGGCGGCGAAGGGCTGGTGCGACGTGGTCGCTGTGCCACTCCCGCCCTGACCGCCGCCGGCGAGGTGGTCCTCGTAGCGGCGGTGCTCGTTGTCGTGGCAGTACAGGCAGAGCAGCTCCCAGTTGCTGCCGTCGAGCGGGTTGTTGTCGTGGTTGCCGTCGCGGTGATGGACGGTGAGCTCGCGCAGGTTGGCGTGCGTGAAGCTGCGCCCGCACCGCCCGCAGACCCAGGGGTAGAGCTTGAGCGCCCGCTCCCGGTAACCGCGCTCACGCTCCTCCCGCGCCCGCTGTGCCGCCGCGACGATGGCATCGAGCTTCTGCTCGTCGATGGATCCGCCGGCACGTCGTCTGGGTGGTCCGCCCGCCATGCTCGCCTGTCTCCCGGTGTGTCCCCGAGCCCGCCGCCATCAGGGCTGCGCCGCCGGCTTCAGGCCGGCGAGGAAGGTCTCGAAAGCGGCACGCGCCGGGGCGACGGTCGCCGTCGGGCCGTGCAGCTGGGCGAACAGGTTGCCCTTCGGCGTCTCCACGATGGCCGCCAGCAGGGTCTGGTCCGGCTGGGCATCGCCGCGCTGTCCCATGCCCACGGAGCGGGCGTAGCTGCCACGCAACTCCACCAGCGTGACGGGCAGCTCGCCGGCCTTCGAGGTCGTGACCCGCGGCTCGACCGGCCCGCCGTCCGCCGTCGCGAACTGCGATTGCCACCGCTCGATGTTCGCCGCGTTCGATCCGCCCTGGCCTGGGCCGAAGTAGTAGACGAGGAAGGCGGCAGGGTCCGCGCCGGCCGCCCCGGGCACGCGGTACTGCAGCAGCCGCATCGTGCTGCTCGGCTGCTCCTGCTCCCAGCCCGCGCCGACCACCGACTCGAGGTCGAGCAGGCGCACTGACTGGCCCTCACCGGCCGCTCGGGCACCCGACCCGAACGGCATCACACAGATCAACAGCAGCAAGACGCTTCGGTAGAACAGGTGCATCGGTGATCCTCCGTCCCTATTTTCTCTGCCACTGGCCCGCGGCGTTTCGCACGTACTCGCCCGCCGGCGCCCGATCCACCAGCTTCCTGCCGGCCAGCGTGGCGACGCTGTCGACCGACACGCCGTTGCGCTTGGCGAGGTCCTGGTAGCTCTGGCGCCGCTGCTGGTTGACGGAGCGGGCGAGCTCGGCGGCCTCCGGGCTCTGGCGGACGGTGCCGAGGTAGCCGTCGGACTGCTCGCCGACCAGTCCCTGCCGCTTCGCCGACTCGAGGTCGATCGCGAGCACCGGGGCCGCGAGCAGGGACAAAGTGAGGAAGAGTGGCAGTCGCAGTGTTCTCATCGCGTCATCCCTCAGAAAATGCCTGGCTGCTCCTTGAACAGCTCGTCGAGGTCTTTCTCGACCCTGACCCGGATCTCGTGCTCGATCTTCACGTTCATGTTGATCGTGATCGGCTCGCTGGGCGGCGCCACCTCGATCCGCGGTGCGCAGGCCGCGAGGAGGATCATCGACGCGGCGGTCAGTAGCAGTCTCATGGCCCGCTCCTCGGCATGGGGGACAGCCGTTCCTCGATGCTGCGCGACAGGTCCGACCCGATGCGCAGGCTCTGCAGCAGGTGCAGTAGATTCTCCTCGTGACGATAGTTCAACCGCACCGGGCGGCTGTCCTGCTCCGGGTTCCGGCCCTCGACCGTCGTCTCCAGAACCAACGCCCCGTCGCGCCGCAGGTTGACCTTTCCCTCCAGGCGATCGATGTGCAGGTCGGCCAGCCAGTCGGCCGCCTGCGCCACCAGGTGGTTGCTCGCCTTGAAGGCCTCCAGCGCAGCAGCATCGGTCAGGCGCAGGCGAAGCGGTGTCGCGTTGCGCAGCACGCCGTCCTCGACGAGCAGCGTCGCGTCGTCGAGGTGCAGGGGCAGGTCCGCCTCGACCGCGCCGCTCAGGCTCACCCCGGCGTCGCCATAGAGCGCCGATACCTGATCGAGCTGGATCCCGCGCAGCCTGAGCGTGGCAGGACTGCCGCGCTGGGGCAGCCGCAGGCTGTCGAGCGCGACCTCGCCGCCGAGCGCGCGCAGCGTGAGGCCCTCGATCCGCAGCGGGCTGCGGGCCGACCAGGGCCAGGTGCCGGCGATCCGGGCGCTCGCCGACTCCGCGTCGACTGCGGCGACGATTCGGGCGACGTTCGCCTGCCCCGCCCGCCCGTCGCCCAGGCGCCAGACACCGGCCGCGTAGCCGAACGGCAGGCGGACCGCGACGCCGTCGGCAACGGCGTGGGTCAGGGCCAGACGCGCCTGCGACACGTTCAGCTCACCGTCGAGCCGCACCTGCGAAGGCGCGTCGCGGGACCAGGTCACGACCACCTCCACGTCTGCCTGGCCGGCCTGCAGCTCGACGGGGAGGGTCGGTGGCAGCAGCGGCCGCAGCGCCGTAAGGGCCTGCCGCGCCAGGGCCAGCCGACCGCTCAGGGTCTCGCCCGACCAGATCCCCGTGCCACGGAGAGGGCCGATGCCGCCGGCGGCGGCTCCCTCCGCGGTCCAGCCGAGGTTGTTCGGCGGACCGGCCAGGCGCACCGTGACGGCGGGCTGCTCGAGCTTGCCGCCGGCCGTGAGGTTCAGGCGGTCGGCGGAGAGATGGGCGGTCGCGGTCACCCGCCCCGTTGCAATGTCCAGCCGCGCGGGCCCGTCCAGGACGAGGCGCGGACGCAGCACCGTCAGCGCTGCTGTCGCGAGCTGTGCCTGGCCCATCTGCAGCTCGTGGACCGTAATGCCGGCGCCGGCGTCCCACCGCCCGGCAAGCTGCAGCGCGGGGCCTTCGACCCTGGCCTCGACCGCGGCCGCCGACACACCGAGCTCCAGCCGGTGGGGCTGCGGCAGCCAGCCCGCGATCACGAGCCGGTCGACCTGCAGGCGCGTCCCGGCGAACAGCGTGCCGACCCAGCCGGGCAGGTCAACGACTGCGCTTGCAGGCTCGGTGCGCCCGGCCAGGCAGGCCGGATCGATGGTCAGGGCATCGAGGTGGAGGGCGTCGAGCGTCGGCATCGCTCCCTGCCAGGCGACGACAGCCCGCCCCTCGTCCAGGCTGAGCAGACGGCAGCCGCTGGCGAAGAGCGCGAGGCGCCGCAGGGTCGGCAGCCGCGGCGGCTCGGGCTCAACCTGCACCTCGTCAAGCGCCCAGCCGGGGGGGAGCAGCACCGCCAGCCCAGGCACCAGCCACAGCGGCAGCGTGAGCACCGCCACGAGCACGGTGACCAGCAGCGCGGCGGCGGCGGCGAGACCGTAGCGTATGATCCGAAGCACCCGTCACCCGAGCCGTGAACCTCCGGCATTCTAGGCCCACCCGCGGACCGCTTCGCGACCCGACAGGCCGGCATCGAGCCATGTTCAGCCACGAGACCCGCATCGCCCTGCCGCCCTGGATCGATGCCGCGATCGACGGTGCGACGATCTGCAGTCGTGACGACGACAAGATGGCCCTCGCCATCCGGCTGGCGGCCCTGAATGTCGATCACGACCTCGGCGGACCGTTCGGCGCCGCCGTGTTCGAGCAGGGCAGCGGCCGGCTCGTCGCCGTCGGTGTCAATCGCGTGCTCGAGCACCGGTGCAGCGTGGCCCACGCCGAGATGGTGGCGATCATGCTCGCCCAGGCCACGCTGGGCTGCCACACACTGGCGGGCGGTCCGGCGGGCCGGTACGTGCTCGCGACCTCGGCGCAGCCCTGCGCGATGTGCTACGGCGCGCTGGGCTGGTCCGGGATCACGCGCCTGCTGATCGGCGCCCGGCGCGAGGACGTCGAGGCCATCACGGGGTTCGACGAGGGCCCGCTTCCGGAGGACTGGCAGGCCGGCCTCGAACGGCGAGGCATTGCCGTGGTCCGCGACCTGCTGCGCAACGAGGCCTGCACGCCGCTCCACCGTTACCGTGCGGCAGGCGGGCTGGTGTACTGAGCCGTAACTGAAAGGTTGGGGGTGACTGTGAAGCTGCTCTACCTGGTCCATGTGCTGGCCACCGTCGTCTGGGTCGGCGGGATGTTCTTCGCCCATCAGTGCCTGCGGCCGGTGGTGCTTGCACAGCTCGAAGGACCGCAGCGGCTGCGACTCTGGAACGGCGTCTTCGGGCGGTTCTTTCCGTGGGTCTGGCTGTGCGTCGTCCTGCTGCTGGCGAGCGGGCACGGGTTGATCCAGGTGTTCGGCGGCTTCAAGGCGGTGCCGCTGCACGTCCACGTCATGACCGGCATCGGCTACCTGATGGCGGTGATCTTCGCCTTCATCTATGTCGTGCCCTTTGCCCGGCTGCGGCACGCGGTCGCGGCCGAGGACTGGAAGACTGGCGCCGCGGCTCAGGACCTCATCCGCCGGCTGGTGGGCACGAACCTCGTGCTCGGCCTCGCGAACGTGGCGCTGGTGTTCGTGCTGCCGGCGGCGTCCATATAACGCAATGGCGGGAAGTTGCAGACCTTGGCTGGTGGCCGCTGTACGTTTCCAGTCGCGTCGAGGCGGCTGGCGTGCATGACCTGCGCGGACACGCCGTGAATACATCCATGTAGGCTCGGAAGCGGCGTCCATGCCGCTTACGGTCCGTGCAGGTCGTGCCCGTCAGCCGCCGCCAGGGCAGTGCCAGGGCCTCAAGCGGGCCGGCACCGGCGTGCTGCGAGCAGCGGACATGGACGTCCGCGGTAGCCCGTAAATTCAGGACAGAATTTCCGGGCGGCGAGCAGCACCCGGCGCAAGGCCCGCACGGCAGACACGGCGTTAAATCGGCTCAGCCCCGCTCCTCGATCCAGGTCATCTGGATCGCCTCGAGGACCTTCTCGCCGCTGTGCGCGGGGTCGTCGTCGAAGTCAGGCAGCGCCAGCACCCAGCTGCGCAGGTCGACGAAGTTGACGAGCTGGGGGTCCGCGTCGGGGTGCGCCTCGTCGAGGGCGATGGCGATGTCGCGGACGTCGGTCCATTTGAGGCTCATCGTGCTGTCTCCTCGCGTCTGATCGTCGGGTATCGCTGCGTTCTACCCGACCTACCGCTGCTCATCCTTCGTTCCCGCGAACGCGGGGATCCACAGAATCCGGCACGGCGCGCAATGCGCATCCTACTTCCGGTGCTCCGACACCATGTTGATGGTGTACTTCGGGATCTCGATCACGAGGTCCTCGTCGCCGACGACGGCCTGGCAGCTCAGCCGCGACTCGGGCTCCAGGCCCCACGCCTTGTCCAGCAGGTCCTCCTCCTGCTCTTCGGCCGGCGCGAGTGAGTAGAAGCCTTCGCGCACGATCACGTGGCAGGTCGTGCAGGCGCAGGACTTCTCGCAGGCGTGCTCTATCTCGAGGCCGTTGGCCAAGGCCGCATCGCAGATGCTGATCCCGGGCTCGGCCTCGATGACGGCCCCCTCCGGGCAGATCTCCTCGTGCGGCAGAAAGATCAGGCGTGGCATGGCGGTTCCCGTCGTTGCTTATTCAAACTCTTCCAGCTTGTGGCCCGCCATCGCCTGGCGGATGCTCGCGTTCATGCGCCGCTCGACGTAGGACTCGCAGGTCTTTTCGAGCGACTCGCGGGCGCGCCGGATGGCCGCCGGATCGTTGCCACGGGCCGCCTCCGCAAGGGCCTCCAGTGCCGCGTCGATCGGCGCGCGCTCCGCCGCGGCGAGCAGCGCCTCGCCATCAGTCGCGAGCGCGGCCCGCAGTGCCTCGATGACCCGCTCCGCCTCCACCTGCTCCTCGCGGAGCTGGCGCGCCACCATGTCGTCGCGCGCGTGGTCCATGGAGTCGCTCAGCATGCCCGCGATCTCGTCGTCCGTCAGGCCGTAGGATGGCTTGACGGTAACCGCGGCCTTGACGCCACTCGTCTGCTCTGCCGCCTCGACGTGCAGCAGCCCGTCGGCATCGACCGAGTACGTGACGCGGATGCGGGCGGCGCCGGCCACCATCGGCGGGATGCCCCTCAGCTCGAAGCGCGCCAGCGAGCGGTTGTCGGCAACGAGCTCGCGCTCGCCCTGGACGACGTGAAGCGCGATTGCGGTCTGGCCGTCCTTGAAGGTCGTGAACTCCTGGGCGCGGGCGACCGGGATCGTGGTGTTGCGCGGTATCAGCCGCTCGGTCAGGCCGCCCATGGTCTCGAGGCCGAGCGAGAGCGGGATCACGTCGAGCAGCAGCATGTCGTCGCCCGACCGGTTGCCGACGAGCACGTCGGCCTGGATGGCAGCCCCGATGGCGACGACACGGTCAGGGTCGATGTCGACGAGCGGCGGGGCGCCGAAGAACTCGCCGACCAGCTCCCGCACGCGCGGCACGCGCGTCGAGCCGCCGACCATGACGACTTCCTTGACGTCCTGCGGCACGATGCCGGCATCGCGCAGCGTGCGCCGGCAGGCGGCGATGGTCCTGCGGATGAGGGGATCGACCAGACCATCGAACGTCGCGCGGTCGAGGCGGCCTTCCCAACAGCTGCCGTCGTCGAGCTCGACGCGCAGCTCCACCATCGCACTCGTGCTCAACGCCTCCTTCGCGGCGCAGGCATCGCGCAGCAGCCGGCGCAGCTGGCGGCGGCCGGCGCCGTCGCGGATGCCGGCCTGCTGCATGATCCAGCGCGCCACCGCGTGGTCGAAGTCGTCGCCGCCGAGCGCCGAGTCGCCGCCCGTGGCCATCACCTCGAACACGCCCCCGTTGAGGCGCAGGATCGAGATGTCGAACGTGCCGCCGCCGAGGTCGTAGATCGCGTGCACCCCGTCCGCCCCGCGGTCGAGGCCGTACGCGACCGCCGCGGCCGTCGGCTCGTTCAGCAGCCGCAACACGTTTACGCCGGCGAGCCGGGCCGCATCCTTGGTGGCCTGGCGCTGCGCGTCGTCGAAGTACGCCGGCACCGTGATCACGACGCCGCTGAGCGGCCCGCCGAGCGAGGCCTCGGCACGCTGAGCGAGCACCCGCAGGATCTCGGCCGACACCTCGACCGCGCTGACGTCGCCACCGACCGTGTGGATGCGGGGCACGGCCGTGTCCGTCTGGCGGAACTCGTAAGGCAGCCGGGTCCCGAGCGATTTCACGTCCCCGAGGCCGCGGCCCATGAGGCGCTTCACCGAGGCGATGGTGTTCAGCGGATCGTCGGCCGCCGCGGCCCGTGCCGCCTGGCCGACCACCACGTCCCCCGGCGTGTAGCGCACCACCGATGGCAGCAGGTGCTCGCCCGCATCGTCGGGCAGGGTCTCGGCCTGGCCGCTGCGCACCGTGGCAACGAGCGAGTTTGTCGTGCCGAGGTCGATCCCCGCGGCCAGCCGATGCTGATGCGGCGCGGCGGACTGGCCAGGTTCGGCGATCTGCAGCAGCGCCATTCCTCAGATCCTCACAGCAGCTCGTCCTCGAGCTCGGCCTCGAGGTTCTCCGCCTCGAGCTGCAGCTTGCGCAGGAACTGCAGCTCGCGCACCGACTCCGACGCCGCCGGCAGGGCATCGGCTGCGAACTGCTCACCAAGCCGACCCACCAGCTCGTCGACGCGGCGCCTGACGCGGCCGATGAAGGCCTCGGAAGCCGCGAGCGGATCCGGCTGATGGCGCAGCTCGGCCAACTCTTCCCGGAGCTCCATCTGCTCCATCAGGAACGCCGGGTCCATGGGCTGGCCGTGCTGGCGGCCCGCCTCTGCCCCTTTCAGCCGCAGCAGATAGTGTGCCCGCAGCAGCGGGTCCCGCAGGGTTTCCAGTGCCTCGTTGAGGAAGGTCGCACCCTGCATCGACAGCCGCCGCTCCTGCTCGGTCCCGCTCGCGTAGCGGTCGGGATGCACGATGCGCTGCAGCTCGCGGTAGCGCTCGGTCAGGCTCTCCGGATCGACGCCGAAGCCGACCGGCAAGCCGAAGAGTTGGAAGTAGTTCTGGGTCAGGTCGAGCATCGGGTCTTCAGTTTAACCGCGGAGGCGCCCAGGCACAGAGAAAGAGGCGGGCTCGGCCGCGCCGGCCGCTGCCAGGCGCGTGACACGAAAAACCCATTCCTCATGTGCATCATTCTTCGCCTCGGGCCTTTCCGGTTGGTCAATCCTGCCCTCACACAAACGAACGCCGGCGTGGCGCCGGCGCTGGGGCGTCGGAACCGTGGCGGTTCAGATGTTGAAGCTCTCGCCGCAGCCGCACGTGTTCTTGACGTTGGGATTGTTGAACTTGAACCCCTCGTTCAGGCCTTCCTTGCCGAAGTCGAGCTCGGTGCCGTCGAGATAGACGAGGCTCTTCGGGTCGATGATGACCTTGACGCCCCGATCCTCGAACACGACGTCCTCGTCCCCGACCTCGTCGGCAAACTCCAGCACGTACGCCATTCCCGAGCACCCGGAGGTGCGGACCCCGAGCCGGACGCCCACGCCCTTGCCGCGGTTCGCGAGGAAGCTGGTCACGCGCTTGGCGGCGTTCTCTGTGACGGTGATTGACATGTCTATGCTCCTCTCTATGCTCCTCGGCTTCTTGACGATGGCTGCTGGCGAGGCGGCACAGCACGGACCGCGAGGACCGTAAGCGGCAGGGATGCCGGTTACGAGCCTACAGGGACGTATTCACGGCGTGTCCGAGAGGCCCGTGGTGAGCCGCCGCAGCGGTTTCTAGATCCCTCGTTAGCTGCAAGTCGGCGCTCACGCCTCATCTTTCAAGCGGCCCTGCTTCTCGCTGTAGTCGCGGATCGCCGCCTTGATCGCGTCCTCGGCCAACACCGAGCAGTGAACCTTCACCGGGGGCAGCGCCAGCTCGGCGGCGATCTCCGAGTTCTTGATCCGCAAGGCCTCTTCGAGGGTCTTGCCCTTGACCCACTCGGTCAGCAGCGAGCTCGACGCGATCGCCGACCCGCAGCCATAGGTCTTGAACTTGGCGTCCTCGATGACGCCGTCCTCGCCGACCTGGATCTGCAGCCGCATCACGTCGCCGCAGGCGGGCGCGCCGACCATCCCGGTGCCGACCCGCGGATCGCCCTTGTCCATAGACCCCACGTTGCGGGGATTCTCGTAGTGGTCGAGTACCTTGTCGCTGTAAGCCATGACGCTGCTCCTGTCATCGTCGGGAGTCGATGCGACCGTCCCGACCTAACCTTGCCCCCGGCGGGCCCCGCCACGGGCACGAATCAATGTGCCACCCACTGCACGTTCTTGAGGTCGATGCCTTCCTTGTACATGTCCCAGAGCGGCGAGAGCTCGCGCAGGCGGTCGACCTGGTGACGGACCTTGTCAACCACGTAGTCGATCTCCTCCTGCGTCGTGAAGCGGCCGATGGTGAAACGGATCGACGAGTGCGCGAGCTCGTCCTCGCGCCCGAGCGCCCGCAGCACGTAGCTGGGCTCGAGCGACGCCGAGGTGCAGGCGCTGCCGGAGCTCACCGCCATGTCCTTGAGCGCCATGATCAGGCTCTCGCCCTCCACGAAGTTGAAGGACACGTTCAGGTTGCCGGCGACGCGCCGCTCGAGGTCGCCATTGAGGAAGACGGCCTCCATGTCGCGCAGGCCTGCCCAGAGGCGGTCGCGCAGCCCGCGCACGCGCTCGTTCTCGGTGGCCATCTCTTCCTTGGCAATCCGGAAGGCCTCGCCCATGCCCACGCACTGGTGCGTCGCGAGGGTGCCCGACCGCATCCCGCGTTCGTGGCCGCCGCCGTGCATCTGCGCCTCGATGCGGATGCGGGGCTTGCGCCGCACGTACAGCGCGCCGATCCCCTTGGGCCCGTAGGTCTTGTGCGCCGAGAAGCTCATCAGGTCGACCTGCGCGCGCTCGAGGTCGATCGGCACCTTGCCCGTCGACTGCGCGGCATCGACGTGGAAGATCACGCCACGCTCCCGGCAGGTGCGCCCGAGCCTCTCGATGTCCTGTATGACGCCGATCTCGTTGTTCACGTGCATGACCGACGCGAGGATCGTGTCCTTGCGCAGCACCGACTCGAACTTGCCGAGGTCGAGCAGGCCGTTCGGCTCGGGGTCGAGGTACGTGACGTCGAAGCCCTCGCGCTCGAGCTGCCGGCAGCTGTCGAGCACGGCCTTGTGCTCGGTCTTGACGGTGACGATGTGCCGCCCCTTCTTCTGGTAGAAATGGGCCGCGCCCTTCAGCGCCAAGTTGTCGGACTCGGTCGCGCCGGAGGTCCAGGCGATCTCCTTCGGGTCGCAGTTCACCAGCGCCGCGACGTGCGACCGCGCCTCCTCCACCGCCTCCTCGGCCCGCCAGCCGAACGGATGGGAGCGCGACGCCGGGTTGCCAAAGATGCCGTCCGGCGTGAGGCAGGCACACATCTTTTCCGCCACGCGGGGGTCGACCGGGGTGGTGGCCGAGTAGTCGAGGTAGATGGGTAACTTCATGACCCGCAACTCCGTCCTGCGTTTCGTTCCGTTCAGGCCCTGGCCCGCCGCGGCATGACGCTCAGCATCTCGTCAGCCAGCTCCGGCACGGCTGCCGCCTGCTGGCGCCGTGCGACCTCCTGCACGGCGGCCCGGTCGACCAGGTCCCGGAGGCTGATCTGGTTCAGGTATTCGTAGATCTGCAGGCTCAGGTCGTGCCAGAGGTCGTGCGTCAGGCAGCGGTGGTTGTTCTGACAGTTGTTCGCCCCGCCGCAGCGGGTCGTGTCCACGCTCTCGTCCACCGCCGCGATCACCTCGGCGACGAAGATCTGTGAGGCGTCGCGGCCGAGGCTGTAACCGCCGCCCGGGCCACGCACGCTGGACACCAGCGTCCGCTTGCGCAGACGGGCGAACAGCTGCTCCAGGTAGGACAGCGAAATGCCCTGCCGCTCCGCGATGTCCGCCAGCGTGATCGGCCCCTGCCCCTGGTGGAGGGCCAGATCCAGCATCGCCGTGACTGCGTACCGCCCCTTCGTCGTCAGCCTCACGCGCCACGCTCCTCAAGCCATTGACCGCGCCCCACTATACAAAACTGAGTGAATTTATCAACTTTTGCCTGAAGGGGGATTCAGGTGGCGCGCAGGTGTCCTTCCTCGTCGGTCTCCGCGGGCTGCAGCCGGTGGAGCTCCTCCTCCGTCGAGACGATCTCGCAGGAGCCGATGTCGGGCAGATCCGTGACCTTGACCTCCATGCCGAGCTGGCGCAGCGACTCGCACATCGTCTGCATCCGCTTGTCCATCACGTGGATGTGGTCGAGCATGCAGTTGATCGCATGCGCCACGGGGTCCGGCGCATCGCGGGTCGCACCGTACGCATCGAAGCCCATCTTCTTGGCGATGGCCTCGCGGTGACCCGACGCAACGTCCGCCGGGCGCTCGATCAGCCGGCCCGGCACGCCCACGACCGTCCCGCCCGGCGGGACCGGCTTCAGGACGACGGCGTTGGACCCGATCCGGGCGCCGTCGCCGATCTCGATCGGCCCGAGCACCTTCGCCCCGGCGCCGACCACCACGTCGCTGCCGAGCGTCGGGTGGCGCTTGCCCTTCGCCCAGCTGGTGCCGCCGAGCGTCACCCCGTGGTACAGGGTGCAGTCGTCGCCGATCACCGCGGTCTCGCCGATCACCACTCCCATGCCGTGGTCGATGAAGAAGCGGCGGCCGATCCGCGCGCCGGGGTGGATCTCGATCCCCGTGAACAACCGCGCAATGTTCGACAGGAACCGTGCCAGCCAGCACAGCCTGGCGTTCCACAGGGCGTGCGAGAGCCGGTGCGCCCAGACGGCGTGCACCCCCGGGTACGTGGTCACCACCTCCCAGCGCGTCCGGGCCGCCGGGTCCCGGTCGAGCACGCATCGGACGTCTTCACGCAGGCGCTCAAACATGGCCCGGGCCCGAGATTTGGAAGTTGAGAATATTACTCAAAAATTGCGGTCCCCGGCCACGACTTCAAGCCGGCAGCGACCAGCTCTCAGATCATCTTTACGAGGCGGGCCGCCAGCTCCTCGATCGACTGGCTCGTGGTGTCGAACACAGGGACCCCGAGGCGGGCGTAGATCCGGCCCGCCTGCTTGAGCTCGGCCTGGCACCGGGCTAGCGACGCGTACCCGCTGCCCGGCCGGCGCGCCTCCCGCACCCGGTGCAGGCGCGCCGCGTCGATGGTCAGGGCGAAGATCTTGTGGCGGAACGGCAGGAGCTGGAAGGGGATTTCGTCCTTGCCGAAGTCGTCGTCGGTCAACGGGTAGTTGGCCGCCCGCAGCCCGTAGTGCATGGCGAGGTAGAGGCAGGTCGGCGTCTTCCCCGACCGCGACACGCCCATCAGGATGATGTCGGCCTCCGCAAAGTTGTCCAGCCGCATCCCGTCGTCGTTCGCCATGGCGAAATTGATGGTGTCGATGCGCTTGTCGTACATCTCGAGATTGCGCAGGCCGTGGCTCTGGCCGGGCTTGCGGGTGGGCGACATGCCGAGCTCGCCGCTCAGCCCGTCCATGAAGGCGTCGAACACTTCGATGTAGTAGCACGAGCTGCCGCGCAGGATCTCGCTGACCTCGCGGTCGACCATGGTCGCGAACACGATCGGCCGGTGGCCATCCTCGGCGGTGAGCTGGCCGAAGCGCTCCGCGAGCTCCAGGGCGCGCTCCGGCGTGTTGATGTAGGGCTGGTAGCTGGTCTCAAACGAGAGCCCGTCGAACTGCGACAGCAGGCTGTGCCCGAGGGTCTCGGCCGTGATGCCGGTGCTCTCGGAAACGAAGAAGACTGACCGCCTCAAGGTACCCCCTCGCGCTCGGCCTTGGCACCGCGGGCCGACGGCCCGCGGGCCCCGTCAATCGAACAGAAGCTCGGCCCAGTGGTTGCGGGCGCGCAGGGCCTCCGCCGCCGCCGTCCAGACGTCCGCACCACCCGCCGCGTCGGCCATCGCCGCGTTCAGGGCATCCCGCGCGGCGTTCGAACCGGCCAGGTACAAATAGGTGTCGGGATCGCGGACGAGATCCCAAAGCTCGGCGAGATTCTGCGCGAGGCCGCGCCCGGGCTCGTGGCTGCCGGGTATCGAGCGCCGCGTCTTGAGGGCATCGATGGCGCGAAAGGTGCGACGGTCGAAGTATTGACCGATGTCGCCGGGGTCGTTGGTGTAAAGCGTCTCCATGCCGGTGGTCGGGCCGTGGAACAGGCGCACCTTGCCCTTCCAGTCGACCCGCGCGTCGTAGGCCTTGTGCACCAGCGCCCGGAACGGCGCGATGCCCGTGCCCGCGCCGATCATGACCAGGTTGCTGCGGTTGTCCATCGGCAGGCGGAAGCGGTAGTCATACGGCCCGTGCAGGGTGACCACGTCGCCCACGACCCGGTCGCAGAGGAAGCTCGACGCCGCGCCGCCCCAGCGGCGGACGTAGAGCTCCACGTCCATCCCCCCGCCGGCGGGCACCGCGCGTACGTCGGCGACCGTGTAGAGACGCAACGCCGCGGGGCCGCCGTCGGGCGCCGTCACGCCAAAGGCCTGGCCCTCGAAGCAGGGTCCGTCCGGACTCGCAATGTTGAGCACCAGACGGTGCAGGTCGACGGGGTCGCGCTCGGCGGTGACCCGCGTGTTCTCCACCACGGTCGCGGTGACGAACCGGCTCCGGTCGAGGCTATCGAGATGCATGCCACTCGCTCCCTGGCGCCGCAGACCCGACCCAGCGGCGGCGTCCGTGATGTCAGTACGTCTCAGTTGTAGAGCAGCTCGGACCAGCGATCCTCGGCGCGCAGCCGCGCCTTCTGCTCGGCCCAGCGTTCCTCGGAACCGGCCACGCGGCTCATCGCCCGGTCCAGGGCCTCGCCGAGGCGCTCGAGCCCCGCGACGAAGACGTAGGTGTTCGGGTCCTGCACCAGCTCCCACGCCTCCTGCGCGTGCTCCTCGAGGGTTCGCGCGAGACCCGCCTCGGCGCCGAGGTGGGAGCGCGGCGCAACCCCCTGGAAGGCCTGGAACGTCGCCTCGTCGTAATAGTTGGCGAGGTCGGCGTTCTCGTCGTTCATGTACAGCAGCTCCATGCCGGTGCGCGCCCCGTAGAACAGCCGCACCTTGCCCTGCCAGCCGCCAACCTGGCGATAGATGTGCTGGATGAAGCCGCGGAACGGGGCGACACCGGTGCCGACCCCGATCATGAGCAGGTTTGCGTTGGTCCCCGGCGGCATCCGGAAGGCGCTACGGTAGGGGCCGGACAGGGTGATGCGGCTGCCCGGCGCCGCGTCGCACAGGAAGTTCGACGCGACGCCCGGGTACTGCTCGCCGCTCGCGTCGTCGACGTAGAAGCAGCGCCGGACCAGGATCTCGACGTCCACGCCCTCCTCTGCCGCCGGTTGCCGCGCGTTGGCTATCGAGTAGCGACGCAGGTGGTACTTGTTGCCGAAGGCATGCGGCCCGGGCACCACGACGCCGATCGTCTGGCCCTCGAGGAAGCGGAAGGCCGGATCATCCACGTGCAGCACCAGGTGCCGCACCTCCTCGGACGTTGGGGGAGTGATCCGCTGGTTCGCCTTGACGACGGCCTCGCAGGTGGGCCCCAGCTCGAAATCGATATCGCTCATTCGCTACTCCAGCAATCCAGTTCGGCTCAGGCCCGGAATTCTACGCGAGCCCGTCACGCATTGCGCCCGCGTCCCGGTCAGCCCCCGCCCCCGCACCGCCCGCCGCTGCATCGGCAGCCGCCGCCGCAGCCGCCTTCGGCTCGGAACGGGCCGAGCTCCGGGTGGCGCCGCGCAAACCGGCGATAGAGCGCATCGACGGAGAGCCCGCCGAGAAGGATCACGAGGATCACCGCGGAGGCGATCAGGGCCTCAATCACCGCCGCCTCCCAGGCCCGCGAAGCCCATGAACGCCAAGGACAGCAGGCCGGCCAGCATGAGCGTCATCCCTGCGCCGCGCGCCACCGAAGGGACGTCCGCCAGCACCAGCTTCTCCCGCAGTCCCGCCATCAGGAGCAGCGCGAGGGTGAAGCCGGCGCCGGCACCGATGCTGTAAACGGCGCTCTGTGCGAGGTCGTAGCCCCTCGCCGTCTGGAACACGGCGATGCCGAGAACCGCGCAGTTGGTGGTGATGAGCGGCAGGTAGATGCCGAGGGCGCGAAAGAGCGCCGGCGAGTTCTTCTTGATGAACATCTCGACGAGCTGCACTGCCGAGGCGATCACCACGATGTAGCTGATGAGGCGAAGAAACTCGATCCCGAGCGACACGAGCACCCAGTTGAGCACGTAGGCGCACATCGAGCTCACGAACATCACGAAGGTGGTGGCGATGCCCATGTTGAGCGCCGTGTCCTTCTTCGCCGAGACGCCGAGGAAGGGGCAGATGCCCAGGAACATCGCCAGCACGAAATTGTTGATGAGCAGGGCGTTGAGGAAGATGAAGCTGAGGCTCTCACCGGCCATGGGCGGTCACCCCCTGCTGCTCGAGCGCGCGGCGCTCTCTTCTCAGGTTCAGCCAGTCGATCAGCAGCAGCCACCCGGCCAGCACGAAGAACCCGCCGGCCGGCAGCAGCATCAGCACCCAGGGCTGGAACTGGTCGGGCAGGATCTGCACCCCGAACAGGGTGCCTGCCCCGAGCACCTCGCGCACCACCCCGAGACAGAGCAGCGCGAGGGTGAAGCCGATGCCGGTGCCGATGCTGTTCACCGCCGTGGCGATCACGGTCTGTCGGGAGGCATAGGCCTCGGCGCGGCCGAGGATGATGCAGTTCACCACGATGAGCTGGATGAACGCGCCGAGCGCCTCGTACACCTCGAGGCTGATCGCCTGGATCGCATAGTCGACGACGGTGACGAAAGAGGCGATGACGACGATGTAGGCGGCGATGCGAACCTGCTTCGGGATCGCCTTGCGCAGCAACGACACCAGCACGTTCGAGCACAGCAGCACGAACACCGTGGCGAGCCCCATGCTGATGGCGTTGATCGCCGAGTTCGTCACCGCCAGCGTCGGGCACATGCCGAGCAGCGTGACGAAGACCGGGTTTTCCCGCCAGATGCCACGCACGAAGGTGTCGAGCGTGAGCGGCTCTTCCTGGTTCAGCAACGGCATTCGCCCTCCCCCGCTCCACCGGAGCTACGCAACAAGGCACGTCCCGCCAACCTTGGACGCGAACCGATCATCGTTCGCCCTTCTCCAGCTCCGCGAGGTGCCGCTGGATGCGCGGCACCAGCCGCTGGGCGCTCTGGTCCAGGCCGCGCCCGACGGCCTTGGAGGTCACGGTCGAGCCCGAGATCGCGTCGATCTGCCAGGCCTCGCGCTTGGTGCCGTGCTTCACCGTGACGATGCGGTTCGCGAGCGCCGTGCCCTCGGCGTTGGGGCGGGCATCCAAGTTCTCGAAGTTCTTCTGGAACTGCGGATCCTTGACGACGGCGTCACCAAGCCCGGGCGTCTCGTTCATCTTCGTGACCCGGACGGCGTTGATGCACTGGCAGCCCGGATCGTAGGCGTACATGACGTGCACGAGGTCCGCATAGCCCCGCGACGCGCCACGCGCTGCGACACCGACGATCTTCCCGGCGCTGTCATAGCCCACGTAGACGGTGTCCTCGGGCGGGCTGTCCGGCGCGGCCGGCACCACGCCCTCCGCGCCGAGCACGAAGGCCTTCTGCGCGGCCGCCTGCGGCAGCACGGCGCGGACCGCACGCTCGGTCGTGATGCGCTGGTTCTCGTCGACATAGGGCTTGGTCCACTGGAACGCGAGCGTCACCGAGAACCCGCAGATCAGGGATATCAGCCCCAGCGTGCGGATCATCGGAACGACCGGCACCCCGCCGACCGGTGCCTGCACGGGCGCCTCGGCGCTCATTCCGTCGACCTCCCTGTCCCCACTGCCGCGCCGTCGGCCATCACGAGCCCTCCGTCTTGCGCGCGAACCAGCGGCCGCGCGGCCGCGCACCGAACACCCGCGGCTGCGTCCAGTCCGAGATCAGTGGCGACAGCGCGTTCGCGAGCAGGATGGCGTACATCACGCCTTCGTTGAGGCCCCCGAACAGCCGGATTACCACGGTGACCACCCCGATCAGCAGGCCGTAGATGACGGAGCCCAGGGGTGTGACGGGCGAGGCCACCATGTCCGTCGCCATGAACATCGCCCCGAGCATCAGCCCGCCCGAGAACAGCACGAAGCCGGGCGACGGGTAGATGGCCGGGTTGCTGAGCCAGAGCGGCACGGCGACCGCGAGCGCACCGGCGAACACCGCCAGCGGGATGCGCCAGTCCATCATCCGCCGGACGGCAAGATAGAGGCCGCAGAGCAGGATGAGCGCGGCGGACGTCTCGCCGGCCGAGCCGGGCACCGCGCCCATGAAGAGATCCAGCGTACCGGTCTCGATGTGATCGAATTTCTGGATGGCCAGCGGCGTCGCGCCGGTGAAGGCGTCGAGCTTCAACCCGGCGATCCAGTCGCCCACGGGGGCGGGCCGCATGAACGGCAGGGCGAGCGTGGACGGGATGAACTCGGTGAAGCGGCCCGGCGCGAAGGCGGGGGTCCAGGTGGTGATGGCGACGGGGAAGGCCGCCTGCACGAAGGCGCGGCCGACCAGCGCCGGGTTCATGACGTTGAAGCCGATGCCCCCGAACAGCGCCTTGCCGAGCCCCACCGCCACCACGCCGGCCACGGCGGCCATCCACAGGGGGAAGCCCGGGGGCAGCGTCAGGGCGAGCAGGAGGCCGGTGATCGTCACGCTCCAGTCACGGACAGTGTTTCCCCTCCCCTGCACCCGTGCGAAGAAGGCCTCCGTGCCGACACAGCTCGCCACCGTGACGACGATGAGGGCCAGCGCGCTGATGCCGAACTGCCAGACGGCCCAGGCGCAGATGGGAAGCAACGCGTAGACCACGTTGCGCATGATGTCCTCGACCGACTGCGCCTTCTTGAGGTGCGGCGAGGTGCGGATCTCCACGGGCTGCTTGTTCAGCATGATGTCCGGACGCTCATTTCTTGTCCTTCGCGGCCTCGATCTTCTGCTCGCGGTTGATCGCCTTGGCGATGCGGAAATACTGGGTCAGCGGGATATTGGACGGGCAGACATAGGCGCAGCAGCCGCACTCGAAGCAATCGTTGAGGTTGTACTGCTGCTCCATTGCCTCGTACTGCCGCTTGCGCGCGAGCTGACCGAGGATCGACGGGTTCAGGTGCATCGGGCAGGCCTCGACGCAACGCGCACATTTTATGCAGGGAAAGACGAAATGGCGCTTCTGATCGGCCGTGTCCCTCTGGTAGACGACGATGCCGGACATCGCCTTGGTGACCGGCACGTCAATCGACGCGACCGACATACCCATCATCGGGCCGCCGAGGATCACCTCGTTGGCCTCTGTCTTGGTGCCGACGTGCTCGAGCAGGAAGCGGATCGGCGTACCGACCGGCACCAGATAGTTGCCGGGGCGCTCGACGCCGGGACCCGACACCGTGACCACGCGCTCGATCAGGCCGCGACCGCGCGGCAGCAGCTCGCCGATCTGCGCCAGGGTGCCGACGTTGAACACGGCGACGCCGATGTCGGCGGGAAGCCCACCGGACGGCACCTGCCTGCCGAGCAGGCTCTCGATGAGCATCTTCTCGGCACCCTGCGGGTACTTGGTCTCGACGGCGTGGACACTGATGCTGCCGTCCGGCGGCAACCTGGCCGCGATGGCCTGCACCGCGTCCAGCTTGTTGTCCTCGACGCCGATCATTGCGCGCCTGGCGCCCGTGGCCTTGAGCGCAATGCGCACGCCGCGCAGCAGCTGATCGGTCTTCTCGAGCATGATGCGGTGGTCGCACGTGAGGTACGGCTCGCACTCGCAGCCGTTCACGACCACCGTCTCGATCACCTTGTCCTTCGGCGGCTTCAGCTTGACGTGGCTCGGGAAGGCCGCACCGCCGAGCCCGACCAGACCGGCCTCCTGCACCGCCAGCACGATCTCGTCGGGGCTCATCGCCTCGACGTCGACCGGCGCGTCGTACAGCACCGCCTGGGTGGCGGCCTCGTACACCTTGATGAAGATCGCCTCGGCCTTCGGGCCCTCGGCGGTCGGACAGAGATCGATGGCCCGGACGATGCCGGTGGCCGGCGCGTGCATCGGCACGGAGACGAAGCCGGCCGCTCGCGCGATCGGCTCGCCGCGCACCACTTCCTGGCCGGGCTTCACCAGCGGCACGGCCGGTGCCCCGCGATGCTGCGACAGCAGCACCGCCAGCTCCGGCGCGAACGGCAGCCGGCGGATCGGCAGGCCGGCCGTCAGCTCCTTGTGCTCGAGCGGGTGTATCCCGCCGTACGAGAAGGTCTGTTGCCTGCGAAAGAAGTTGAGGAATCCCATCTGTCTGCGCATCCGCTACGCCGCCTCGGGCGCCGCGGGCACCGGCGCGCCGCCCCGCGGCACGCCGGCCCCGACCAGTGATCTACGGGCAGCGCCCGCCGCCTGCAGGCTTCATTGGTACTTGGCAGCCCGCTTCTGCAGCTTGTCGAGATCCTTCTCCCCGGGATTCCACGGCGTGCCGGGGTGGATG
>Ga0316622_100000118_pt1 | contig 37221 bp, 35 predicted proteins | sample OWC_Aug_OW2_C1_D_FD_207646 | JGI IMG/M metagenome (GOLD analysis project Ga0316622, IMG submission 207646) | Wetland soil microbial communities from Old Woman Creek delta, Ohio, United States - OWC_Aug_OW2_C1_D5_C | ecosystem: Environmental > Terrestrial > Soil > Wetlands | place: USA: Ohio... | reverse complement strand
CCCTGAGGCCCAGGGCAAGTGAGGCGCCGATGAGGCCGACGCCGAGGATCGCAACCCTTTCGAAGAACAAGTTCTGTGGAGTCACCGCGCCGGAGCTCTCGCCCGCCTACATCCCTCTCCCGACTACTTCGGCTATAGGGCGAAGCTCCTTCATGAGTTGGGTGAAGAGATCGGGGGTCAGGGACTGCTCGCCGTCTGAAAGGGCCTCTTCAGGGTTCGAGTGGACCTCGATCATGAGACCGTCTGCGCCGGCAGCTACCGCAGCTCTGGCCATGGGAGCGACGAGGTCCCACTTGCCGACGCCGTGGCTCGGATCGACGATGACGGGCAGATGGGTCAACTGTTTGAGCAGGGGAACGGCGCTCAGGTCCAGCGTGTTTCGCGTTGCCGTCTCAAAAGTCCGGATGCCACGCTCGCAGAGAATGACCTGCTCGTTGCCCCGGGAGAGAATGTACTCCGCCGACATGAGCCACTCTTTGATCGTCGCCGAGAGGCCGCGCTTCAGGAGTATCGGCTTGTGGAGCGAGCCGACCTCGAGGAGGAGCCTGAAATTCTGCATGTTCCGCGCGCCGATCTGAATAATGTCGGTGTACCGCACGATGACGTCGACGTCGCGGGGGTCCATGAGCTCGGTGACGACGGGAAGGCCTGTTCGCTGGCGGGCCTCGGCGAGATACTCCAAGCCCTCTTCCCCCAGCCCCTGAAAGGCATAGGGAGACGTCCTCGGCTTGTAGGCTCCGCCCCTGAGGAAGCTTGCTCCGGCGGCCTTCACCTTCTCGGCGATGCTCATGAGGATAGTCCTGTTCTCCACTGCGCAGGGGCCGGCGATGACCGGGATCTTCCGGCCGCCGATCGTCTCGCCCCTGACTGTGATTTCACTGTTCTCTCTTTTGAAGTCGCGGCTGGCAAGCTTGAAGGGCCGTATGATCCGTACGACGTTCTCGACCCAGGTCATGGCCCGGATCGCGTTTTCCTCCTCGTCGGTGACCTTTGAGGTGTCCCCGATGACGCCGATGATCGTCCGCTCGGTGCCTTGGGAGACGTTTGCCTTCAGCCCCCTGCTCTCGAGTTTCTTGACCACGTGCCTGAGCTGGTCTTCGGTGGTCCCAGGCTTAAGGACGATGATGTCCATCTATTCCTCCCTGTGTTCGTGATGGGTGAGAAGCGACGAGCGCCGGCTTCACGATCCGACGGAATCACTGTCCGCCGTCAGCCGGGCACCCCCGGCTCACCACCCGGTGCGGACTATCGGTTACCGCCTGTCGTGACAGCCCTCAGGGCTTCCACGAGGCGCCTGTTTTCATCCGGAAGTCCTATGGTGACCCTGATCTCCTTGGGGCCGACGGGTCTCACAATGACGCCTTTTCCAAGCAGCGCTTCGTAGAGGACCTTGGCATCACGTCCAAGGGGCATGTAGATGAAGTTGGCCTGGGTGGGCACGTAGGGCAGTCCCAAGGCCTGGAACTCCCGGTAGAGGTACTGCTTGCCGGTCTCGTTCACTCTAACGGAAGCTTTCACGTGCTCACTGTCGGACAGAGCATGCAGAGCGGCGAGCTGTGCCAGCGTATTGGTGTTGAAGGGTTCCCTGATCTTGTTCATCTCGGTCAGGATCCTCTCTGGTGCGATGCCGTAGCCGATCCTGAGGCCTGCAAGGCCGTAGGCCTTGGAGAAGGTCCTGAGGATCAGGATGTCCCTGTCTTTCCCGAAGTGCGCGAGCGTGTCCGGATAGTCGGGGTCCGTCACGTATTCAAAGTAGGCCTCGTCGAGGACCGTGAGCACCCCGTCGGGCACGCGCGCCATGAAGGCCTCGAACTCCGCAGCCTTGTTGCTGGTTCCCGTGGGATTGTTCGGGTTTCCCACGAAGACCATCTTGGTCCTTGAGGTGATCGCATCGGCCATCCGCGTCAGGTCGTGGCGGTAGTCGGTGAGGGGTATCTCGCGGGGGATTCCGCCCACTGACTGAATGGCCATCGCATAGACGACAAAGGAGGGGGCGGCCATGACCGCCTCGTCGCCGGCCCCCACGAAGGTCCTCACGGCGATGTCGAGGAGTTCGTTCGAACCGTTGCCGAGCATGATCTGATCCTGCCCAACCGTGAGGCCCTCGCGGGAGAGCGCTTCGGACAGGGCGTTCTTGAGATAGTAGCCGCTTCCCTCGGGGTAACGGTTCAGGTCGAACTCACTGTGCAGATAGCGGCTCAGTGCCTCCACGGCCTTCTTCGACGGCCCGAGGGGATTCTCATTGGAGGCGAGTTTGATCGAGCCGGTCAGCCCGAGTTCCCGCTCCAGTTCTTTGAGGGGCTTGCCGGGCACGTAGGGTCTGATCTTGGCAACGTGATCAAGGGGCTGTATCATCGAGTCATCACCTCGTGATGGTTTCTCCTGCAGGGTAGGAACCCAGGTGCTTCAGGTACAGGCAGTGCGCCTTCACCTCGTCAATGGCGCTGCTGACCTTCGGATCCTCGACATGTCCGGCCATGTCGGCAAAGAAGATGTACTCCCAGGCCCGTCTCTTCGACGGACGGGACTCTATCTTCGTGAGATTTATGCCTGCCTTCTTGAAGGGAGAAAGCACCTCGTAGAGGGCTCCGGGCTTGTCCTTCAGGGAAAACATGATCGACGTCTTGTCATTTCCTGTTCTGGAGGGGTATTCGGTCGCGATGACGAGGAACCTGGTGAAGTTGTTCCTGTTGTCCTCGATGTGCCTCTCAACGAATCGCAGATCATAGAGACGCGTGGCGAGTTCGCTCGCGATCGCGGCAGCTTCCTCGTCAGTCGAGGCTGTCTCAGCTGCTTTGGCAGTGCTCGTGGACTCAAAGACGGGTATTCCCCTCATGTTCGCCTCAAGCCACGTTCTGCATTGCGCGGCTGCCTGGGGGTGCGAGTAGATCTTCCTGATCTTTTCCCGTCGGCCGCTCCTGGAGAGGAGGTTATGAGAGACTTCGAGCATGACCTCGGCAGCGATCTTCATGTCGCAGTCCATAAACATGTCGAGGGTGTAACTGACGACACCCTCATTCGAGTTTTCGATCGGGACGAGTCCATAGTCGGCCTTTCCGCTCTCGACGGAGTCGAAGATCTCCTTGATGCGGTCCACAGGGACGTAAGCAGCCGAGAACCCGAAATGGCGGAGGGCGGCCAGGTGGGTGAAGGTGCCGCCGGGGCCGAGGTACGCCACCTTCAGCGGTTCCTCAAGAGACAGGGACGCCGAGATGATCTCCCGGTAGATGATCTTCAGCGCATCGTTGGGGAAGGGGCCCCGGTTCATCCGGGTGAGACGGTCGATGATGGCCCGTTCACGTTCGGGAGAGTGGAACTTCTGCTTCGAGTCCCGCTTGATCTCGGCAATGTCGACGGCAACCCGGGCCCTCCGGTTCAGGAGATCCAGTATCTTGGTGTCTATGGCGTCGACGGTGTTTCTGAGGTCCTCGATGCTCGGGCGGGCGGTCTTTCGGCTCTTCATGACTCTTAATCATACAGAAATGATTGACTTTTGTTCAAATGATGGGGTTGTCGGCGACGGGGACGCGGTACATTCCACCGGGGTATCGGGAGCCCCACCGGACTCCCGGTTGTCTCACGGCCCGTCGCCAGGTAAAATGAGTGATACCCGCGTGAAGGAGGGCCTGTGATCATACTCGAGAACATTACCATGACAGAGTTCAGCCGCCATCTGGAGGAGACGAAGACCATTGTCCTGCCTTTCGGGACCGTCGAGGAGCACGGACGCCACCTGCCGCTGTGCACCGACACGCTGATCATCAGCGAGGTTCTGAAGCGCGTGTCCCGTGAGAGAACGTTCTTCCTCGGTCCGGTCATTCCTTACGGCGTCTGTACGACGACCGGGGATCATCCAGGAACGATAAGCATCAGTCCTGTCACCTTGAGACACCTTACGAATGATCTTGTCCGCGAGGCCTACAAGAAGGGACTTCGCAACGTCGTTCTGGTGTCGGGCCACGGCGGAGGCCTTCACATGTCGGCAATGAAGGAGTCCGCTGAGAAGCTGGTCAGGTCGCTGGAAGGACTCAGGATGGCCGTGTTCACACCCTACGACCTCCTCTGGAAGGAGCTCGGAGAGATCGCAGAGACCCCGAACGACTCACACGCCGGGGAGATCGAGACCTCGATGGTGCTCTATCTCGCGCCGGGGCTCGTCAAGGGAAGGTCGCCCGAGGAGTTCCCCGGGATACCGAGAGCCTTTGTGGTGGCCGACAAGGTCAGGCGTTGGCCTGGAGGGGTCTGGGGCAATCCTGAGAAGGCCTCGGCCGAAAAAGGGGAGAGAGCCTTTGATCTCATGTGCGGGAAGGTCATTGAGATCCTGGATGAGATGTCGACGATGGAGGACTGAGTTTCCCGCGGCTTTTTCCGACGACGTCCCGTGGAAAGCCTCGCCCTATTGGGCGGCAGGAAGGTTTCCCTCTGCCGGCACGTCCTTGGAGGTTTGCTTGTCACCGGAGGTCTGTTCCGCCGGGGCCTTCGCTTCGGGGCTCTTCTTCTGAGCGGACGCCTGGCGTTTCCCGTACCCTGCCCCCTGACTAAGATCGCCGACGGGTCTCTTGAAGGAGAACCTCATGGGTTCCCCAATGAGAACGTCGGCGGTCTCTTTGACCGTGCCGCTGGTGGCGGCAAACGGCAGGGCGACAAGGAAGATGGCGGACCCGATGATCGCTGAGACGATTCCCAGGGGCCGAGCCACCAGCACGTCGCCGGAGGCCAGCACCGCGTCTTCTTCGACGGCAGACACCGGTGCTGCGGAAACCGTGAGCAGGACAAACGAAAGGAGCAGACTCAGGATTCTGCGCATGAGCGACCACCTCCGTTGCGATGTGCCGATCCCGCCTCAGTCCGACGGGCAGGAACCGCGTACACTTATGCTATGACAGCGGACTCAAAATGTCAATTCAGTCTGACAACCTGACGGCGGGTCCGCCCTGTGCTTTCCGGATCGTGATGTGGCGCCGCCAGTCCGCACACTTGTCGGGGAAATCCGACCGGTAGTGGGCTCCCACACTCGACTCTCTCCGGAGGGCGGCGGTTGTTATCAGCATCGCAATGTTGAGCATGTTCTTCAGTTCGATCCCGCGGCGGTAGAGGAAAACCTGTTCTTCTACGGCAGACCACCGGGTGAGTGTCACCGCTGCCTCCTGGAGTGAAATGCCGCACCTGATGATGCCGGCACGCTCCCACATGAGTCTCCTCAGGGCGGTTCTCATCTCCTCGACATGGGGCTGCTCGTCCCGGATGATCGTACCTCGGATCTCAGGGGCGGAGACAGGCACCCCAGTGATCTCTGCCCCTGTTTCCGCGGCAGCTGCGCCTGCCCTGTAACCGTAGACGAGGCCCTCGAGCAGGCTGTTGCTTGCGAGCCTGTTGGCGCCATGGACCCCGGTGCAGGCCACCTCGCCTGCGGCGTAAAGGCCCCGGATGCTTGTGGCGCCCGTGAGGTCTGTCTTCACGCCCCCCATGACATAGTGGGCCGCCGGCGAAACGGGGATGAGATCCTTCACGATGTTGAGATCGTACTGGAGACAGGTCGAGTATATCTTTGGAAAGCGGCGCCTGATGAACTCAGGGTCGAGGTGCGTGAGGTCAAGGTAGACGTGGGCGCTGGAGGTCCTGACCATTCGTGATACGATGGCCCGCGACACCACGTCACGGGGTGCAAGTTCGGCGTCTTGGTGATACTGCGCCATGAACGCTTCCCTGTTGATGTCCCTGAGGATGGCTCCCTCGCCTCTGAGGGCCTCGCTGAGGAGAAACTGAGGCGCCGAGGGGGCAAAGAGCGCGGTGGGATGGAACTGGACGAATTCCATGTCTTCGAGATCGACTCCCGCCCGGTAGGCCATGGCCATGCCGTCGCCGGTCGTGACCAGGGGGTTCGTGGTCCTGCTGTAGACCTGACCCGCCCCTCCCGTGGCAAGGACTGTGGCGCGCGCGTGAATGGCGAGGATTCCGGGGGCCTTCATCACGAGGGCGCCTCCGCAGACTCCGTCTCGGACAATCAGGTCGAGGGCAGTGCAGAAAGGGAGGCGTTGGACCCCATCGAGGCCTCTCACCTTTGTGATCAGGACCCGCTCGATCTCCTTCCCGGTCGAGTCGCCGTGGGCATGGAGGATCCTTCTTCTTGAATGGGCGGCCTCCATCGTGAAAGAAAGCTTGCTGCCCTCACGGTCGAATTCCGCGCCCCAGGAGATCAGTTCGAGGATGCGCTCGGGCCCCTCCTCGACGAGGACCTTCACGGCCTCTTGACGGCAGAGGCCGTCTCCGGCCCTGATGGTGTCGTCAACGTGGATGCCCACCTCGTCCTCATCGCTCAAGGCGACTGCAACTCCGCCCTGTGCGTATTCAGTGGCGCTCTCGGTCGGCACGTCCTTTGTGACGACGAGGACCTTGCCGTGACGGGACAGCTCGATGGCGGCACGCAGCCCTGCTACGCCGCTTCCGATGACGAGAAAGTCCGTCCTTATGGTCTGCGGTTGCTCCATGTCCGGCTTGTGCGGCAGGTGACCATCCCCTGAGGCACAGTGGGCGGAAGGGTCTGCGCCTTCCGGCGCGCCTGTCAAAGGCGCCCCGAGGGGGTTGTGAATTGTACCACACCGTCCCACCGAAAACTACGGGTGGAGCCTGGAAAAATGCTAAAATTCGAAAAGTGCCTCCGGAGGCCTGCTCCGGGACTGAAAGGAACGACAAGGAGGTCTTTCGAATGAGCGAAGCTGATGCCGGGAAACTCGAGGAGTCTCTCCATGGATACAAGGAGAAGATTGTCCCCGTCACCAAGGCCACCCTCAACTGGGACAAGGACCTCATTTTTGTGGGGAGGACCCAGCAGGGATACGAGATCGAATTCGATGCCCACGTGCAGTGGGGCTGCAAGCCGACGGACGCCCTGCTCCTCAGCCTTGCCGGATGCATGGGCATTGATATGGTGATGTTCCTCCAGAAGATGAGAGTGACCCTGGCCGGCTTCACGATCGATATCGTCGGCGAAAGAAACCCGAACCCTCCTCAATACTATAAGGCCATTGACATGGTGCTCCGTATCGCCGGGAAAAATCTTGACCCGAAGAAGGTGGAGAGGGCCGTCAGCCTGTCGCAGGAAAAATACTGTTCCGTGTACAACTCACTGAGGAAGGACATGGTCGTGAAAGTCACCTACGTCCTGGAGGAGCGGGAGCCCTCCGAACAGAAGCCTGATTGAGGAGTCTCGGCGTCGTTGCGGCGACAGACCTTGAGGCCGAGGTGCTCCTCCGTCGCCTCGGTGTATCGCACGTGCGCACTCTCCGGGGGAAGGCCTTCCACCTCTGCGGAGAAACTCTCCGTAGCGCCGTGGTGGTCTGTGTCTCCGGCGTCGGCAAGGTGAACGCCGCCCACGGCACGGCGCTCCTGATAGAGCATTTCGAGCCGGAAAGGGTGGTTTCCCTCGGGGTGGCAGGCGCCTATCCGTCAGCGGGCCTCGGCTTGTCGGACCTTGTGGTTGTTGAACGGGAGGTCTACGGGGATGAAGGCCTCCTCACCTCGCGCGGATTTGTGCCTCTGGCGCAGCTCGGTTGGCAGGTGGTTCCCGGCGGTGAGTGTCGAACCGACGAGGGCTTCGCCCTTCGTGTGCCTGACGCGCTGAAGGGCTGGCGTTTCAGGGGAACCTCTGTCACAGTTTCTTCTTGTACGGGCACCTTGGAACGGGCTCGGTACTTCGAGGAGACGTACGCCGCACTCTGTGAGAACATGGAGGGTGCTGCCGTGGCGCATGTCGGTGTCGCGTGCGGCGTGTCTGTCACTGAGCTGCGCGGCATCAGCAATGTCATCGAGGACAGGGCGATTGCGCCCCTCAGCCGGAAGGACGTGCGTGAGGCTGCCGAGAGAGTTCAGGAGTTCTTTCTCGATGCCTTTCTCTGACCGGCGGGAGCCCGGGAGAGGAGTCTTTGCGTGGTGTCCGGAGATTCCACGCAGGGATAGAGTAAGGATAACAGGTTATGAAACTGGTACTCTTTGATATCGACGGAACGCTCATCAGTTCAGGAGGGGCCGGCACCCTTTCGCTTGATCGTGCCTTTCGGGAGGTTTTTGGCCTTCAGGACGCTTTCAGAGGGATCAGCATGGCCGGCAAGACGGACATTCAGATCATCAAAGAGGGGCTCACGAGGCATGGTCTTTCAGCGGATAACGGCGTCGTGCCGCGTGTTGTGGACTCCTATCTCAGAAATCTCGACCGGGAGATAGGGCGTGCCGCCGGCAAGCACCTGAAGCCTGGCGTGAAGGAGGCCCTTGAAGCCCTCCTGCGGGAAGAGGAGCGGGCCTCACTGGGTCTCCTTACGGGGAACCTGGAACAGGGAGCGCGCATAAAACTGCAAGCCTTCGGCCTGAACGGCTATTTCCCGAGTGGAGCTTTCGGGAGCGACGACGAGGACCGCAACCGGCTCCTTCCGGTTGCGGTCCGCCGTTACAGAGAGCTTTACGGTAACTCCTTCAGCTACCGTGACTGCATCATTGTGGGAGACACACCGCGGGATGTTGAATGCGCAAAACGATACGACGCATTCTGCATCGCCGTCGCAACAGGTCCCTACGAGGCAGCCTTGCTGCGGGACGCCGGTGCAGACGTGGTGATGGAAAATCTCTCGGACACCGATGCGTTCCTGAGTGCCCTTGGATGAGGGCCAACGGTGCCTAAATTCCCCGGCCTTCTGATATAATTCAAACGAACGTGAGGGTCCGCCCCGGCGGTCCCCATGCCCTTTCCCCCGGGAGGTTGGTATGATCGAAGGTGCTTTCTGTCCGACGGGCAAAGCTGAGAAACTCCTCTTGTCCACGGACGGTTCCGAGTATAGTGAAGGTGCAATCCGTGAGGCCATAAGCTTCGCCAAGAAGTGCTCGAGCAGGCTCTGCGCCATGTCCGTGATCGAGACGAACCCCGAGTACGAGACAGTCGGAGCCAAGGAGCTCGAGAAACAGGATGTGAAACTGCTGAACCACCTTGACTCCATCAAACAGAGGGCCACGGCCGAGGGCATCACCTGTGATGTCTTCCTCTGTCATCGCGAGGAGCCCCACGAATGCATCGTCGATGAGGCTCGCAAGAGGCAGGTCGACATGATCATCATCGGCAGGCGGGGCATCAAGGGGCTGAAGCGTCTGTTTGTGGGTGAGGTTGCCGCCAAGGTGATCAACTCGGCCCCCTGCAAGGTTCTCGTCGTGCCCCGGGAGGCACGCATCGGCTACCGGAGAATACTGATTGCCACTGACGGTTCCGAGGACAGCGCCACTGCCGTGTCCGAGGGCATCGGCATCGCCCGGCGTTGCGGCAGCGACATCATCGCCCTGTCGGTAGCCAGGAGCGATCGCGAGTTGCCCCATGCCAGGGATCTTGCCGAGGCCGTTGCCGAGGCAGCGAGAAAGGAAGGGCTCTCCGCCGAGGTGATCGCGCCCAAGGGCAAGCCTGACGAGAGGATCGTCGAGGTGGCTGCCGGTCACGGCGCCGATCTCATCGTGCTCGGCACTTTCGGGAGCACGGGCATCGGAGAACTCCTCATGGGTGCGGTGACGGAAAGGGTCATCGGTTCAGCCGGCTGCGGAGTGATGGTAGTACGGGCACAGGGAGGGTAACATGACCTCGATCACGAGAAGAGTGCCCGGCAGGCTTTTTCTGTTGGTTGTCTTCACTCTGATTGTCCTGCCTGTCTGGCCTGGATTTGCCCAGTCACCGCCCCCTCCGCCCTCCGAAGTCGAGGAGAATGACCTCAAAGCGCCTGAGCCGATCGAGAAAACGGAGGAGGCACGGGAGCAGGAAAAGATCAAGAAGTTCGAGCAGACTCAGTATGAGCTTGACGAGATGGGCATGACCCTGGAGGAGCGCAAGATGAGAAGGGTGCGGCCTGAGAAACCCTGAGCGCGCCCTGAAGTACACGACGGCGTGCCCCTTTGCGTAACCTGTCGCAGTCTCAAAATGGTATTTTTGGTTTCTTCGTTCCTTTGTCTGTCATGCCGGGATCTCCTGGTTGGGTATAGTGAGGCACAAAAGTGCCGGACTCCCGCTGATGCACCCGGAAATGGCGCACGACAAGAATGTCCACCTTCCAGTTGTCTTTGAGAGGCAGGCCAGGATACCTCAAAGCCTTTACGAACGAGATGGGATCTTACCGTGTGTCGATTGCAGTCGAGTTCACTGCAAATGGTGTTGAGAACTTCTCTTAAACAGTGGTCTGCCGATGAACAAGGTATCGCCCGTAAAGGCTTTTCAGCACCACTGCCCTGCTTCGTGCCGTTTGCGTGTGCACCATTGAGGTTCAGACCGTCCTGTGAGGCTTATTGCCGTGCACTCCGCTGACCACGGCGGCGGCCTTGACCCCGCTCAGACCATGAGGCGGTTCGAGTTCATCGTCAACACGGCGGAGGAGTTCATGACGCTCGTCAACAGGGACTATGTGTATGAGGCGGTGAACCGTTCGTACTGCAGGGCCAGGAATTGCAGCGATGGGGACATCATCGGCAGGTCTGTCAGGGATATATGGGGGGAGGAGCGGTTCACTGAAGTACTCAAGAGGCACTTCGATGAGTGCTTCTCGGGCAAAGAGGTCCGTCACGAGGAGTGGTTCGATTTTCCCCTCGGCGGCAGAGGGTATTTTGATGTGCGGTATTACCCGTACCGGGCCGGTGCCGCTGAGGTGACGCATGCCGTGGTTGTCACGCACGATATCACCCGCCGCAAGCTGGCCGAGGAGTCCCTTCGCCACTCGGAAGAGAAGTTCTCCAAGGCCTTTCATCTCAGCCCCGAGAGTGTGGCCATCGCAACCGTTCGGGAGGGCCGCTATGTTGACGTCAATGAGGCCTTCCTGCGTCTCACGGGCTACGCCCGGGATGAAGTGATCGGCCTGACTTCCCGGGAACTCGACCTCTGGGTCGACCGTTCCGATTGCGCGCAGGTCATGGAGATCCTTTCGCAGGGCGGCCTTGTCACGGATCGCGAGGTGAAGTTCCGGAACAGGTCCGGCCAGATCCGCACGGTGCTCTTTTCCGCCGAATCCATTCAGCATGAGGGCGATCTCTGCATGATTTCGGTGGCTCGAGACATCAGCGAACGGAAGCATGCCGAGGAGGGGCTTCATGAGGAGGTGCGCTCCCTCGGAGCGCACCTCCTCAGTGACAGGCTGGAGCATGAGGATGCCTTTGCAGACATAATCACGCGAAACCGAAAAATGCGCTCGGTTTTCAGATATGTGGAGGCAGTGGCCGCCTCGCCGCAGCCGGTATTCATCACTGGAGAGACGGGGGTGGGTAAGGAACTGGTCGCCAGGGTGCTCCACGACTTGAGCGGCCGGAAGGGCCCCTTTGTGGCGGTGAATGTGGCGGGACTCGATGACACGGTCTTCTCGGACACCCTTTTCGGCCACCGGAAAGGAGCCTTTACCGGAGCCGAACAGCCGCGGGAGGGGCTTCTTGCACAGGCATCGGGAGGGACGCTCTTCCTCGATGAGATCGGTGATCTCAGGGAGTCTTCGCAGGTAACGCTCCTGAGGCTTCTGCAGGACCACACGTACTATCCCCTCGGGTCTGACACGCCCCGCCGCAGCGATGCGAGGGTCCTCGTGGCGACGAACCACCGTGTCGAGAACCGCATCGCTGAGGGGAGGTTCCGAAGGGACCTCTACTACCGGTTGCGAACTCACCATGTGCACATCCCGCCGCTCTCGGAGAGGAAAGAAGATATCCCCCTGCTGCTGGAGCGATTCGTTGCCGAGGCGGCGCAGGCACTCAATCGGAAGAGACCCTCCCTGTCGCCCGAACTTGTACCTTTTCTCTCCTCCTACGATTTCCCCGGCAATGTTCGTGAGCTTCACGCAATGGTTTTCGACGCCGTGGCCTGCCACAGGAAGGGCCGCCTCGGCGTTCAGGACTTCAAGGACTCTCTCGATGTCGGGGGTGCGGCGCCCGCTTCTCCCGCCCCTGTCGGGCCTGTTGGAGAGGCGGAACACTTCTACAGCCTCTTCGGCCGGTTCCCGACTCTGAGGGAGGCCGAACTGTTGTTGATTTCCGAGGCGATGAGGCAATCGGGCAACAACCAGGGGGCCGCTGCCACCCTGCTTGGCATGACGCGGCAAGCTCTCAACAAGAGACTCCACCGGACGCCCGAACTCTCGGCAGCCAGAAAGACCTGAGACACCGTCTTTGCCGGGGACAACGCGTGCCGAGGCTGATGCCCCGATTCCCGCCGCGTGGTGAGCCCTTGCCGGCGGCCCGAGGTTCGGCCGCTCTGTCTATGGGACGACTCCCGCGATATCTGCAATCGCCTCATGGGCGATCTCTCTGACTGATTCGTTGTCGTCGGCCTTGAGTCGCCTCAGAAAGGGCAGGGCGTCAGGATGCCGGATAATGCCCAGAAGGTTGGCGCAATCGCCCCTCACGGTAGGGTTCGGATCTGTGACGAGGCCGCCGAGTTCCGGGACGAGCCTGCCCAGGCACTCACGGTGTGTCACTGAAAGTTCCTCCACGAGAGCTGTTGCCCCGAGCCGGACCCTTACCCGTTCATCCTGTATCATGGGGACAATGAAGTGAAAGAGGCTCTCGTCATGCCGGAACATATCTACAATATTGTCCAGGAATCCCTTTTCCATGTAGTCCAGGACCATGGCCATCAACTCCTTGTTATTTGTGCCAGTCATACTTGATCTTCTTCTTGCCGAAGATGTGTTTCTCCGCCGAGAGAGCCGCCATGGCGCCGTTGGCAGCGGCGATGATGACCTGCCTGACCTCGGTACATGTCACATCGCCCGCCGCGAAGACGCCGGGCAGCGAAGTCTCCATCCTTGCACTTGTCACGACGCACTCCTCTTCGGAGGTCTCCAGGGCCCCCTGCAGGAAATCCGTGACGGGCTTGCTCCCCCAGAGGTAGACGAAAACACCTTCGAGATCGATCACGTCTTCGGCCCCCTGTGAGTCCTTCAACCGCACCCGCTCAACTGTATCGCCCCCCTCGATGGCGGTCACCGAACGGCCGAGGATCACCTTGAGATTTGGGATAGAGAGTGCCGGATGGTCGTCGGGCACCTTGAGCTTCTGGGACGGTGAGATGAGATAGGTGGTAGCCGCGAAGCGGGTCAGGACCCCGGCCTCCTTCACCGCCTCTTCGGAATCGCCGAGGACACAGACAGTCCTGTCCTTGAAGAAGGCGGCATCACAGATGGCGCAGTAGCTGACACCCCGTCCGAGGAATTCAGCCTCACCCTTTATCGAGGCCTTTCTCCCCATGGACCCTGTGGCGACGATGACCGCCTTGCCTTTATAGCCTGCGGTCATGGTGAAGACCTCCTTCACCTCCCCGGCAAAGGAGCCGCCGATGACCTGGGCCTCTACGATCTCGGCGCCGAAATGAGAGGCCTGTTTTCTGAATATTTCGAGGAGATCCTTGCCTGGAAGGGGTTTCTCGATCCCCGGATAATTCTCGATCAGGCTGGCATAGGCCATGGCGCCCGCTGTTGAAGACTTGTCGAGGACAAGGGTCTTCAGTTTGGCCCTCGACGTGTAGAGAGCTGCGGTGAGGCCTGCGGGACCTCCCCCGATGATGATGACGTCGTACACTGTTTCAGTCATATCCCCCCCCTTTCCCGAGCAGTTCAGTGATCAGAACTCCTTTAGTATAGTGTAGTACGTATCCCTCTGGGCGGGCCTGAACCCTGCGGCCCTGATAGCGTTGATGATGTCGTCCATGGACACGCGGTAGCTCACTCCTGCGGCCCGCACCACGTTCTCTTCTATCATGGTGGAGCCGAAGTCGTTGGCGCCGAACCTGAGGGCCACTTGGGCGAGCTTCAGACCCTGGGTCACCCATGAGGCCTGGATGTTCGCGATGTTGTCGAGGAAAAGCCGAGAGACCGTGAGGACTCTCAGGTAGTCTACGGCCGTCGCGGCCCTGAACCCGGAGGAAAGGTGCGCCCTCCTGGTTGTCCTCGCCGACTGTTCCTTGCCGTCCCCCGCCTCCTGACTGAAGCGACTCTTCTCGCTTGACTCGTGGCTCCCGACTCCCGACTCCCGCCCCAGTTCGGTATTGCCTGACTGAAAACTCCAGGGAATGAAGGCGGTAAATCCGCCTGTCCGATCCTGGAGTTCTCTGATCACGGCCAGGTGCTCGACGATATCCTTGGGTGTCTCCACGCTGCCGAACATCATTGTGGCAGTCGTACGCATGCCGATGCGGTGCGCTTCCTCCATCACCCTCAGCCACGCCACGGATCGGATCTTCTTCGGGCTGATGACCTTGCGGACCCTGTCGGAGAGGATTTCAGCGCCTCCGCCGGGTATCGAGTCGAGGCCTGCCTCGCGGAGCGTGCAGAGGGTCTCGCGGACCGTCAGATTGTGACGTTCCGCCAGGTTCCAGATCTCGGGCGGCGAGAAGCCGTGGACATTGATCCGGTAACGCTCTTTGATCGTCCTCAGCAGGTCGGTGTAATAGTCCAAACCGAGGTCTGGATGAAGACCCCCCTGCAGAAGTATCTGCGTGCCTCCGAGGGAGAGGGTCTCATCGATTTTGCTGAAGAGTTCGTCCTTCCCGAGCACGTAGGCCTCGGGACTGCCGGGCTCCCGGTAGAAGGCGCAGAAGCTGCACCTGTTGACGCAGACATTCGTGTAGTTGATGTTCCTGTCGACGACGAAGGTGACGACGCCTTCCGGGTGAAGCTGCTTCCTCATGGCGTCCGCCATCGCACCCAGACCGAGGAGGTCCGCCCCCTTCAAAAGGCCAAGGGCCGTCTTCTTGTCTAGCCGTTCCATGGTGGAGTTTCCGTCACTCTTTACTGCTTTCAACCGGGTTGTAAAAGGCATCGCGCTCGACGGGGGTCTTGCCGGCCCTCCCGATGAGATGAATCATCTCGTCCCGGGTCATACGCTCCCCTGCCAGGGCGCCCGCCGAGCGGGTTATCTTTTCCTCGATGATCGTGCCGTCGAGATCGTCGGCGCCGAAGAGCAGCGCCACCTGGGACACTTTCTCGCCGAGCATGATCCAGTAAGCCTTGATGTGGTCCACGTTGTCCAGGACGAGCCTGCTGACGGCCATTGTCGTGAGGTCGTCGATTCCCGACGAGTAGAACCCCCCGATCTCGGTGTTCTTCGGGTGGTAGGCAAGGGGAATGAAGGCTTGGAACCCCGCGGTCCTGTCCTGGAGCTCTCTCAGCATCATGAGGTGGTCCACCCTGTCCTCAACGCTCTCGATGTGACCGTAGAGCATGGTGGCGTTGGTCTTTATGCCGAGGCCGTGGGCTGTCTCCATGATATCGAGCCACCGCTGTCCGCTGATCTTCTCGGGGCAGAGCTTTTCACGAACCGCCGGAGCGAAGATCTCGGCGCCTCCGCCGGGCATGAGGTCGAGGCCGCGTTCCTTGAGGGCCTGGAGGGTGTCCCCGATCGCCAGGCCGCTGATGCGGGACAGGTAATCGATCTCCACGGCGGTGAAGGCCTTGAGCGCAACCGTCGGATAGGCCCTCTTTATTGCCTCCAGCATGTGGAGGTAAAGATCGAAGGGCCAGTCGGGATGGAGGCCTCCGACAATATGGACCTCCCGCACCGGGTGCGGTCCCTGGGAGGCCTCGCTGAGTTTGGTCAGCATCTCATCGATCGTGAGCTCAAAGGCGCCCTCCTCGCCCTTCGAACGGCTGAACGCACAGAACCTGCACCGGTTGACGCAGATGTTCGTCGGGTTGAGATGGCGGTTTACGATGAAATAGGCGTTGGCGCCGTGCTTCATGCCGGCAACGAAGGAGGCGAGCCTGCCGAGAGAGAAGAAGTCATCGCCCTCGAAGAGCGCAAGGGCGTCTTCCCGCGTCAGTCGTTCTCCGGAAAGGACCTTCTCGTGAAGGGAAGACGGCATGAGTTTACTTCACAGTTGCTTCTCGGCGGCAGGGCAGGGTGCCTCAAAGCCTTTCCGAATGCGATGGAATCTTACCATATGTCGATTGTGGTGCAGTTCACTGCAGAAGCTATCGGAACTTCTTTTGAACGGTTGTCTGCCGATGAACACGGTATCGCCCGTAACGGCTTTTCAGCACCCATGCCCTGCCCGTATTCGCTGCAACGTTAAGGTCTGCTTTGGCGCTGCTGTCTACAGCGTGATCTTCGTGCCCAGGACAGCGAGGAACTTTGCGAGCCACTCGGGATGCGCGGGCCATGCCGGAGCCGTGACAAGGAGACCATCTGCGTGCGCTTTGTCAACGGCGATATCCACATATGTACCGCCTGCGCTCCGCACCTCGGGACCGACCGCGGGATAGGCGCTGCAGCTCTTCCCCTGCAGGACCTGGGCAGCAGCCAGCAGTTGCGCGCCGTGACAGATTGCGGCAATGGGTTTCCCTACGTCTGCGAAATGCTTCACCACATCGAGGACCGCGCTGTTCAGCCGCAGGTACTCGGGGGCGCGGCCTCCCGGGATGACAAGGGCGTCGTAGTCTGCAGGCTTCACCTCATCGAAGGTCGCGTTGAGGGTGAAGTTATGACCCGGCTTCTCGCTGTAGGTCTGGTCGCCTTCAAAGTCGTGGACGGCGGTTCTGACCCTGTCGCCTGCCTTCTTGCCGGGACAGACCGCATGGACTGTGTGGCCCACCATCTGGAGGGCCTGGAAGGGGACCATCACCTCGTAATCTTCGACAAAATCACCGACGAGCATCAGGATTTTCTTGGCAGCCATGAATACCTCCTTCTTACCGCGGCGGATTGTTGGCCGGCATCAGCACCAGGAAATGGTGATGCCCTTCTGTGCTGTGCCTGTTCGCAAGGCATTTTCTTGTCATTGTCCGGACTTGACCGGATAATCCAGAAGTCACGGAGTGGAATGTATTCCCCGATCACGTCGGGGAATGACGGACAAGCTTCACTGCACGACTTCACGGACAGACGCTATCCCGGGGGGCAGACAAACCGGGCGAGCTGCTCCTTCCCGTAGGGGGAGAGCTGACGAAGTTCCCCTATGATGGGCGGGAGAACCTCTATGACCCGGTCAATCTCTGCCTCTTCCGTGTAACGGCTCAGCGAGAACCTCACTGAGCCGTGGATGGCGCTGAAGGGCACGCCCATGGCCCTCAGGACGTGGCTCGGCTCGAGAGAGCCGGACGTGCAGGCCGAGCCCGAGGAGGCGCATATCTCGTATTCGTCCATCCTGAGCAGTATGGCTTCACCTTCGACATACTCGAAGCTGATGTTTGTGGTGTTGGGCAGGCGGTGTTCACTGTCGCCGTTCACGCGCGCATCGGGGCACAGACGAAGGAGAGATGTCTCCAGTTTGTCCCTGAGCGTCCCTATCCTCCCGTCCTTCCGGCCAAGGCCTTCAAGAGCGAGTTCGCAGGCCTTGCCGAAGCCGATGATGGAGGCCACGTTCTCGGTGCCTGCCCTTCTGCCGCGTTCCTGGTGACCGCCGATGATGTGAGGGTGGAAACGAGTGCCCCTCCTCACGTAGAGGGCCGCCACGCCTTTCGGCGCGTGGAGCTTGTGGCCCGATATGGTCAGCAGGTCCACGGGCAGGCGTTTCACGTCGATCGGGATTTTGCCCGCGGCCTGGACCGCATCGATGTGAAAGAGGATCCTGCGCTCCCTCAGGGTCTGGCCGATCTGCTCGACGGGGAAGACGACGCCGGTCTCATTGTTTGCGTACATGACCGACACGATTGAGACGTCGTCGTCGAGGGCTTTCGTGAAAGTCTCCGTGTCGAGCCTTCCCCCGCTATCAACGGGAAGAAAGGTGACCCGGTGACCCTTCCGGCCGAGATGCTTGCACAGGTTGAGGACTGCCGGGTGCTCGACCCTCGTGGTGATGACATGCCTCTTCTGGGGATAAGACTCGACGGCGCTCATCAGGGCGGTGTTGTCGCTCTCGGTGCCGCAGCTCATGAAGATGATCTCATCGGGTTCAGCGCCCACGAGGGCCGCCACACGGGCCCGGGCCCTCTCGATCGTGTGGTGGACCTGCCCCCCGAAGGTGTGCATACTCGAAGGGTTCCCGTAGAGTTCGGCGAGGTACGGCATCATCTCACTGAGCACTTCAGGGGCGACGCGCGACGTGGCGTTGTTGTCCAGGTAGACCGGTTTCATTGGGCCTCCACCGTGATGTCCTCACTCACGAGCTCTCTCAGCTTCTCCTCGATGCCCTTCACGGTCACGCCTCCCATCGGGCAGGCGACACACATGGCGCGGAGCGCGATGATGACCCTGCTGCCGTCCACGTCGATGAGTTCCAGGTCGCCGCCGTCAGCCTGGAGCCTGGGGCGGATCTCCTTCTCGAGGATATCCTGTATGAGAGCGATCTTCTGAAGGTTCGTGAGCTTCTTCGGGGCGGCCCGCCGGTCGGCCACGGGCTTCACCGACCATATCTCCTTGAGGAGCCTCTCGATGTCGGGTATGCAGGTGCCGCACCCTCCCCCGGCTTTCGTGAAGTGGGTCACCTGCTCAACGGTGGTAAGGTGGTTCTCGGTCGCCACTTTGCGGATCTTTTCCTCGGTGACCTCGAAACACTTGCAGAGCACTTTCTCTGTGGTCTCGGCCGGAAGAGCTTCGCCCCGGTAGTCGGCAATCGCGGCCTCGAGGGCCTCCCTGCCCATCACCGAGCAGTGCATCTTCTCATCAGGAAGGCCTCCCAGGTAGTCGGCAATGTTCTGGTTGCTCAGGGCGAGGGCCTCGTCGAGGGTCTTGCCTTTTATGAGTTCCGTGAGGGCCGACGAGCTGGCGATGGCAGAGGCACAGCCGAAGGTCTGGAACTTTGCGTCCAGTATGCGGTTCGTCTCACGGTCAATCTTCATGGTGAGCTTGAGGGCGTCACCGCAGATGATGCTTCCCACCTCGCCCACTGCGTCGGGGTTCTCCACCTCACCGACGTTCTTGGGATGAAGGAAAAGGTCCTTTACTTTACTTGTATAGTCCCACATGGCATGTGGCGGAAAGGGACGGAAACGACTGCGACGGCCCCTCCTTGGCACCTCCTGGTTTTCGGGTCTCCGGAGGAACAGAAGAGAGCCGGGCGAGAGGCCTATCGGCGAAATCGGCGTGCCGAAGAAGACGTCAGTCTTCGGCTCCCCACTGTTCGAGCTTGCGACGGATAAAGTCTATTATAACATTGTGTTCTTCTGTGCCCCTGCTTTTGATGACGAGGGGCTCACCGAAACAGAAGTGGGCTCTGCGGGAGGGGTAGATCCTGCCGAATTCCTTCAGGAACCGGCCGTTTGACCAGGCATCCGTTTTCAGGGCTACGGGTATCACCGGTACAGAGGCTTTCCGTGCCAGTTTGACGCCGATGGTATTGAAGAGCTTCGGGTCAAAGACATTGGTGCGGGTCGTCTGGGGGAAAATGATGATGCTCCTCCCGGCAGCCAGGCGTTCAGTGCCCCCCTCCATGACGGCCGTCAGGTCATCGCGGGGGTTCTCCCGGCCTACGGTCACGGGCTTCCGGGACCTCATCACGGGCCCGAAGACCGGATAGGTCATGAGACTCTGTTTCACCACGAAGGTGCTGTCCTTGACGGGCTCGACGATAGCCGGCAGGACAAAGGTCTCGAAAGTGCTCATGTGGTTGGAGATGAAGACACAGGGACCGTCGAGGTTTCTGAAGTTGTCCACGCCGGTGATCTCGATTCTGACACCCGCCCGCTCGATCGCCCTCAGCACCTCGAAGCTGCTCGCGGCCCAGTCGTAGTCGCCGTACCTTGATTGCTTTGCCCTGTGACCGGACCTGAAGACTATCCTGAACAGGTCGGCGTAAAAGGCGGCGCTGGGTGAAATCCTCGCGAGCAGTGAAGGGCCCTTCGCAGGGGACCGGTACTCTCCGTTCTTGTAGGGAATGAAGTCTTTCATTGGACTTCCGTAACTCGTGACACGTGACGCGTGACGAGGTTTCTCACCCCTCGTGTGCCGGTCATCAGAGACCGTTGTCTGCGCATGTTCATCAAATGTGCCACTCCAATGACTGACCTCTCAGCCGAAGAGGCTCTTCTGGCCCCTCGCCGGCATCTTCACGGGTGACCCGAATACGCTGACCGTGCCGTACTGGCCGTCAAAACCCGGAGAGATTGAGACCTCGCGGCGTCGGATTCTCTCTATCGCCTGGCTGAGCAGCGGCGCCCCGGCCAGCTCGATGTCCTGTGGCAAACGTTCGATCAGGATCCCGAACTCGTTCCCCAGGATGCCGAGGAGCCTCATATACTCGGTCTGCACGGCTCTGGAGGCGGCGCCTACGCCGAGTGTCTCCGCCAGGACCTCCTGGAGCGGTATGAGCGAGTAGAACGGGGGTGCTCCCGGGGGCCTGAAGTTCTCGGGCCTGTCGGCAAGGGCCTCGACACGGTGCATGACACCGACCGTCACCTTCCTGCCGCAGACAGGGCAGCGGTGCTGATTCCTCAGCGTCTCTGACGGCGCCAGCCTGACACCGCAGGCACGATGGCCGTCGTAGTGGTACTTGCCCTCCTCGGGGAAGAATTCGATCGTGCCTGTCAACCCTTTCTTCGTTCGTATCGCATCTTTCAGCGTGCGGTAGGAGGGCTCCACGTCGAAGATGGTGGCCTCCCTCCCTATCCGGGACGGGGAATGGGCATCAGAGTTTGAAAGGAGGCTCACAGAATCGAGTTTGGAAAAGCGCCAGTTCATCGGCGGGTCTGAGGAGAGGCCGGTCTCTATCGCGGTGATATGGGGTGTGAGCTCCTCGAAACACTCCTCCAGTGAGTCAAAGCCCGAGGCGGCGCCAAAGACCGAGAAGTGGGGCGTCCACGCGTGAGCAGGAACCACAAGGGCTTCTGCGGACCTTCCGACGATGATACGCAGGAGTTCCTTTGCATCGAGGCCGAGGATGGGCCGTCCGTCGGAAGCGAGGTTTCCCCTCTGTGATAGTGCATCGTTGATCTTTCGTGCATCCTCGAAGCCTGGAACGAGAATGAGGCTGTGGACCTTGCGTGTGCGGTCCCGCTTGCGGTAGATGCAGCTGATCTCGGCGGTGAGCATGAAGCGCACCTCCGCCCGGCACGATTCAGGCACATCGTCAGAACGGAGTTCTTCCCTTAGGGCGAAAAGGCCCCCACCCGCGGGTTCCAGCTTGTGCCCGAGTTCTCTCAACCATTCGGGATGGGTGAAATCGCCTGTGCCGATCACGCTCAGGCCTTTGAGTTGCGACCACTTCCAGAGCTCCTCCGGCGACATGGCGCCGCTTGTGGCCCTTGAATAACGGGAGTGGACATGGAGGTCCGCGATCAGCCTCATGCCCGATTATAGCACGGGCTCCGACGGCGCGGGCCAGCAGCCTGAACTTCAGTATCTGATCCGACGGTGTCCGGTCCTACAAAAATGTGCGCCGATACAACATTGTCGGTCCTGTCGCCTGCCAAAACCAAGGGTTCTCAATCAGATAGTCCCTGGCACGGTTCTGGCTCATATGCCGTCACACCGTCAGGAGGGGCGCATGGATTCCCTGAAGGACAAGGTCAAGGAGATGGAGCGCACCGAGATCCGCAAGGCTCTCGCAGAGTGCAACTGGGTCATGGCGAGAGCGGCCAAGAGACTCGGCATCACGGAGAGGATGATCGGTTACAAGATCAGAAAATATGGAATAGTGAAGGAGGTGGGGCAGACAGCAGTCGGCAGTGAGTGAGGATGGTGCGGACAAAAAAAAACGGAATGGACGCGGGCGGAACCCGCGGAACAATGATGAGGTAAGGAGGACATGAGATGAGAGGATTACGGTATATGGCAGTTATGACAGTTATTGTGCTTGCCCTTTCGGCAGGCATGGTCTTTGGCGAGGAACAGAAGCCGCCGGAGGAGCCGAAAGTGACCGGCAGCTTTGCGACGGGCTTCCTGAGCCAGTACGTCTTCAGAGGCTTTGAACTCAGCAGCCGCAGTCTTGTCATACAGCCATCGGTGACGCTGTCATACCGGGGCTTCAACCTGAACCTCTGGGGGAACTACGACAGCCACCAGACGACCACGCAGAGCTTCGTGCCCGACAACCCGGGTAAGGCCTCCTGGAACGAGACCGACCTGACTCTGAGCTACACCTACGCACTCGACAAATGGAGTTTCACGGGCGGCTATATTTATTACGGCACCAACTATTTCCCGCAGGCCCAGGAACTCTTTCTCAGCGTAGGGTATGACATCATCACCAAGCCGGTTCTGTCGGTATACCAGAACATCGCCAACTACCCGGCGACGTATCTGAACCTGGCGCTCTCGCACTCGTTCCCGGTCTACAAGGATATCAGCCTCGATCTCGGGGCGTCCTTCTGGGCCCTCTTCGGGCAGTCGGGCTTCTGGAAGACCTACGAAAGCTCGACGGGGGCCTACACCGGGAGCAAGTTCAGCAATCTCCTCTCGGGCATGCTGAGCGCCGGGGTCACCATCCCGATCGTGAAGAACTTCTCGGTGCAGCCTGTGCTGCAGTACTGGTTCCCGCTCTCGAGCGACGCGAGAAAGACGGTTGGAGGTGTTCCGTACAGCCCGGCAGGCAACATCGACAACACGGTCGTGTACGGGCTCAACGCGACGTTCACGTTCTGAGGACGGAAAGGACCGTCAGGAGGATGCTTATGAAACGAATGATAGCGCTCGTGCTAATGATTGGGTTGCTGATCTTTGCAGGGTCGTTATGTGCTGAAGAGAAGGCACAGCCTAACGCTCCTGCCCCTGCAGCGGCCGGGCCGGCGGCAACGCCGGCACCGGCAGACACGGCGCCGGCTGTGGCACCGGCCCCGCCGAAAATCGACTCGGGCGACACGGCCTGGATGATCGTGGCCACTGCCCTCGTGATGCTCATGACGCTGCCCGGCCTTGCCCTCTTCTACGGCGGCATTGCCAAGCGGAAGGACGTACTGAACACCATGGCAATGTCCTTTGTCACCTTCTGTATTGTCAGCGTTCTCTGGGTCCTGTACGGATACTCGCTGGCCTTTGTCGGGGATGTCGGGGGTGTGATCGGCGACGCTTCGAAGTTCTTCCTTTCGGGGGTCGGCGTCAACAGCATCTCGGACCTTGCGAAGACGATACCTGAGAATATATTCGTGGTGTTTCAACTCACCTTCGCGGCCATCACGGTCGCGCTCGCAAGCGGCGCCTACATTGAGCGGATGAAGTTCTCCGCCTGGGTGCTCTTCTCGGTCCTCTGGATGACTATCGTCTATCTGCCGGTGGCACACTGGGTCTGGGGCGGCGGCTTCCTGGCCAAACTCGGCGCTCTCGACTTTGCGGGCGGCACGGTCGTCCACATCAACGCGGGAATCGCAGCACTCGTCGGCGCAATCGTGCTGGGCAAGAGACGCGAGGCCACCCTCATGCCGGGCAATCTGACGCTCACGGTTGCCGGCGCCGGTCTGCTCTGGTTCGGCTGGTTCGGCTTCAACGCCGGGTCGGCCCTCGCCTCGAACGGTCTGGCAGGGGCCGCCTTCATCAACACCAACACTGCGACTGCTGTGGCCGCACTCTCCTGGATGGTGGTTGACTGGTTTTATGCAAAGAAACCAACGGTGCTCGGCCTTGCATCGGGTGCGGTGGCCGGCCTTGTGGCAATCACCCCTGCTGCTGGGTTCGTCAACACGAGTGGCGCCATTGTGATCGGCCTGGTGGCCGGCATCGTCCCGTACTTTGCTGTTGCGATTATCAAGCCGAAACTCGGCTACGACGACTCGCTCGACGCCTTCGGAATTCATGGCGTGGCAGGGACACTGGGTGCTGTGCTCACCGGCGTCTTTGCCGACCCGGCGATCAACGACGCTGGCAAGGGCCTCCTCTACGGGAATCCCGGCCAGCTGATGACACAGCTGATCGCCGTTGGTGTAACCGTCGTCTACGATGCCGTCGCGACACTCCTCATCTTCATGGTCGTGAAGGCGATCGTCGGACTCAGGGTCGATACGGAAGAGGAGATTACAGGCCTCGACGACAGCCAGCACGGTGAAAGGGCCTACAATATGTGATTCTGTGAAGGGACCCTTCAAGGTCCCTTCCTTTTCCAAATAACTCATCAGGAGGATATACGGTGAAGAAGATAGAGGCAATCATCAAACCCTTCAAGCTTGACGAAGTCAAGGACGCGCTGAATGCCATCGGGGTGCAGGGCATGACGATGACCGAAGTGAAGGGCTTCGGCAGGCAGAAAGGCCACGTCGAACTCTACCGCGGCGCTGAGTACACGATCGCCTTCGTCCCGAAGATCAAGATAGAGGTTGTTGTTTCAGATTCGATGGCGGAGAAGGTCGTTGCCACCGTCCAGGACAAGGCGAAGACCGGCAAGATCGGAGACGGCAAGCTATTCATCTCCAGCCTCGACGAGATCATCAGGATCAGGACGGGGGAAAAAGGAGACGCGGCAATCTAAATTGACGGGCCCTTTCCTACAAAAGCGTATGACTGACACTTTTGTAGGAAAGGGCATAACCTTTTGACTCTCCTCTCCCCCCGCCGCTCTGGGCGGTCCTCACCTCACATTTTTGTCGCTCCCCGCCGGGGCTGAACCCCCGTCACTGCTAAAACGGCGTCAGGCATGGTTCTTGGTTTGAAGACAGGCATCCCGTACCCTGTGCGGTGGCTCACGCGGTATGACGCACCAGGGCCAAAACGGGAAACGGGAGGGAATCATGGAGAGGGCAGTCAGAATCGTTCTTGCCGGTTTCTTGTGTGCCTGGGCCGTTCCGGTCACGGCCGTTGCAGCAGAGCCGCCTAAAATCGACCCTGGAGACACGGCCTTCGTGCTGGTATCGGCCGCACTGGTGATGCTGATGACACCGGGCCTCGCCCTTTTCTATGGCGGGATGGTAAGGAAGAAGAATGTCCTCGGGACCCTGATGCAGAGCTTCGTGGCCATCGCCATTGTGAGTGTCCAGTGGATACTCATCGGTTACAGCCTCTCTTTCGGACCTGATGTGAGAGGGCTCATCGGGAGTCTTGACTGGGCCGGCCTCAGGGGCGTCGGGATTGAGCCGAACCCCGACTATGCGGCGACAATCCCTCACACAGCCTTCATGATCTACCAGGCCATGTTTGCGGTGATCACACCGGCACTGATTACCGGAGCCTTTGCCGAGAGAATGAAGTTCTCCGCCTTTTTCTTCTTCACCCTTCTTTGGTCCACGCTGGTCTATGATCCGGTGGCACACTGGGTCTGGGGAACAGGAGGATGGCTCAGGGAGATGGGAGCCCTCGACTTCGCCGGCGGTATCGTCGTGCACCTCACCTCGGGTATTTCGGCCCTTGCCGCTGCCCTCATGATCGGCAGAAGGATGGGCTATCCCCATGAAGCCATGTATCCGCACAACCTTCCCATGACTGTCCTCGGTGCCGGTCTCCTCTGGTTCGGCTGGTTCGGCTTCAACGCCGGCAGCGCCCTCTCAGCCGGAGCATTGAGCACCACGGCCTTTGTGACTACCCACACCTCGGCTGTTGCAGCTACTCTTGCCTGGGTCGTCATCGAGTGGTTTCATCGGGGGAAACCGACCATGTTCGGCGCTGCAACCGGCTCGATCGCCGGTCTCGCGACGGTAACCCCCGCTGCGGGCTTTGTGGGTCCCATGGCAGCCCTTGTGATAGGTCTGGTGGCGGGCGGTGTCTGCTATCTTGCCCTGAACATGAAAGGGCGCCTGGGATACGATGACTCACTCGACGCCTTCGGTGTGCATGGGATCGGGGGCATCACGGGGGTGCTCTTCACCGGTCTCTTCGCAGAGAAGGTCATCAATCCCGGGGGAGCTGACGGGCTCTTCTTCGGAAACCCCCAGCTCTTCGTGACACAGCTTATGGCGGTCGGCGTCACCATAGTCTACTCCTTCGCTGTCACGGCGGTCCTGCTTGTGATTCTCGACAAAACTCTCGGGCTTCGCGTCGAGGAAGATTCTGAGCGGGGCGGCCTGGACGTTTCCCAGCACGGGGAAAACGGATACAACTTGTAAGGCGGACCCAAAGGGGGAACGCCGACGTCCTTTGAGCCTGTTCTTCTGCGGCACGTTCCGTGAAGCGTGTCACGTGGCGCGTAACGAGTTCGGCGACTCTCCTGTGCAACAGGCCTCGGTGCCCAGGCTGCGGTTTTCTCCCCGAGCCTCCCAGGCTGCCTAAGAAGCGGGCAGGCCATGCTCGCATGGCGGGCACTCTGCCAGGGTCAATCAACGTAACTGATTGGCAAAACAAGGATCCAATTCGGGCACAGAGGTTGCTCTCCATTTTTGTCGCTGACCTTCAGAGGACCACGATTCAATGTGCGTACTGATATGCAAGAACACGCCGACCGAGGGACCCGGAACGATCGGGGACTATCTCGGTGAAAGGGGCATCCCCTTCACCGTCATTGAACTCTCGTATGGCGAGCGGATCCCGGACCCGGGGGGCTTCGATGCGCTTGTCATGCTGGGCGGACCGATGAGCGTCAACGAAGTGGCACGGTACCCGTACTTAGCAGATGAGATCGAGCTGGCCGGGAAGTTTGCCTCTGCGAACAAGCCTGTTCTCGGCGTCTGCCTCGGGGCGCAGGTCATGGCCAAGGCGCTGGGCGCGTCTGTGTACAGAGGGCCGCGACAGGAAATCGGCTGGCTCGACATAGAACTCACCGTCGATGGCGCAATGGATTATGCTTTCCGGAAACTTGCCACTCACCCCTTCGGCGGTGACGTGTGGAAGCGGTTCAAGGTCTTTCACTGGCACGGCGAGACCTTCGATATTCCTGAGGGGGCGGTGCGGCTCGCCGGCTCAGAGCTGTATCGTAATCAGGCCTTCAGGTTCGGCCCCCGGTGCTACGCCTTCCAGTTCCACATCGAGGTCACGCCTGAGATTGTCTACGACTGGCTGAGTGACGAGCCGGTCGACCAGGAAAGGCTCAGGCATGATACAGAAAAGCACCACGAGGTGTGCAGGGGCCGGGCCTGGAACTTTTATGCACCTTTTTTCAAGGGTCTCTGCGAGGGTGCCCCCTCGTAGGATCATCATGAAACAGCAGAGAGACAATGGAAGATCGAAGACATGGCTTCAAGGAGGTGAGACATGAAAAAGGTTGAAGCAATCATCAAGCCTTTCAAGCTCGATGAAGTGAAGGACGCTCTTAATGAGATCGGCATTCAGGGAATGACCGTCACCGAAGTGAAGGGCTTCGGCAGGCAGAAGGGCCACACCGAGCTCTATCGTGGGGCCGAGTACGTCGTGGACTTCATCCCGAAGATCAAGGTCGAGGTCGTGACGTCCGACAGCCTTGTGCCCAAGGTGGTGTCGGCCATCGAGAAGGCTGCAAAGACCGGCAAGATCGGAGACGGAAAAGTCTTCGTCTCCGCGATCGAGGACGCGGTCCGGATCCGCACCGGTGAGCACGGAGACTCGGCAGTTTAGTTGTCAGTCCCTGAATCAGAGCCAATCTGACAGGCCGATTCTTGGAGAGATAGTGACTTCGGAAGAGAATACACCACAACAAGGAGGAGATTTGATGACACCGAAAGACGTAATCAAGATGGCGCAGGAAAACAAGGCAGTCATGGCGAACTTCAAGTTCCTCGATTTCCCGGGGATCTGGCAGCACTTCGCGGTGCCCATTTCAGAGCTGAAGGAGGAGATCTTCGAGGAGGGCCTCGGATTCGACGGATCGTCCATAAGAGGATGGCAGGCGATCCACACCTCGGACATGCTGATCATCCCGGACCCCACGACGGCCTTCATGGACCCCTTCATGGAGTACCCGACGCTCAGCCTGGTCTGCAACATCGTGGACCCGATCACCAAGGAGTATTACTCGAGGGATCCCCGCTACATCGCCCAGAAGGCGGAAGCCTACCTGAAGTCGGTGGGCGTCGGTGACACCTGCTACATGGGGCCCGAGGCGGAGTTCTTCATCTTCGACGACGTCCGCTTCGACCAGAACTCAAACAGCGGCTACTACTTCCTCGATTCCTCCGAGGGCATCTGGAACTCGGGGCGTGACGAGAAGCCGAACCTGGGCTACAAGCCGAGGCACAAGGAGGGCTACTTCCCGGTGCCGCCAACGGACAGCCTGGTTAACATCAGGACCGAGATGGTGCAGGAGATGACGAAGTGCGGCATCTACGTCGAGCGGGAGCACCACGAGGTTGCCACTGCAGGGCAGGCCGAGATCGACATGCGCTTTGACTCCCTCGTCAAGATGGCCGACAAGCTCATGCTCTTCAAGTACATCATCAAGAACGTCGCCCGGCGCCACAACAAGACCGTCACCTTCATGCCGAAGCCGCTCTTCGGCGACAACGGCTCGGGCATGCACACGCACCAGAGCATATGGAAGGGGGGCAAACCACTCTTCGCCGGAAACGGGTATGCCGGGCTGAGCGAGATGGCCCTGTACTACATCGGCGGCGTCCTCAAACACGCCAAGTCATTGGCGGCCATCACCAATCCGACCACCAACTCCTACAAGAGGCTGACCCCGGGCTTTGAGGCGCCGGTCAACCTTGCCTACTCAGCGAGAAACCGCTCGGCCTCAATCAGGATCCCGACCTACTCGGCGAGCCCGAAGGCCAAGAGGGTCGAGGTCCGGTTTCCCGACCCTTCGTGCAACGCCTACCTCGCCTTCGCGGCTATGCTTATGGCCGGCCTGGACGGCATTGAGAACAAGATCCATCCCGGTGAGCCCCTCGACAAGGACATCTACGAGCTCGGGCCCGAGGAACTTGCCACGGTCCCGACCATGCCGGGGAGCCTTGATGAGGCGCTGAACCACCTCGAAGAAGACCACGAGTATCTCCTGAAGGGTAACGTCTTCACTGAAGACGCCCTCGAGACCTGGATCGCCTACAAGAGAGCTAAGGAGGTCGACGCCCTGCGGCTGAGGCCGCATCCTTACGAGTTCTTCCTCTATTACGACATTTAAGAAGCATTCGCACTGTTCTACAGGCGGGAGAAGGGGGGGCTGGGCACTCAGCCCCCCCTTTGTTACGGGGGAAGACTGAAGGCTCTTGTCTGAGTCCCGGAAGACTGCACTCTGACAATCGAATCATGTAAAATATGTACTTATGCAGAACGGGTCAGCAAAGCATGCCCCCGGTCGTCACGGGCACAGGGTCACAACAGGCAGGTTATTTCTTGGCAGGACGGGTGCTGCAGTACTTCTCGTGCTATGGTCATTGCTGATGGCCTCCGTTGATGGGGCTTACGCGGGGATCACGCAGGCCCGGAGCTTACCTGCACCCGGGCAGAGTGCCGCACATGAAACTGCAGACGTAGAAGATGCCCATGAGGCAGTATCGTCGTTTCCTGGGTTCCCCGCAGGTCTTCTCCTTTCCCGTGAAGATTCACCGAAGGAGCAATCGGAACCTATCAGCCTTCAGGCGGACGTATCCGTTGCGCTGACTGAGACCGGCCAACCCCTCTCAGAGAAAAGCCTCTTATCCACTTCCGCTATCATCGGCGCTCACGGGGGCATGCCTTCTCACGCTGGCCGGCGGGGGATCAGCGATGAAACGCTCACAGACGGGGCAAATCGTGATACCTGCGGAAGGATAATCTCACTTCGCCGTTCCGCTGAAATCAAGTATGACCGCTCGCTCTTCGCAGAAGCCGACACGACCATGGGAATATCGCCCGATCCCTTGAAGGAGCGGGCCTGTGAGAAGAGTGACGATCCCCTCAATGAGGGGCTGATCAGCGGGGATGTCCGCATTCGGGACTGGCCGGGAATAGGCAGGGACACGGCGTACTTCTTCGGCTATCAGTTCGTTGTCGTAGGTCTTCTCTACGTCTTGCCGGAGAGTGTGACAGGCTGGACAAAGGATCAGAAGGAGGAGTATGACTTTGACCGATGGGTCAAGAACGTCAGCAACCCCCAATGGGACGAGGACAAATGGTATCTGAACTATCTCGTCCACCCCTACTGGGGTGCTGTGTACTACATACGGGCACGGGAGAGGGGATTCGACAAGCTCGAGTCCTTTGTCTATTCCGCGTTCCTTTCGGCCTTGTTCGAATTCGGGGTTGAGGCTCTCTTTGAGCCGCCCTCATACCAGGACCTCATCGTCACACCGATCGCAGGCACCCTGGTGGGCATGTATGTATTCGAACCCATACGGCAGAAGATCAAGGCCAAGGGCCCGCAGCAGGAATGGTATGACAAACTGGCTCTCGTACTGACCGATCCGCTTGGGGTCCTGAGCGACTTCACTGACCGGGTGCTCGGGGTGAAGAGCAGCGTCAGGATTGCCCACTCAGCGCCAAGCAAGCAGCGATGCAAACCTATCGAACGAGATCCCCAGAGGCCTGCAATGATAATGAGCAGCACCTCGTGCGGGAACCCCTACACGGGGATTCAAATGACATTTCAATGGTAATGCCCTTCGGCAGAGGCAATGCCTTGCCTGTACTGACTTCAGAATCGTCTCTTGAAAGAAAAGGCCATGGTAAAGTCAGGGGCGCCTGACTTGTTGAGGTCCTCTGAAAAGGCTACTTCGAGACTGTTTTGGCCCCATACGTATCTTCCGCCGAGGGTCAGGAGCACCGCCACGCCGTCGACTTGAGAGATTCCGGTTGTTGGCCAGGGGGAGCCCTGGAACGATATCTGTCCCACAAAGCTCCAGTGCTCCCAGGGAATTGCCTCCACGGCAGCCCCTCCGTAGACAAACTCCCTGAGACTGACGGTCTCGTATCCTTTATAGTCGCCTGGGAAGACTGCCCCGAGATTGAGATAGGCCTTCACTTTCTCCCCGAGTCTCTTCTCGGCAAGCAGTGCTATCCCCACGTCGATGCTCTCGTTGCCATAGCCCCTCTTTGCGTCTCCCGTAGGCAATTCGATATCCGCCCGTATGCTGACCGCAGGGTCATCATAGAGAAGGGGCTTCTTTACCGTCAGCCGAACGTCCCCCAGTCCCACAGAGCCGTTCTGTCCCTTGATGACAAGGGCCCCGTTCTGCCTCGCCTCGTACCGGAACTGGTTATTCGGGACCGAAGGCCTGCCGTAGTCGGAGAAGCCAAAGGCGTCATGGTAGCTGTTCAGGAAGCCGTCGAGAAAGCCGCTGGTATAGACGAGCACGGGAACGTCAATGCCGACTTCCAGGAGGTTCCCTATCTTCTTCCGGTACTGGAAGGTCACGTCGCTCATCTCCATGTCGGCGTACACCGTCCAGGTCGGGGTGTTTCCTGTCAGGAAGATACTCGAGTAGGAGAAGCGGACAGAGAAGGAATCCTCGATCGCCGCTTTCTCGAGGTATGGAGAGGCCACCGGAAGGAAAAGGGGAAACTGACTCTTGTTCCACAGGGGGCCCTCAAAAGGGAAGGCAGGGAAGGGCTGAGCAAGAGAGAGAAAAGCCACGCCCGCCGCGAAGAAAAGCATGCGACAGGCCTTCACGAAGCTCGATGTGCGCACCGTGTGTCCAGCAGAGACCCGGCTCCTCTTGAAGCGCATCGTTTCACTACCTCCTCTTGCGTTGCCGCGAGCAGTACACTCCTTCCGGCACCTGCCCCTTTCGGCAGAGTGCAGGACTGTTAGCAAACACCCCATGCGGCTATGCTTTAGGGGCTTGATTCAGTATTAACTCGCCCTTTACCAATAACCCCACGGGACTCCCCTTCGGTAAGAGAGTGCGCCAGGCATGGTACATGGCTTAGCTCAAAAAAAAGGCGGCTCCGGAGAGCCGCCTTTCGACTGACCTCGGTCAGTGCCGTTTGTTTAGAAGCTCAGCTGGATGCCGTGCCTGATGGCATAGGCATCGTCAACACTGCTCGTGCCGACAGCCTTCCAGAAGTTGCCTGCGAAGAGGTAGCCGCCCTCAACCCAGTAGTTGAGGTTCTTGTCGAGCTTGTAGGTCAACTTCGCGTCGATTTCAATGCCGATGTTCTTGCTGTCGTTCGTGCTCGCAAAGCCGTAGCTGTTCCTCGTCTGAGGCCCAGTCGGTCCCTGGATGGTAACGCTGTCGATCTTGTTCACTGCCTGGAGGTAGTAACCCGCCAGGTAGCCGCTGAACTCCTTGGTGAAGTCCATGGAGGCGTCAGCCTTGATGTACCAGGTGTTCTGGAGGCCGCCGAGTGCGTTGTTGGCGGCGTTCCTCGTCCGGTACTCATAGACATAGGTGAAGTGCTGCTCGTTGCCGAGGGTGGTCTGGAAGGTCTTGATATTGTCCTGATTGGCCCTTCCGCCGCTGCCCCAGGCACCCTCGATGCCGACCTTCACAGGGTCCACCTTGAAGTAGGTGCCGAGCTTTGCCGCATAGCCCTGGAAGTCAGACGAGTACTCTGTGCCGGAATTGAAGAAGGGATTGACAACCTGCGCGGTCTTCCCCAGCTGGAAGTTGACCTCGCCGTAGAGGCCGAAGCCGCTGATCTCGGTGTTGCCGTTGAGGCCGAAGTTCCAGAGCTGAACGTCGGGGTACACGCCGATGTCGGTCACCGCTGTGTGGCCGATGTTCTGCTGGTTGACGTACGTCACGTTGAAGCCGACGGACGACTTCTTGTCGAAGTCGTAGGTCATCAAGAGGACATAGGCATCACCGTCGTTGTTCAACGACAGGTCGGTGCCACCCTGGTTCTCCGTGAACTTCACGGTCCCGAGGATGATGTGCAGCTCCTTCATCGGGTCGACGCCGAAGAGCAGGGCATCGTCGCCCCAGTAGGTGTGGTTCAACCACATACCCGTGCCGACGATGATCGGCATGTGACCGACCTTCACGAGAGCCGGCACGCCGAAGAGGCCGGAGCCCTGATGCATCAACCAGGCCTCGAGGAACCTCACGTCACCCTTGTTGCCGTTGCCGAAGTTGTAGCTGCCCTTTGCGCCAGGTCCCGGTTGATATTCACCCCAAGTCATGTTGTCCGCGTTGTCGGCATTGCCCGACTGGAGCGTGAACTTTGCCATGGTGTTCGGGGTTACCTTCGCCTCGACTGAGAGTCTGAACCTCTCATCCCAGTAACCGTCATGGTCAACCTTGTCCTTGTTGAAGTCGCGGATGTTGTCCCTGAACTCTCCGCGGATCCTGACTTCTCCGCCGATGGTGATCTGTGTCTGCGACTTTGCAACGACGGCCTGCGTCTCAGCCGGGATCTCGGCATGAATCGCGAAGCTGGCCGCTGCAAAGCCCAAGAGAAAGACGACTGCTGTTGCTACCGCTAAGTACTTTTTCACTTCCTAACCCTCCTACGGTTAGTTCAGTAAACCCGCCAAGGGCGGGCGTAGAATGAACTGGATTACGTAATCAAAGACGCAACTGAACACATTTTCAATCTCCCGATTCCTCTCCCACCTCCTTCTTTGCCTGCGTCTGGGTACCGTGTCTTCCTCTGTACCGCTACGCCCGGAAAGGAGGGACCTGCGGCCTGCACGGTACGTTATACCACGGTACTTTCTTTTTGTCAAGAACCAAAGCAACAGTGCCCCCGTTTGGCAGGGGAACCGCGCCTATTCAAACAGCAAGTGGTGTGCCAAGAGCATAATACATTGATATGCAATAGCAATTCCAGGCCGCCTCAGGGACTCTGTGTGGCTTATCTGCAACAGGATGTGAAACGGGGCAACACAAGACAAAGTGTCTGAAGCAGTGCCAAGAATGTCCAAGGACCATGAGCACGATAAGGCTCAATGAATGGGTAGTTTATAATAATCAATCAGTTATCGTGATTTCCAAAATCTCAGGACCGGCCGACAGAATGGTAGGTAAAGCCTGCGGCTCTGAGCCTGACCGGATCGTAGATGTTGCGGAGATCGAAGAAGAGGGGCGCCTTCAAGAGCGACGTCAGCCTCCTGAGGTCCAGGTTCCTGAACTGGTTCCATTCGGTGACGATGACGACGGCGTCGGCGCCGCTGCAGGTTTCATAGGCGTCTGAGCAGTAGACCACCGAGACCGGCAGCGTCTGCCGTGCATTCTCGACGGCCACAGGGTCGTAGGCCCTTACCGAGGCGCCCCGATCCGCAAGTGACGAGATGATCTTTAGCGCCGGCGCCTCCCTGACGTCGTCGGTGTTGGGCTTGAAAGAAAGGCCGAGAACTGCCAGCACGGCGCCCTCGAGCCTGCCTCCGAAGGCGTCCTCTATCTTCTTCACCATGGCCTCCGCCTGCCGCTCATTTGCCCTGAGCGCGGCCCTCACGACGACAAGGTCAATGTCGTTCTCTTCGGCGATAGTGAGGAGCGCCCTGATATCCTTGGGGAAGCAGGAACCGCCGAAGCCGGGTCCGGCGTGGAGGAACTTGGGGCCAATCCTCCCGTCGAGCCCCATGGCCCGTGCGACGACCTTCACGTCGGCGCCCAGTCTCTCGCAGAGGAGAGCCATTTCGTTGATGAAGGAGATCTTCACGGCGAGGAAGGAGTTGGAAGCGTACTTGATGAGCTCGGCAGTTTCGATGGTGGTGATGACGAAGGGCGTCTCGATCAAATAGAGCGGTCGATAGAGGTCCTTCATTATGGCAACGGCCTGCGGGCTCTTCGCACCGATGACGACCCTGTTGGGCCTCATGAAGTCCTCGATCGCCGAACCCTCACGGAGGAATTCAGGATTCGCGACGATGTCGAAGTCGGTTTCCTCTCTGAGGTTCCTGGCGATAATAGTGCGTATTCTTTCGCCGGTGCCGACGGGAACGGTACTCTTGGTCACAATGACCTTGTAGCTCGTAATGGTACGGGCGATGCTGTCGGCGACCTCATTGATATAGCTCAGGTCCGCTGACCCGTCTCCCCGCGGGGGGGTTCCGACGGCGATGAAAATGACGAGTGAGTTTTCCACTGCCTCGGCCACGTTTGTGGTGAACTTCAGACGGCCCTGGGCGACATTCCTCCTGACGAGCTCCTCAAGCCCCGGTTCGAAAAAGGGGATAGTCCCCTGGCCCAGGGACTGGATCTTTGCTGCGTCCTTGTCCACGCAGGTGACGAAGACGCCGAACTCTGAAAAGCAGGCCCCCGTGACGAGGCCGACGTAACCGGTTCCGATGACGGCAATGTGCATGTCTCTCCCCCTCGATCAACGCAGTGGCTAAAGGTCTATCGTGCAACTGGACCGGGAGCCGGAAGTTATCCTTGAACCGGGAAGGGTCCCCAGGCCCACGTATCAAGTACGGGGCTCCGGAGTGACAAATGACTTCGGCCACCAAGCATAACCGGGCCGCCGCTCACTCACGATCAGGGACTACTTTACAGAAGGCCCGGCAGAGAAGGCAAGAAGAAGGGACCCGCCGTCCTTGACTTTCAGGGAATTGAGTGGATACCGTTATAATTGACCGAGGTGACACTGCGTCGTGCGGAAAGACGACAAACATGACCTTGCGGTGTACCGCTACAGCGAAGCGATACGCGCAAACCCCCGAGACTACCGTGCTTACAACAACCGGGGCAATGCCTTCGGCCGGAAGGGCAAGTACGATCTTGCCATAGATGACTACAACAGAGCCATCGAGATCAATCCGGCTTTCGCCCTTTCCTACATCAACCGGGGGAACGCCTTTCAGGAAAAGGGACTCCGGGAGAGGGCTGTGAACGACTACGACAGGGCGATCGAGTTGAACCCCGCCAGTGACATGGCCTACAACAACCGGGGCTTTACCTTCCTGCTCATGGGCAGGCTCGATGAGGCCGAGCAGGATATCCGCAAGGCTCTTGCTCTCAGCCCGTCCAACATCTATGCCCTCAACAGCATGGCTGAGCTCTGCGCCGCGAGAAACGATGCCGAAGAGTCCTGCCGCTGGCTGAGAAAGGCCGTTGCGAAGGGATACAACAACTGGCAGTATATCAAGACCTCAAAGACCTACGACGCCATCCGGAACGCCGAGTGCTTCAAGGGAATCATTGCCGGCAAGTAGCGCTCGCGCAGATCTCCACGTCAGTCCGAGTTTGAAGATAGCTTTCTACAACCTCACGACGACCATCAAATCGGGCGGGATAGAGACCTTCAACTGGGAAATGGCCAAGGCCCTTCGGAAGAGGGGGCACTGCGTGCATGTGTATGGCGGAAAGAGTCACTTCGTTTTCGAACAGCCTCCAGACATCCCGGTCTTCACCTATCCCTTCGTCAGGCGCGACATCATACCCGACTTCGGCACGCGATTCCGGAGACTCCTGGAGCGGTTGTCCTTCGGAGTCTTTGCCCTGGGGCCCCTTGTCAAAGAGAGGTATGACTACATCTACCTGATCAAGCCCTACGACATGCCGGTCGCACTGCTTGCACGGGCGCTCTCGAAGGCCAGGGTAATCTTCGGCTCCTCAGGGACGGAGTTCTTTGCAGGGTATGCCCGGCTGGCGAGGGAGGTCGATCACTTCTGGGCCTGCAGTGAATTCAACGCCTCTCAGGTTGCCGACTATTGCGGAATGAGGCCTCGCGTCCTGCCGAACGGGGTGGACACTGACCTCTTTCACCCCCGGGAGCGCGAGAGCGAGCTGAGTCGGCGCCTCGGCCTTGACAGTGCGGAGATAGTTGTCATGAGTGTGGGGCGCCTCGTGGGATTGAAGGGCTTTTCCTATGCAATAAAGGCCGTCGGCCGATTGGCCGGGAAGGGAGTCGGCATCAGATACCTCGTGATCGGCGATGGCGAGGAGCGCGTCAACCTCATGAGGCTTGCAGGGAACCTTGGCATGGAAGACCGGATACGATTTCTGGGGAACATAGCTCACTCGCAACTGCCGGCTTACTATTCGCTCGCCGACATAGCTGTGTTCCCCAGCGTAGCCCAGGAAGCCTTCGGCATTGCCATTGCCGAAGCCATGGCATGCGGGATTCCCGTGATCTCGACGAGAATGGGAGGCATTCCCGAGGTTGTTCCGGAGGGGGCGGGGATTCTCGTCCCCCCGGGTGACGAGCGCTCCCTTGCAGACGCGATGGAGCGCCTGCGTGCAGACAGGGCATTGAGACACGAGATGGGCGGCAAGGGGAGATCGCATGTGGTTGAGCACTTCGGGTGGGACATGGTGGCGGAGAAATTCGAGCGCTATCTTGCGTCCCCGCATGCCGAAGCCCTGTGAACAAGAGAGGGACCGATACAAAGGGTCTCATGACAGTCTGAACATGTGTGCGGAGTCATTCCCGCATGTCTTTGGCGGGAATCCAGCATTTCCGCGCCCCTGGATGCCCGACTGAGAACTTCGGGCATGACGGATAAAGGACGGAGACCCCCAATTGCCATTCTGAGACGGCTAATAGATCCCTTCATCGGCTGACATGAACGAAGAACTGCTCTACAGGATTGCCCAGCGCACCGGCGTCCACAGGGTCTTTCGGCCCTTCTACGGGGGCATCGGGACCATACTCATGTTCCACAGGATTGGGGGACAGGGAAGAGCCTTCCGGATTGAGAAGAACAGACGGGGCGAAGTCTCG